>JAABUL010001542.1_pt1 | contig 42896 bp, 38 predicted proteins | sample 5559151 | NCBI WGS metagenome assembly JAABUL01 (sample SAMN10711876, study PRJNA513368) | rock metagenome | isolation source: Antarctica rocks | place: Antarctica: Victoria Land, Pudding Butte sud | reverse complement strand
CTCTGGCTAGACGTCGGCGTTGCTGCGCCTTGAGTCGTAGTACCTTCTGAAACATCCTCTGAGCTACTGACAGCGGTTTGCTTCTCCTGTTCCTCTCGCGCTCGCTTTTCATCTTCCTCAATCATCAGCTGCGTGAGTCTTCTTGCTTCTTGCATGGCTTCGTCCATTGCCTCTTCGGCTTTGCTCGTCTGGCGTTTGTGCTGCTCAACAGGTCTCACAGCATCTGTCGCGACTTCTTTTCTGCTCATAACCTCGTTGCGTTGAGGAGCCTGATCTGCAGGCTTCGCAGCTTTCTGCTTATTTGTTCGCCCTTCCACACCCGCGTCCACGATGTCCATCACTTCCCGAGTGGTCTCGCTTTCCTCGAGGCCGTACACGATCCACTCGTTGATCCATTCTGGCTTCGAACATAGCGTTACCGTGTAACCCAGCACTAGCTGTGCAAGCACCGGCTTCAGAAACATACGTACTGGTTCACAGTTGTACGCCTTCGGGTCAAGATAGGCCTGAAGTATGTCTTCTGCTATGAGCGCCAATTTCGCAGTCTGCGCTCTGTCATCCAGCACGTATGAGAGAGAGCTATCCGGCTTCAGTTCCAGGTATGTGCTGACCGCCTCGGCAGGCGAAGAATTCGGCGAAGCATTGATCGCAGCCGCAAGCTCGTTCAGGAAGACAATGATGATACTGCTAGCGTTGGTGACGAAGTCCAAGAATGCATCCGCTGGTCGCTTGCGCTGGAGATGCCCGGACAAGGATAGAACGAAAGCTGTGAAAGTTCGCTTGCAAGAAGCTGGAAAGCTCTCCTCTTCCGGTATCTGAGGCTGATACCAGTAGTATACGTAGTCTTTGATCACAGCTTCGGTGAAAGTATTGAGAGCTGTTGCGGTCTCGGGATCGAAGGCAGAGTAGTCCAGTTGCTGGTGGGCAAACACCTTGACTTCGTCTCGAGGGGTGCCATCTCTAGTTGCAGCTAAGTCCAGCAGTCGTCTCGCGACTTCGACACCAGCCTCGCGCCTAGTATCTTGCTCTGCGCGCCGTGTCGCCTCGCTCCTGTCATCTCTTCTTACGTCTTGCCATGTGGCATGCAGCACCACCCCACCCGCAACACCAATAATCACAAGTCCGACTCTCCCGAGGACCAAGTAGGTCGCGGCGCCCACCCCAGCAAGACACGCGCCCAGGGTCTCGTTGCTGGCATGGGCTAGAAAGTGGAGTGTGCTGTCCGTCAAGCTCTGGAGGGTCGACGAGAGCGAAGACGGTGCCGTGAAGACATATTTCTCCCTATCCGACTTTCCATCCGTCTCGTTGATTGTAGACACTGGCTCCTCCTTCACGGCTTCCACAGGCAGGCCATCCACATCGTCCGAGGGTGCCGGAGGTTCAGGGTTTGTTTCATCCATTATCCCGCAGCCTCGCGACCGTGATCATTGTCCAGAGCGTTCAAGGAGCGTACGATACACGGCCATACTGCGACAGTATACAACTTCCGATACACGTACGTTGTCAGCAATCGTGCATACGAACAAGGGTTAAGTTGCAGCCACTCCTTGGCATCGGATCTTTAGTCTGAAACATGGTTTGACGTTTTTCTACTGCCCATTGACTCATCATATAAGACGTTCGCCCACCTCTAAGTGTCCCCAGGCCCATGTGCTCCATTGTCAAGGGCTTGACGAACATGGCGACAACAAATGGCAGCAGCACGCCTCTGGCTCTGACACCAGCGGAGAAACTCAACCTCATCAAAAGCAACCTCCAAGAAGTGCTCAATCCCGAGATCATAGACAAAGTTGTGAACGCAAACGAACGACCACTTCGAATCTACTGGGGCACCGCGACGACCGGCAAACCACACTGCGGCTACTTTGTACCTATGCTGAAAATTGCCGAGTTTCTGGCAGCTGGATGTGAAGTCAAGATTCTCCTCGCAGATGTCCATGGATTCCTCGACAACCTGAAAGCACCGATCGAGCTTGTACAGGAGAGAGTCAAGTACTACCGGTTCGCGATCACCGAGGCAATGAAGGCGGTCAACGTGGACACGAGCAGGCTCGTCTTCATTACTGGCTCGGACTACCAGACCAAGGGCGACACTGGTGCCAAATACTTCATGGACCTATTACGGCTGTCGACGAGTGTTTCTGGTCACGATGCTTCGAAGGCGGGGTCCGAAGTCGTCAAGCAGGTCGAGGCACCACCACTTTCATCACAAATCTACCCACTCATGCAAGCTCTGGACGAAGAGTACCTGGGAGTGGACGCACAGTTCGGTGGTGTAGACCAAAGAAAGATTTTCACATTAGCGGTGGAAGCACTTCCAAGGGTCGGATTCGAGAAACGCGCACATCTGATGAACCCCCTGATCCCAGGCCTGCAAGAAGGTGGCAAGATGAGCAGCAGCGATCCGGACTCGAAGATCGATCTCATCGACCACCCAGACGTCGTCAGGAAGAAGCTGAAGAAAGCTTTCTGCCCGCCAAAGCAAGTGGAAGGCAATGGTGTGCTATCATTCGTGCAGTATGTGCTTCTCCCAGCATCAGCACTCAAGAACAACGGCACACCCAAATTCGTTGTACAGAGACGAGACGCAGAGCCGATCACGTACACCTCAATTGCAGATATGCACAAAGACTACCTGGACGATGTATTGCAACCGCAGTCACTGAAGCCGGCGGTCACAGATGCGTTGCTCGAGATTCTGGGACCCATATTGAAGCAGTTTGAGGAAAACAAGGAATGGCAAGAGGTCGAGAAAAAGGCCTACCCACCACCCCCTGCACCAGAGAAGAAGCAGAAGAAGGTGAAGAACCTTGGTAGTAGGTTTCCTGGTGGCAAAGGGGCGGAGAAAGCGGACGCTTCAAACGAGGGCGTAGAAGCGAAGGAGGACGGGCACGTCGAGGGTCCTGGGGCGGACGAGGTCAGTGTCGGGAAAAGCTCTGAGGCTATGCGGGGGTTGAGTGTTGGTGAGTCGTAGCTTGGCTGGACTTGAAGGCTCGGCGACCTGAGCAGAGGTCTTGATCCCGATGCACATGCAACCAAGCAACTCATCTCGAGACGACCTGTACAGCTTGCCTCGGTTCTCGGGGCTGCAAACGGATCGAGTCGTGTTCTTCTCGCGCAATCTCGTTGCTCAAGCGAAGTCATTCTCCAGAACAAATGGTGTTCAGGTTTGAGTTCCATGGGCTGGATGGTGACAGTGTAAGGGCAGTCGTTCCTGTGTCATCTCATCGTTTCTTCGTTTCTTCCTGCAGACTTTATCATGTGAAGCCTGAACGGCTCCGGACTTGGGCGCGGTAAGTGGATTCATAGTTTTACCCCTGCATGCTTACGCCCATCGGCAGCTGACGACTCTCCTGAATCTCCTCCGTGTTCGCGAAGTCGAAGTCACGAGGATAGTGATTGCAGGACCTGGAGAAGTCTTCCTGGCTGTCGATGTTGGGGCCACACACCATTGGGAGCGCTTCGGTAGATATCGGCATGCCCTTCATGCAGTGGTCCCAGTACCGTGTTTTGCCTAATGGCGAATGCGGGGACCCCTGCATTCACCTTTCAGCCTTGCGAGCCAGACAGAAATCTGCTCGTGCGCTTTTGCAATCATGGATATTTAGTGACTGCCAGATCGGGACGAGGAAGCGAGGGAACGAAGGGGCTCATAAACGAGCTCTTTGCGGCGTCAGCGTTCTATCACATCACGAGACCTACTTGACACAAGAACCATTTTTATGGACGACCCCACAACGTGACGTCAAACTCTAATATTCGTGTTCCTGGACCAACCCAAAGATAGAGTTTAGTTAGACTCGAAGTCCTCCAGCCTGACGGACTCCGTATGACCGCCGCAGAAGATTTCCAACCTGCAACACTTCCAGGAGGCCGCGTCTTCGCTTGGATTGTTTCATCAATGCTAGATGCTCACCGAATTGCGCGAAATAGGCAGATCAAGGGTCTCTCGGGCGGCTTCGTACCTCCTAGGCGATCCGGATGGCTGCATTTCAGAGTGCCGGCCCGATCACGCTTACAATGAGGCTATTGGCAAACCTTGCCGATCATGCGAAACTCGCCCAACGTCCAGGCACGGATAAGCGGGGAGTACTCTACTGTTTTATTCAGATTGATCTCGCCTCGCACTGGCCGAGGCAATGTCGATCCAACTCTTTCGATTTAGTGATTCACATCGATCGCTTCGAGAAGACAACACTTCAGGTCGTGCCACCGTCGGTTACGTGACTTCTCGTTCACACTGGACGGGTTGACAGCTACGACTAGGAGTCGTTCATCACGACCAATGTGCAATCGCGTGACGACACACCATGTAAGTTTCTGATGGGAAGAAGGGTAACCATTGACATATGTCTGAAGGTGACTCTTGTCTAAGACACTGCTGACCCTTTTACCCTTCGGTTCTTAGGCCAGGTAACTTCCATTCAGTACCGGCATCCGTCATCGCCAGTTGGCCTGCGCCAAACTATGTGGTATGTCAAGGACACAGCCGTGCGCATGTTCGGAAACGTTGATCGTGAGCTAATTGAACATTGATCTTAACAAGACCCGATCCGGAGAACATGGCTTCCGATCCTGGTGTACGTTCTCGTAGCTATCCAAACAATACTCATAGCTGGACGCTTCTACCTACGCGGCCGACGCATGGCTGGATCCTTCGGCTGGGACGACCTCTTCATCTTCATAGAATATGTAGTATCGATTGGGTTCGCGACATGCGCAGTCCTCGGTAGCGAACAATACTACCTCGACCGGCATACTTGGGACGTACCTATGGATGCGTACGTGCCAGCCGCGAAGAATGGCTGGATCGCTCAGATGCTGTTCATAATCAGCTCCGGCGCGACGAAAGTGTCCATCCTTATGTTCTACAGGAGGATGACGCAAGGCACATACAACGTACGATGGAGGTACGCTATCTGGGCAGCCCTCGCCTTTACATTTGGCTTCGTTGCGGCGCTGCTCATCTCATACTGCCTGATATGTCGGCCATTGGACTCGTACTGGCTCAGCTACGATTTCTCCTACACCAAAGAATACAAATGTTTAAACGGCAATGCACTAACTCCGTTGACTGGAACTCTCAGCATCACGAGCGACCTTTACGCGACAATACTACCGTGGTGTATGCTCTACAAGTACAATCTGGACGTTCCGCGAAAGCAGAAGATTGCTCTGAACATCATCTTCAGCTTGTCGCTGATTGTTGCAGGCTGCGGCGGCGGAAGACTTTACTATCTATGGAAGATCAACAACAGTTATGATACTAGTTGGACGGGTTATGATCTCTTTGTGTGGTCTCTGCTGGAATGCCCCCTCGCGATCATCTTTGCGTGCGCACCATCATTACGAGCATTCGTCAGACGCTATCTGCAAGATCCATACAGGACGTTCCGCTCAGGAGCCGAGAGCAGAGGTGCCAATTGGACGAAAGGCTCAATCAGTCACAGCGGTTCAGCGATGCGGAACAGCATAACCATCAAAGAGTCTCCTGTAGGTCGGCTCAGCGATATCGACGAGAGGGTACTCGTCAAGTCGCCCGAGGGAAGGATAACAGCAACAGACGACCTTTGGTCACGCAGGAGCAGCGATACAGTACTGCCGATCGCGAACGCCGAAGACTACGAGTCGTACAATTTGAAGCGATTGCAATGATATAAAAGCACCAGGAGTGAGAGGAGTCGACCACAAGGCCAACAGGTTCGCAACTTTAGTGTCCGCAGTCCCACACACGACGGACCACCGAGCATATCGCCGGTACAAAACAATCATAGCACACAGAGCAGTGCCTCGAGCGACTGGGACCAGGTCAGACGTGAGCGAGACATGTTTTACGAGGTAAGATTGGCCTAGAGCTTGTTTTGCTCTCGCCTCCTCTTGACGTTTGTTGCAGAAGACCGGAAAATGAACGCATGACGGCATTACCAACGAGGCCTTATGCGACTGCCAGCTCGCATGTATGAAAGAAATGTACCTCTGATGATCAAGTGGTCAGATACATATCTCGAGGAGAAACGGAGAAACGCTCGGCTAGTGTCGATCCTCAACACCATGAGCTGCACAAGAGACAAGCGGCATGCCAGAACAAGTGACTGCTAACGGTGTTAAAGGTCTCTCGATACCGACCAGGCTCGCGCTGTCACCAACGACTCGTATCTCACGCTCCTCGGCTATTGGAGACGAGAGTTTTGATCGGTTCCAATCATTGGTCGTGGAAAAGCTAATGCTGAGGACTACGGATTGTACAACTTCGTAGCGGCAATGACACCACTCCGGGAAGAGCGATACAAGGAACGGAGTACAAGGCTCCAACGTTCAAATTTCCCGTCTCAACGAAGTCCTTCGTCTGCAGAGTCGCGAATCACGTCGCCCGTTCAGAATCACGATAGGCTGGAACCAGAGCGCACAATCTGGAAATTTCTATGAAGTTAGATTGGTCTTCGGTGCGTTTCGTCTGGCTTTCATCCACGCCGCTCGCAAAGAATTCGCCTGGAGGATGACCACGGAAGCGTACTTCTCTCGCGACAGGTCGAGCGCGTTCCTGAATGCTCCAGGAAAGGGCCTGTGTTGGTCCGGATATCGAGAGCTCCAGCTACACGACCCCGCCAGCAAAGTTGTGGAGTGCATGCCGGATAAGTTTCGGGCACTGGGGCCACGCGACAATCCGAGCAAGGAGTAGCTGCAGACCTATGGCCGGCACGAGATGGAGCTGTAGTGCACAATAGACCGGTCGTCCGTAGCCACCAGCTTTTTTTGCGGGGTTGATGTTTTGATGGACGTATAAAGCTCTAGGTATCATATCACAAGATGCCTTCAAACTTCCAGCAGATCAAAGTGTTTTGTATCAAGTAGTAGTTCTGTGTTGTGAGCATCATCATGGTCAACGTTCCAAAAGAGCAGGACGCTGCGGTGCGTGAAGGCTCAGGGCACGATGCCAAAGCTCCGGTGAAGAAGATCGAAGTCCAGCAGGACCTGGCACCAGGACAGATCTTGGTAAGATGCAGTGTTTGTGGTAGCATTGTGGTTCCCGGTACTGACTGATCAGTAGGTCAAGATCAACTGGACTGGCTTGTGTAAGTTCTTCCTTACGAACGGATCCACCACAGCTGATCGTCTTATCAGGCGCGTCCGATAAGTCTCTCCTCCACGACGAATGGGCCGGGTTCGGTATCAAGATGCAAGATGCCACTAAGGGCATCGCTGGCCACGAAGGAGCGGGCGAGGTCGTGAAGGCAGCCGACGATGTTGCTGATATCTGGAAAGTTGGCGATCGTGCTGGAGTCAAGTGGGTGGTACGTAACTTCATCCTTCCAAGTTCCTCTCTGACCCTATGAGCACTGGGCTGACTCTGGCTGCCGTTGTGTAGGTCTCGATCTGCCGGTCATGCGAATTCTGCACGAATGGTACAGATGAGCTGCATTGTCCAAACCAGAAGAACTCCGGCTTCAGCGTGGCCGGGACGTTCCAGCAATACGTCGTTACAGATGGACGGTACTGCACAAGGTCAGTGGTATCGTAGCCAGACACGGGACACATCTGATAGATTTTACAGGATACCAGAAGGCGTCTCCGATGAAGAGGCCGGCCCCATCATGTGTGGTGGAGTGACAGCATACACTGCTTGCAAACGATCCACGGTGAAGCCTGGGCAATGGCTGGTCGTGTTCGGTGCCGGAGGAGGTCTTGGCCATTGTCAGTATTCAAGGTAAGACAATCGGGGTGTTCTTTGAGCAGCGGAGAGCTGATTCAAACGTTAGTATGGTGCACATGGAGCGATTGTCTTCTCTGCAGTCGCTGCATCTTACGCTGCCGCACCGAACGTTGTTCGTCCAGGAGGTACTGTCGTTGCCGTAGGTCTGCCTGCAGACACGAGCGTTGTTGCAGGAGCGCCACCGGTGCAGCTGGCTCTGAAGAGGCTGAACATCGTCGGTAGTGTTACGGGAACACTGAAGGTCAGTTTCCTTTTGACCCATCTGCTCCACTTTCAACGATACTAATAACAGAGCCACCACAGGATGTGGAAGAGGCTCTCGAATTTACAGCCAGGGGCCTGGTCAAACCTATCCTCACAAAGGGTTCATTGAGCGATGTTGACAAGTTCATCGATATGATGCAGTCCGGGAAACTTGTAGGCAGGGCAGTTCTGAAGGTTGGAGCTTAAGCTTTGTAGATGACAGCATTGTATATAGCCGTCGTAAATTTTTGCCATCAAGGTGCTTTAAAGCAGCGTGCAGGAGGCAGACTGTGTCCAACTCCAAGTAGAAGCACCGGCTCATCAGTAGCAAGTGTCACAACGACCTTTCTGGGCCGTGGGTTTGGTTCACAACATCAAGAATCGATTTTCCGAGAACACATCTGAGACACAGATGGCAAGCACAGTAACCTATTGATCGGTCAGCAGTCCGGGAGAGTCGTACGGATCGAATCGACAACTTACGAGGCAGAGGTCAACCCCGGTAGCGATGTTTTATTGACCAAGTAGGAGGCGTGGCCATGAACGAACTAAGGATGCCTGCAGTCATGTTCTGGTATTGCATCGTGGCTAAAGTAGCCTCTCCAGACGTGATACGCAAGTGTCCTCCAGCGTTATCGCTGGCCTGCACATACGCGATAGGAGCCTCCGCACGAGAAGCCTTCACGGATATCTTCCACCGCACCCAGCTATACTCGACTGTGAGGATGGTTTCGGCGTTTGACTTCAGGCCGCTCGACTCCAGGAGCCAAGCTCGTTTCTTCGACGTCCAGTTGCGATCCAGGCTGAGAAGCGGCTTTCCGCAACCATCTTCGATCGTCCGGTGCTTTCCCATGTCTTTGCTCCCCACAACAAATAGGATGGAGCCGTCAGCCTTCGTAACGGTGAACCCCCGTCCGGTACGCTTGAACCAGCTCCAGTACCTCTGTCTGACTGTCAATGTCGAAGGCGAGCTTGTGACCATGGCGGGGGCAGAACTCGGTGAGTCGCTGGGGGCGTGAAAAGAGGTCATTTTGCCGTTGAGGACGCAACGGAAAAGGTTGTTGGTGCGGACAATAGATAGTCTATACCGACATATAATGAAAATAGAACGACGGAATCATATCTCTTCGCGTAGCGAGCAACCACCAGAATTCTGTAGACGGAGGGAAGCGCTTCCGTCTTGATCGCACAGCTGTGCCGTACACCTACATGCCTCGACGTGTTCGTAAAGTCAAATCGGAGCTATCAAACGCTCGAGCGCAGACCTGATGAAGTGAAGCAGCCTCTGGGAAGAGCAGTGTCGACGGTACAATAGTACATGGTCGGATTTCGTGTGTCCATCTGTGATGGATGTGATCGCGACAGTCGTGAGCACGAGATGTGTCGAGATAGAATACCACTGACACTGACACAACCCTAACCCGAAGGTACGGCCCACCGGAACCTGCAGATGAAACTCTATTCTCTGTCCTTGGGCGACATCGTCCCGATCGTCAAGTTCGTCTGGTTTCTTCGACAAATTGTGTAGTCGAGATAACCCATCTTTTCCTCGGACACTGTCTGAGTTCCACCAAAATGGCGCACTACTACGACAGCGAGCTCCAGCGTCCGCAGTCGTTCAACTTCGCTACCGACGTGGTGGACTACTGGGCAAAGTCGACAGAAGCGAACTGTGCGATGCACTGGATCTCCGGCGACCTTCGACAGGAAAGACAATTGACCTTTCAGCACTTCAGCCAACAATCGCATCGATTGGCGGTTCTGCTCCGTCAACATCTCGGACTTGAGGCAGGCGTAAAGCTCCTGATCATCACGCCCAGAGTGCCGGTATGGTGGGAAATTGCGACAGCGTGCATCAGATGTGGCATTGTCGTCTGTCCAGCGACCACGCTGCTTGTCGATAAGGATATCGAGTACCGCGCGAATCGATCAGGAGCAAGCGTCTTCGTGGGAGACGAGTCGAGTGTGCAGAAGTTGCTCAGGGTCAAGAAGAACTGCCCAAAGATCGAGCAAGTGCTTCAGATTGGTGATGCTCCAGTACCAGATGGTGTCCAGTCATTAGATCGGCTCCTTGGATCAGTCCCAGAAGACGCGAAGTACGATGCACCTAGACCGAACGTCAAGGACACTTCCATGGTATACTTGTGCGTACTGTGATCCTCGCACACGAAGACCAGGTTCGCTGATGTCTCCACAGCACGAGTGGTACAACTGGGAATCCCAAGATGGTCAGCCATAATCACATATCCTATCCATTGGCCCATACAATCACCGGCAAGCACTTCCATCGCCTGAAGCCCGGCCAACTCAACTGGGTGTTGACCGAGCAGGGTAGGTAGACCAAGTTTTGCATCGTTCAGACACACCTGAGGATCCGTTTGCTGACTTCGTATGTGCTATGCAGGGTGGGCAAAAGCTGCCTGGGCGTTCTTCGGGACCTGGAACTGCGGAGCTGGGCTGTTCATACACGACGACCGCGGCGCGTTCAACGCAAAGCGAACACTCGATATCCTGCATCGGTATCCGATCACCACTTTCTGTGCTCCGCCCACGGCATATCGGCAGCTGGTGCTCGATGAGATGAGGAAGTACTTGCAGCAGTACCCGCCGAAATCGTTGGTGCACTGTACAGGCGCGGGAGAACCTTTGAACCCTGAGGTAAGATCTCCGCGGCAGCTCGTTGGAGGGGAGGTGTGCTGATTTGAGCGCCTTTCAGGTCATCCGGTTGTGGAAAGAACTGACCGATTTGGAGATATGCGACGGTTTCGGTCAGACCGAGACTATCCTTGTCTGCGGCAATTTCGAGGGCGCGCCAATCCGGCCAGGATCCATGGGCCAGCCTTCCCCAGGTGTGCCACTACATGTGATCAATGATGATGGCCAGGAGACAGGTCCTGATACCGAAGGCGACATTGCTCTCAAAGTCGACCCGTCAGAGTCCTCGAACTTCTTTGGCGTCTTCGATGGGTACATCGGGGAGGACAACAAGCTCGATCGACGACTGCGATCCTATCCAAAGGGCGCAAGCTGGTACTTAACTGGAGATCGTGCGATGCGAGACAAAGATGGCTATTTCTGGTTCGTGGGCCGACTGGACGATGTGATCAACTCTGCCGGCTATCGCATTGGGCCATTCGAGGTGGAATCGACGCTAAAACAGCATCCTGGGGTTGTCGAGTCGGCTGTGGTGTCTTCGCCTGACCAATCTCGTGGCGAGGTCGTTAAAGCATTCATCGTTGTGACTCCAGAAGCAGCCAGAAAGGATGAAGGGAAGCTGGTGACAGAGCTGCAGGACTTCTGCAAAGAGCATGCGGCTCCCTACAAGTATCCTCGGAAGATGCAATTCGTTGAGCCACCGTTTCTGCCTAAGACAATCAGCGGGAAGATCCAAAGGAAGAAGCTGAAGGAAATGGAATGGAGTAGACCTGCAGCAAAATTGTAGCGATATTTAGCAGACAGTAGAGCCTACTTCCATCGTTCTGTCGTTGCTCTCGTTTTGCCTATGCACATCGAAGGCCTCAGGCCGCCGTCGTTCGATACCCTTACGCCACATGCTCATGAATGTAGTATTATGCGAAGTGCAAGCCCTCCGTATTGAAAGCATACAGCAGCTTCAGGAAGTCTCCTTCGTCGCAAAGCCTCGCACGCTTCTCGATCAGCTCCGTCTCCTCTAGTACTTTCAGTACCTTCGACCGCACCAGCTCGGCAACCTTGCCCTTCTTCTTTCGGTTGGGGTTGCCCTGTCGCTTCGCCGCCTGCTTCGCTTGCTCCTCCTTGAAGAAGTCGGGTAGATCATCCTCATCGTCCACATCCATAATTCCGTCCCACTCGTCTTCGTTCGCCACATCATCGTCCACATCCATAGTCTCAGCTGTGGCATCGTCTAGCGGACCATCGTCGACCTGTATGTCGTTCTGCGCACAGAAAGTCCTGTAGTTGGCCTCCAGCATATCCATCACGCTGTTCGTGCCGATGAAAGCAGCCCGCAGCACTCTGTTCTTTCGCACAAAAGCAATCCGTAGCAGTCCATCCCACTCATCGTAGCTGATCTGAGGTCGTGGGTTCTTGGGCGTGAGACGCACGACATTCGACTCGACCTGCGGAGGCGGATTGAAGTTGTTCTTGCCCACCTTCATAACATGATCTACCTTCGCCCACATCTGCGCGTTGACACTGAGGCGTGAGTACAGCTTATCACCCGGCTTAGCGAAGAGCCGCATAGCGAATTCACGCTGAAACATCAATACGCAAGTTCGTGGTGAAGGCGAGGTAGCCAGCAGTTTGAACGTGAGTGGCGACGAAATCTGGTACGGCGTGTTCGAGATACAGACATCGAAGTATGGAAGCTGAGGCATCTTGATGACATCTCCAAGGTTGAGCTCCAATCGTTTGGCGGCCGGTGTCCCTTGGAAGCGCTTGGTGAGTTCTGCAGCCATGCGAGGATCTTGCTCGACTGCGATCACTTTCTTCGCCTTTTCGAGAATCCGGGTAGTCAGATTGCCCGTACCGGGGCCGACTTCGAGGACGATATCGGATTGCTTGAGATCGGCCTTGTCGACGATTGCTTGTGCTACACCAGGATTTTTGAGGATATGTTGGCCGATATCTGTGTTCATCTTGAAGATGTTGTTCGACATCTTGCCCTTTCGCGCTGCCGCGCCGGCGTATGGATCAGCCTTAGAGACACCATGCGAGTTTTTGCGTGCTGGTTTGGCCATGTTTGTGGCAGATTTGTATTGCAAGTCGTGATGTTGAAAAGATCGCGGTTGAACTTTCACATGTTATATTTTAGACTTTTCCGGAGCGAAGACGGGCCGAGATCTTGCCTCAGGTATCTACCTACAACTTTGCTCCAACGTCAATCTACATTTTAACGACTTTCCTCTCTTCACTGCGGACCAAACGATGAACAACCAACAGTTCCGGCGGCTTCTGGCGACGTCGCCTACAGACGAAAATGGCAAGACGCCATCAGGACAAAGTGGTGTTGCGCATACGAATCTCGGTGGGAAGAGGTCGAGCTTCATGCCTACGACACCTCGGAATGTGGTGAAAGGTGGCATAGACGTCGACTTCGCCCATCAAGTACGAGAGCGTAATGCCTCGCTTCGGCCCACAAAGAAGTTCAAGACGGTGGCGCCGAAAGGTGTGAAGTATGCTGCTGGCTACACCGATCGCGCGAAAGCGCGAGCAGAGGCAGATGGTGAGGACGACGACAAGGCTGAGAGGATCGAGGCACTCGAGGAGCAGATGAAGCTTGGGCAGATTTCCGAGGAGCTGTTCTACTCACTGCGTGACCAGATCACGGGTGGTGATGCTGGAAGCACGCATCTGGTGAAAGGCCTAGACAGGCAGCTATTGGAGCGGGTACGGCGCGGTGAGGATGTCCTGGGTACTGGAGGAGGTGAAGCTGGCGAAGAGTCTGGTCCCGACATTGACGAAGAACTGGACAAGCTTGAGGAACGGGAAATCGACGTGGTGAAGAAGGAGAAAGCACAGAAGAAAGGCAACATGGCACCACCTCCAATCGCAGGCGTAAAGCGGTCACGGAATGAGATCATGGCAGAGCTCAAGGCACAGCGTAAGGCTGCTACTGATGCGAGAGCTGCGCCATCTCTCGATAGCAACAAGTGGAGGAAGGTGGGCGAGAAAAAGAGTAGGATAGAGGTTGACCACAAGGGACGAGAAGTCCTAATCACTGTCGACGAGGATGGGATTGTCAAGAGGAAAGTACGGAAGGCAACTGTGCCAGATAGCGAAAGCGCTTTGGACATGCCGGAGGCCAGCAAGCCTGTGCTCGGTGCCGATGCTCTGCTTCCGGCGGCAGAGCAAGTCGTCGTGGAGCAAGAGGATGATGATGACGATATCTTCGAGGGTGTGGGAGCCGAATACAACCCGCTCGGCGACGAAGATAGTGAAAAGGCCGACAGTGATGAGGAGGCTGAAACCGATGGCATCAAAGATAAGTCTAAGCAGGCCGAGCAACTTTCGGATGCGGACAGTGGAGAGGTGTCTGAGCCAGACGAGGATGAGAAGGAACTCAGCGGGGAGTCTCCAGACGAAGCTTCTGAAACACCTGCACCCATGGAACAAGACGCGTCCGCTACGGAGACAGCGACGCGCATACCAACTACCGCTCCGCGAAACTACTTCAAAGACACGCTGTCAACCACGGACGAACCAACGCAGGACCGTCTGGCTGGTGTACAAGACTTGCTGAAGAAAGCTGCCAGGATGGACTCTACCCGCTCCGGAGAGGCTGATGGAGAAGATGCTAACGGTAACGAAGAACAGAAAGCTCGTGCGAAGAGGCGCGAAGAGATGCTTCGACAGAGCGATCGTGATCTCGACGACATGGATATGGGCTTCGGCGGAAGTAGAGGTGATGATGGCGAGGAAGAAGGCGATGGTCAGAAGATACGTTTGTCTGAGTGGAAAGGTGGTGATGATGGTTGGGAAGAGAAAGAAAAGGGCGAGAAGAAGAAAAGAAAGCCCAAGAAGAGGAAAGGCGACGCGAACAACATGTCCGATATTTTGCGCGTGATCGACGGGAGGAAGGGTGAGGGTGAGAGCAAGAAGTGAGCATCAACTCGGCTACGATCGCACGTGACTTTGGTCTGTTACCAACCTACACGACTTTCCATGAGCCACGACGATGAAACGTCCTACATTCCGAGGCAAGAGATGAGAATGCTGGTTGTCAAGATCAAGAAGCGCTCAACCAACCCTCAGAGTGCTCTCGACCAATCAGCTGGCTCTAAGCGCCGACTTCATGCAGCCGACTTCTATATCAGTATGCGCCTTCCTGATCGCCTCAAACACCATGCACAAGGCATCCAGTGACAATTTATCCTCTGGCGCGATCGCGACCGGCCAGACGAGATGTGAGTATTTCTGCTGTCTTCGTGTTTCAAGTTGCGCAGGAACTGTTTTGGCAGAACTGTGCCACATTGGCGCGAGTAGGCGTATATGAAGTATACTGCTGTTCCTGGTAGACATGTAAGTCTGTTTTGCCTCATCGTGGTCTCAATATCGCGTCCGGAGTTGGTTTCGTTGCTCTTTACTCTCGCTACATCTTTGCTTCAAGCATCTTTCGTTAATCAGAACAACCACCACGAGCCCGGCGCTCAGCATCTACCATAATGTCTTCATCACAAACCGCAACATCTGCCTCCGCCTCTCAAACATCTCAACCTCAATCCTCCTCATCCGCAAACACCTCCAACCTCTGCGTCGAGCTCTCCGGCGGCAACATGGTCATCTCCAAACGCACACTCATCATCGCTGCCGCCCTCTGCGTCCTCTTCACTTGCCTCTCCCTCCTCGCAGCCACTCTACTCATCTACCGCGAATGGGCGCGACGCCGACAAACCAAAGCCGCGAAGAACTGGGGTCGAAAATCTCGCTACGAGCACCGGATCTCGCTGATGCGAAAGGAAGTCGATATGGAGTATTCGAAGCACTACACCGGGTACGCACACAATGAGCCTGAGAATCCGGAGATGGGGAGCGATAGTCCTGTGGAGATGAGGGCGGATGTGAGGTTGTGTGAGGCACCTGCTGTGCCGGCACTCGCAGTGGACAAGACCAAGAGGAAGAATAAGGCGTTGAGTTTGATCTTTGATCAGGGGGTTGGGGTGTGGTTGCCGAGGCGATGATGATGTTCTGATACTGTTGGATGTACCTAGGCGGGATGTGGTTCGGATGAGTGTGGTGGTGGTGATGGTGGTCTGATGCTGGACCACAATATTTGTAATCATGGCAGAATACTTCCAACCAGTTTCAGCATACCATGAACCGTGCACATCTGGGCTGGCTCCGCATTGGAATTGGCACACTCGCATGGCACACTCGTCACATGACCGCGACGGTATGCGTGTAACATCAGCTGCTTATGCCGCTCACGACTCGTGTATAGCCCCGGTGCCTGTTCAGCTGTATAAATGAAACGTACCCTGCACACTCGCCAACCCAGCACCAACACCACACTAGCGACCTCAATCAAGACAACGAGAATACGTGCAAGGAAAAGGTCATGCAGACGATAGCCGGGGTATCGCTTAAACATTGATTTCCTTTGTGTGCCGTAGCTACTATACAACATGCCTCCTTCGTACAATACGGCCGTCTAGGCGGCCGTGTACCATATATCCAACTGCCCCCAAGATCAGTCCGAAATCGCTTAAGATTGCTCAGCCAGCCGCCCACGGTGGCCATCTATAGACCAGGTATCTCACGCAAAACAATGCTGAAACTGAAAACAGAAGAGCGCGATGCCTCCCTCCCATGCTTGCCGAATAGTGCAGATAGCCGCCGTGAATCCGAAATCCATACGGTATGCTTATGAATATGCCCAAGGGAACGCCGAAGGGATGCTCTTTCAGGTAGCGTTAGACGATCAGGAATTATGACTGAAAGAGGTCGTCGCGCTAGGCGGTTCCATCTCGTTCTTGTACACGTGCCTCTCCTCGTGCGGCACGCCGAAGAGGAGACGACTGATCTTCTCGAGAATGCCACAGTCGATGGCGCAGGTTGGCGATATCGGGGCGTACTGTCTCAGGAACTTGATCGTGCGGAGGAGAAGAGTGCTAAACCGCGCGGCGTCCACGAAGCCTTTACACCACGTGGTGTGGTACGACGCAGCGAGTACGAGCATGTTGCCGAATTGCCTATAGAAGTTAGCATGTCAGGAGTGACAACCGGCAGCTGCTTAGGATCAGGACTTACGCATGTGCGGTGCCGTGAATGTTGGTAACGATGAGACGCTCCGGAACATTATCAAACGCAACCGTGCTCTGCATAGCCGCCTCAACGCAACGCTCCACGGCCGCCCAGATCTCCGTTCGTCCCATCGCCCTGATTGCTGTGAATAAGTGAATTTCCGCCTTGTCGCGAGAGTTGCCGTTCCGGTCCTTCGCAACCGACTCAATGCTGTGGTGGCTTTCCGGAACTGGCTCGTCCACCCTTCCCATAATATGGAGAGCGTAGTCCAGGAACGGCCGGTTGATGATGTAACGCGCACCGTAGTACTTCGCCCGCAACCGGGCCGTCAGGATGTCGGTCGCGGGTGGATCGTCGTCCTTCCATTGCAGGGGTGCGGGAAGAAAGGCACGCCATTTCTCAATGAATTCCTCGTGCCCGCTGAGCATGCCCTTGACCTCTTCGACTGTTTGGTCTAGACATTGATCGCCGTACATCTCCTTGTGGACCTTGTTTAGTCGTTTCCGCAGGAACATCTGTGCGACATAGTAAATGAGATTGTTTGCATCGCTCCCCGGAGTATGGATGTCCTGGGAGTGGAGACCATCGTAGTTGTCGCCATCGTTGTCTGGCATATCATGGGGCATCAGTAACATATGTTCCAATCCTCCGATTCCGCTGGAGGGAAGTCGCATTTCGGCTAAGATGTCGCTCTCGAGTTGCAGACAAGTCCAGGAGGCCACAACGATCAAATTCGATCGCTTGTCTTTGATTCGCTTCTGCCCTCGTTGGTGTACCATGTGAATGTCTCCATGTGCATCCCAGTAGTGATCATTGTACAGCTTGTATCGATCCAAAAGCATCCGGATCGCGCGTCCCGCCATATTGAACCAGCTCATGCTTTCTTTAACGCGCGCTAGCTGGCCTTTGTAAAGTCCAGCCAGAAGGAACATCTGCGCATGGATCAGATCGTTGCCGTCACCCTGATCACCCAATATCTCTGCGGCCTTGGCATAATATGCAAGGCCAGGTACGACATCCAAGTTCCTTGGTCGAGTCGTCGAGGCACCTTCCAGCGACGGTCTCCTGCTGTACACTCCCATTCGCACTAGGCCATCCATGCCAGGCGGGGTGGGCTGCGCCATTGGCGTCGAGTTAGGGGAATTTTCATTCTGCTTGATCGTGGTTGATATGGGTGAGCTGCTCGTCAGCCCGGAATTGCCGGTTAGAGTGTGCAGCACCGCAGCGTTCGCCCTAGCCCCCTTGTCTGGGGCGAGTGGTGGCAAAGGTTCTTTGTGCAGACAGATCTTCCCGAGTGCAAGGATCAGCCAGACGATAGCGTTCATGGGTGATCTCTCAGTCGGCTCTCGACGCCAGATGTTGGTATCCTGTTGCATAACTCCCGTAGCCGATGAACCATTCGACCTCTGTCGCTTGAGCGGTCGTTCCGAGTCCGAGTGATTTCCAACGGCGAACTTCGGGCGGAGGGCAGGCGGCCCGGTACTGTATCGTTTTATGAAAGTATCAAGGATCTTCCGCACCTTCTGCTTGTCCAGCAACGGATGCATGATGTGAATGTGCCTCATATAGCTATCGTAGAGGGTGTTGAGGGTACTGACATCGAGGTCAAGCGTGCCATCTGGTTTCAGCCCACCTGCCAAGTTCGGTTCGGATCGTGATATCTCGCTGGAAGGGGTGTAACCAAACCCTGTTCCCCAAAGATTATTATGAGGAGGACCAGGACTAGGCGTGTTCATATTGACTTCGCCGCTGTCCTCGCTTGCCGCAGGGCTCGCAGGACCACCAGGTTGCGTACCGTCGTACTCATCAATGCCTTCGCCGCAAGTCCAGATTCGGAGAATACCACGGTCCTCAGCTTCCATGACATAGCTGTCGTTGACTTCCACGTGAGCGTCCTTGAAAAGAGGTTTCACACTCGGCCACAGAAGGATGAGTTTGTGTGGTGCTGTACGGTGATCCTCCAGCTCTGGCATTTGCTTTGCCGGCTCAATCTCCGGCATTTGTTTCGCCAGCTCAGACTGTGGTATTTGTTGCGTCGGCTGATTCGCTGGCCCAGGCTCAGGCTCAGCACCCTGAGGTAACGTACCATTTCGTTCAAGGCTTCGTATGCGACGATTGAGATCATCCATCGTCGTCCTTATATCCAATAGTCCTGAACTCTGGCTCTCTAGATAACCCAGAACTCGCTCCATGTTCTTGTCGACTCTGAATTGACTGTCAGCTAAACCTTTTGACGGTGAAGACAGATTCAGACGTACTTGGCAGGTGGCGTATCCCTGTATTGACAGCTCAACCTATTTTCTTTGCAGAACGAACACGGATTACCTTCGTCGCATTTCTGCTTCCTTGATCGACATTGTTCACATGCCTGAGTCTCGTTAGCATAGTCGAGTCTTGAGCGTCGTTATCAACCTACTTGAGTGGCGCGCATTTGCTTCTTTTTCTGTATGTTATACTGGCTGTTCGATGCTGGCCCGTAATTTTGCCCATAATAACCGTCTGGTGGTTGAGGTCCGGGTGGATATGAGTGATGCTCCATAACGGGAGTCGTGTAGTGAGAAGGCGGAGGGGCGTGATGCTGTGGCGGTCCTTGAGGTGGAGGCAGGGGTGGTGGTAGACCATGCGGCACTCCGTTGGGCGGTGGATAGCCATGATGACCGCCGTGGTCCATGGGTTGTGAAGAAGGTGGCGGCCCTTGTTGCGCCCCGTCCGGCGCAGACAAAGGTGGATATGTGCCTGGACCAGGATGCGCAGGTGTGGTTGGTGTGCGTTGATGTGTGGAGTCGTGGGAGTAGGATCGATTCACGGGCGCTGGCGTGGCATGGCCTGACTGATTGTGGGTGTTGTACGTATGGTACTCTGGAACATCTCGCGGCTCGTGCGGTGGTGGAGGCTGTTGCTGTGAAGTATAGGGTATAGGCGGTAGGCTATGCCCTATCTGTGGCACACCGGAGTATATCGGAGGTAGGTTCGGTCCTTGGGGTCCAGGTGGGCCGGGAATGTGTTGTGGTTGCGGTGGAGGTGGATGATGCTGCGGTGGATGCGCAAACGGGTATGGCTGGTGCGCCTGAGGCGTGCTGTTGTTCGGGTGCGACTGCGGGTAGTGCTGCGGCGGGGGTCGTTGTTCCACGGGAGTATGGGGAGGGTAGGCGTGTTGGGGGGGAGGTTGATGATAAGGAGGGTGGGCAGCGTAGGCTGGCCGTCTGGAGTCCATAGTGCAGACAGGCAAGCCATGCGGTCAGGGCTGCTGTCGGGACTCGGGGCTATGTCAAGCAGAACAGGCCCGGATGGCAACTTCCTCACCCGCGGGACACGCTTCAGCAAGGCGACATGGACCGCTTGGCGAGGAGTGGCCGTCAGCAGGTGCAAGGATTGCTTCAGCGGTCGTGCAGGCGCATGACAGATGCGATCGAAGAAGGGCGAGGGAGAGCTGGGAGCGAGTAGTCGGGATGGACCAACCGCGCCGGAAGTCTGCTGCGAACGAGCATCTGGAAACTCCGATCCCGGCGCTGTGGGCCCTGGTAACAAGCGAGTACGCTGTCCAATGTCAGCGTTGATCGCGCCAGCCTCCGAGATCTAGCGGACAACCAGGGGTGCCACTTAAAGCTAGTTCGCGGCAGTTTAAGGCCAGGAACAGGACGACTAGCGATAGCAACGAGTCGCGAGATTACGCTCACAAGGTCATCGCTCACCGCCGCTGATGCAAAGTTTTCGCAGCTGGACGCACAGATGGGGTGGAAGGCGGGTTGCTGGCAGTTCGAGTCGCACAGAGTGGAGAGAAAGCGAGTACCGCAGGCGCGGTGCCACCAACCACATCACATCCTCAACACAACACCCGCGGTACATATGACTTCTCCTCGACGGCAGAGCTTGGCAGCAGGCGCACGGCCCTCATCCTGAAGGTGGCTCCAAGCTAATGCAGCTCCAAACAACTTGGGCTGGCCATGGTTCCATATCGCACCTGGCTTTTTGTAGTCTGTGGATACCCCTCGATGCCATGTGCGGCGGCTGCTGGCTGGCTTCGCACGCCTCACGCCGAGATCCGAATTCGGCTCCGTGCTCGTGGAACGTGGGTGAGATCGAGATTGACACCGCCGCCACCCACTCTACACTGCCGGCATAGGTCTATCTGCGAGTTGCCGCGCTCGCCGCCTTTCTCGCGGCTAGACGTATCATCTGCTCTCGAATTCGTGGCGGCAGACGCGGCTCTTTGTGCGACGTCTGACGCATGTAGGGATACATTTCATCTCCGGAAAAAGATATCCTGTGCCCCTTGCATAGCTTGCATGGGGCTTTGCGATCGATAGAGCCTTCTTGCCTTGTCGAAGCAATGGAGCCCGCCCTTGCCTTACCGGTACCCCAAAAAGTAAACCACGAACACGAAAGAAATGACCGGCGCATTGACAGACTGGAGAGGCGATACCGAGGCTTCTCGAAGCTAATAGGATGGATAATGTAGTGATGATAAGAGGCAGATGTTATCGTCGCCACACTCATGCTTCGGAACGACACGCTGTCTTCGGTGTTAGTTCTGCGTGCCCAGCTGTTCTTTCCATGTATCGGTTCAGCCTAGCCCATCTTATCCGAGTGCGGTCTCAGTGCCTTGACAAGCTTGAGCAGGATCTGAAACATGAGAGGTCGCTCGTCACGAGAGTGGCACTCAGACTCAGACCGCACTTTTTACCAACGTCCAAGCTTCCTGCATGCCCCGCAAGATCTACATATAGCATTTCTCGATTCGATCAAGGTCATCCACCGGTTACAATTTCGGGAGCGTCTCGGGAATGTTTCTTCTCTAGTAAACGATCAGCAACGGGCGATCAGCAGAGACTCGGCCCGCGATGCGACGACCCGAGAGTCAACCTTCACGACTTCCTGTCTTTGTCGTTCTCTGTCTGCTTTGCGAGCGGACTTCGCGATTCGTCATCAGCAGCTCTTATCTCATCATCGCCGCCACCGAGCCGCTCCTCGCCACGTGTATACCCAAGCTCAAACGCAAGCGCCTCCCTAGATCTAAAGTGTGCCGAAGCTGCCGCACGTGGCCACAAGCCACCAATCTGCATGACTCGAACTCTCGTAAAGTGAGCTTCTAGCGTGAAGTATAGACGGCCTCGGGACCTTCTCGAAGCAGCAAAGGCGATCCCACAATCGGGACATAGCCCGGGATGGAAATAAGCCCTTGCGGCATGCACCGGTCGAACTAGAGCCGCGAACCAAGCCAGCCCTAAGACACGATAAACACTTGGAGATGAAGATACGATGTGGATTGGTAATAGGTAATAAAATGAGATATTGCTTCACATGACGTGTGTGGCCACAGCTCGTCAGGCTTCATCTACCAAGAGCGGTCGTTTACGCTCCCCAGCTCGGAGAGCAACTACCTATCTGTAAAAGTTACCTCCGTACACCAGCCTGATCGGATATGGCCCTTGCAAGTGCCCGTGGTGAAGGGTGCCTGCTGAGGATCGATCTAGGTTATTCTCGACCACGCCAGAGATATGGAGGTAGGGGCATGAGGTCGCATCGTTGCTGTTGCATTCTCCAAACGCGAGAGTACGGACAGCAAGGGCGACCATCTGATAGACAGTGGAGCGTCCGGAATTACTGCATTCGGCATTGCTATAGGCTATCGTTGTCCGGAAACCATTGGCCGCTATTGTTTGTGACTCTGTCGATCACCTTGTCGTTAAACATACCAGCATCATTGTCAGGCAGCCAGGTCAATTTGCCTCCGGCGCAACTTCTAAATATGACACTGAGAATTGAAGGATTCACACCGCATTGGAAACTACACGTACCCTGCATACGGTGTTTGGGTCCACGTGGCAGCCTTCACGCAGTGCGACGGCTGAAGGATCTCGGATTCAAGCATACATTTAACAAAGACACCGCTACTGCACAAATCCTCGATGAAAGGTCTGCCATATCTTCAGATCAAGCGATGCGACCTCGAACCCATGCGAGCAGTGTGACAGCTAACGTACAGTCCGGATCTCCTCTGACTACTCCCTGCATGATCTGCTCTCTTGATGGTGCACCATCGCCAAATAGTTGGGAGGTAATACTGGACATGCTCCCCACGGCTTCACGGCAGTACAAGCCTAGCGACGCCGCATGCCACAAGGACCATGAATCCGCCGCCAGCTCAGACCGCAGGGAGTACCGTCGCACCTGTCATACCAATGTCATGCAGGATGTGCGAGTGATGGTTCTGACACGAGGTTCGAACGTGTCAGAGGACATCCATCATGACTCGACGATGAGGCGACCTCACCTCCTCGTCCTCGCCTCGCCTCCCTGCACATGAATCGCTTGACGTATCAACCATTACTCGGGCCTGGGTCCGAAGACAGACCGATGATCCATGTTAGTATTTCGACAAGCGGTAATTCTTGTACTACAGGTAGGTCACCCGTGTCACCGATGTCTTTTTGCTCACACAACCAGCTCGTCTTGACGTTCTGGGCTGATCGACAGTCTTTCACGCATGGTCGTACGCCCTGTAGTTGTCCAGATTCTTCAGAACGCCGCCAATACATACACGGACAGCACAAGCCGGGATTCAGAGGCTGGTAGCGAGGACAAGGCGTTTCCTCTTTTTGTGCTCCGCAACCGAATTTCTATACGAGTTTTTCCGTCGCTGGATTTATTGACTGCATCCATTCAATACTGAGGAAGCGGCACAGTGCGGCATAGTTCGTCCTCTACTCCCGCAGACGGTAAGTGGCCATAGTCTTTGATCAATATTACACCACACTGGTACACTGTCGAGCCGTGTATCAACAGATCCGGCTACTTTCATTGTCACGCAGGCTACTGTCATGCCTCGCAGGTCATTCTCTGGTGATGCAGCACAACGGCCCTATCGGCGAAATGGCTGCCGAGTCTCGATTCGCTGCCAATGACTCCTCATGAAACGGCGGGCTCTTCTTTCCACCGAGAACACCAACATCAGCCTGTACTGAGCCCGAAAGCAGGCAGTACGCAAGCGCACGACATCTCGGGCCTCTCGGCATCCCGAAGGGCCCATGACGCCCATCACAGTCTCAGCGATCGGCTCGAGCTCCAACAGTGAGGCGACCTAACGAACTTCTGCGGACGGCATTCTCATCAACGTTTCGGCACCTCCTCGGATCAACGCTGCATACCACAACTGTCAGACCTGCATAGGCGAGGGTGATTCGCAACACCCGAAGCGCCCTTGACATAATGGCGAAGCTTACCGGCGACCTGCCGGAGTTGCGCAGCCGAGCAAGGCAGTGGGCAGTGCTATGTTGAGACACCAGCTTCCAGGACCTTGATGGCACACTTCGCGAGCTGGAGGGTTGCCCAGTAAGCGGAGACAAGCGTAGAAGGATTGCGTGAGTTGCCGCTACAAGCTCGCGGTGTCGTCAACGTCTCCGGCGCCTTCCCAGATCAACGGTGCATACCACACCTGTAAACCTTCGCATAGGCGAGGGTGATCTGCAACACCAACGGCGTCCTTAACATAACGGCGAAGCTTACCAGCACCTCTCGCACTTCCGCGACTAGGTGGTGTGGTCAAAAGTGTATACTATAACAAGTTTCAAAGAGAACCCTGCTCGCTACGGCGGTTCCACACAACTGCAACGTTGCTAAGCAAGCGGAAATTTGCGTGAAGGAAGGATGTCTTGAGTTGACGCTACAATCTCACAGCCGTTGGTTCAGAGACACCAGGTCGAGTGATTTGAAGAAACCCTAGAAGCGATGACTTGGGGATCAATGATATGTGCGCGCAGCGAATGGATGGAAGGCATAATAACAAAGTTCCATATAGTGGAAACAAGACATAGCGTTTGGTGAGACTGTCTTTCAACATAACTCGTTATGTTGTTATTAGGGCTAAGATATGGGTTCATCTGCATCTCGGTTCACCGTCCATCCGTCCCTTTATCGCATCAGCCACGTCCTCGTCCGTTGCATCAACAGTCATGGGTAGAACGTTCGTCTTCGAGCCCGCTCCGATTGCTTCATCAAACCTGCCACAGTAGGGCTCGAGACTCTTGACTGGGTAGCAGACTCTCTCATTGGTTTAGTCAAGTGAAGGCTCGACCAGGACGAAGGCTGTTCGGGTCGACTTGCCGCCTTCAATTCCCCCAAAATGCCACTCGCTTCCCGACCTCCACTCGACCCTGGTTCCAGTAGCAACAATCTCGTCATCAAAGTCCTTGGACTCAGTCATTGGTGGCGTGGGTTGCAAACCCCTGGATAACTCCTGCATCGCATTCGTTTCCTCCGATGTGCTGTCGTTGAAGCTCCAAGCTCCACCCATCCTCACCTCCTGAAGCACACCGGCCGTCTCCACCGCCGTGGCAGGGTGGACGCTTAAACTGCTTGCACCGGCCCTTGCTTGGTCGGCGTACTCATCCATATCCGACACGCTGCCGAGCTCTTCGTCGCTGTCCATGTCGACGTCTTCATCTTCCGCGAATGCACCCACTTCAGCAGCATCGCTCATATCCTCCTCCTCGAGCTCTGTCATCGGTGTAGCGTTCTGTTGACTCTTCAACCACGAGCCTCGTAGAGATAGACCCAGAGCCAGAGCGACGTTGCGGTCCACGCTATTCCCGACGATGTAGACTTGTTGAGGCGCGGAGCCAATTATCACGTCTTCATCTGGGAAACCTTGCGCGCGCCGCACCTCCATCACAGTAAGACTCCGGTCTTGCGACCAATGCAGATTCCGCCCCCCGCGCTTGCAGTGTAGGTCCAAAGACGTAGTGACAGTCTGTAGAAGGCCAGTCGGATTTACGCGAGTAAATGATTTTGTGATTGGACCTGTGCGAAGGGATTTGCGTTTTTCGTCTTTGTACCACTCGAGAGAGCTGCCACTGAGCAAGCCTTCACGAGCCGCACGTACCACGCCCATATCGAGCGGATATTTCGGAATTGCGGCGATGAGCCCTCTCTTGTTGGCGTCTTGCTCCGATGGTACACGGTGGTCAGGGAACGCAGGGCATAGTTGAACCTGCGAATCGGCCACATCAGGTAGGTCTGCGGTGCCCTCCGCAGCGGATACATGCTGGAATGGAGTATAGAGATTCTGACGTTCTCCAAAGGGCTCTCCGTTGCTCGCCTTGCCCAGTGACAGATTCCGGAATTCCGGGTGGGCGTGTGTGTGATGCGGAGAAGGCCAAGGTTCCAGACCAGGCGCCGATGCCACTATGAAGACACGACTCCGAGATTGCGGACTGCCGTACGACCACGCGTCCATGAGGAACTGCTGGACCTGGTAGCCCATACCAACAAGTGCTGCTAGCACCTGTGCGAAAACGTTCTCGTTCTTGCCTGGGCCCATGCCGTGTGTCATTGGGACCACGTTTTCGAGCACACCGTAGCGTGGCGAGTAGAAGTCCACGAAGGACACAAATGATGCTACGAGCGAAGCATTCTTTCGAGATGCCTGGCTCAAGCGGTCCGATTGCAAGAGTGAGAAACCTGGACAAGGGCTGCCTCCGGATAGGAAACCAACATCGCCAACTGGTGCAATGACTGTCTTCGTCGAGCCGGCCATAGCTTGCGCCAGATAGTCGTTGACCGAGCCAAAGAAACATTCCGTTGAGTCTGTGCAATTTGCTCGGTAGCTGTATATCGCCCGCTCGGCGTAGTCGACGGCATACTTGAATCGGACTGCGCCGCCGTCCTCAAGACCACGGTCGAAATTACCTCCTCCACAGAAAATGCCCATCCCTGTGAGCTTTTCGGTGGGAGCGGTTCCCGCGATATCCGGTCCCAACCCCAGTGGAGGAAGAGAGATCTTGTCGACTCCGTCCGCATCACTGACTTCGTCTGAGTCCTCCTGCTGACCAATGACGAAGTAAAAGTCGCCGGTGCCGTTGCGATTGTAAGGTACCGGCAGACCTTCCGCCACTACGTCCTCGCTGAAGAATCGGACATGGCACTTGCGAATCACCCGCCTGGGATCCACGTCATATTGCTCATCAGTCAGTGCCAGTTCATTCGGACGAGCTGTAGGCTCCACCAGCTTTCGTTTGTGCAGTCGGCGGAGCATGACCCGTTCCAGCTCAAGGTTGAAATCGATCACCTGTGCCGGATCGAGTACATCGTCTTCGTGATCAGACTCAGGGTGGCGAACTCGCACAAGGACTGTATCACCAATCACGTATTGACGCCGGCAGGCTTCGAAATGCGATATGCGGAGACCCAATCGATGTGAGCACTCGAAGTCGTCCTTTTTGAGAGACACAAAATCGTACGTGTGATCATGCTTTCTGGTTCGGAATTTTCGTCGGACGAAGTGGCCGGAGGTAGAGGTCGGATTGGTTTCGAACCATGCCACGTCGACTTTGCGAATCACGTCGCCAACGTCGATCAACTTCTTGCCCTTGCACCCGCAATTGTCGGACATGAACAGCTCGTGCTCGAAAGGGTAGTACGCTTTGCCAATTGTCGTATCGCATGGCTCGTAAAGCCATATGACGGAGATTTTGGCGCGGGTCTCGCTTTCCAACTGGTCATCTTCTCGAATTTGAACTTGCAGGACATCCTGGACGTACGCGAACCAGACTGGCGACTGCACGATCCACGCTCCCTCCTCGTCGGGCGCAACGGCGACGACATCGCCTACTTGCACTTCGATTGCTGAACCGTCGGCTGAACTCGACTCTTCCAAGCTCACTGGGGTGGGAATCCCGCCATCTGCATTGGCGTTCCGTGTAGAAGGAAACGGTGTGAGCTTCAGAGCTTTCTTCCGAGTCGCCACGCGCCGAGCAATATTGCGGTCCACAGCACGGAGCTCCAGATTGCCGCCGAAGTACATCCGCCTGAAAGCCTCGTAGACGAACGGGGTGCAGATGGTGTTCGGTTCGATTTCTGGCTCACGCTGTATGCCTTCCAACCTGAACGGGTCGACTTCAGTCCAGACAGGGTGCTCGCATAGGCCGGTAACCGGGTCGTCAATACTATGGCACTCCTTCCATAGAAAGCCGACATTCGCTGCCACATTTGTCCTGAAGTCGTGCAGGCCGCCGCAATAGCGGTGCCACGGTTCAAAATCGATGCCCTGCCTGTTCTTTTGAAGCCATGTATAGAACGCTTTGCGAAAGTGACTCAGAGTGACTTCTTCAGTGTCCAGCAGGTATTCGACGAAATACTTCGTGAATGTCGACAGCCACAGAAACGGTTTGTAAAAGCGTGTATATTCTGGTGATGGCCGTCCAAGCTTGTACCATACGTTATGGCGTTGCGCTAGCTTGGACTGAATGGAAATGTGGTTGTGTAATGCCAGTACCTCCGGGTCACCATAGCCTTCGACTGTGAGTATATCGAACCGCGCACCCTTGACATATCGCCGCTCTGACCCGAAGCTCAGTAGACCGTCAAAGAGGAACTCATTGTTGGCACTCCGATTCTGCAGTCGATCAAATGATACGAGCTCGTGGCGATGCCTTGCGTCATTTGGGAGGTAGACACTGAACTCGTCGAGTGAGAAATATGTGTACTCCGGATTCTCGCCAGTATCCAAACGGCGTTGTAGGAAATCTATTAAGAGATCACATATGACGTGAGCCTCGTCTGATTGCGGTAATGGAGACTCGTATCCATCATACCCAGAACGCGGAAATGCTGAGCCTTGGACGTTGATGTGGCTGAGGGCTGTCCGTCTCACTTTCACAGGCCGCCGGTGTGGGTAGGTTGCGCTGTCATCGTCGCTACCGCTGTCGTCACTGGTGCTATCATCACTGTCGTGCTCCTTTGGTTTGCTGTGTTTTCCCGCCGCGGTGCGCTCAGCAGCAGCTTTAAGACGCCTCGCGAGCCCAGGTCCAATGAACTTGCGCTCTCCGATGGTCAACATTGTAGTAACATGCGGTCAGCTTGGTAAGCATGCTGTTACGATCCTGCGATGGTGACAGCGTCAAGTGTTGATGCCCCAGAAAGAAGCCCTGCGCGAAAAGCATCAATTTCATGCCATGCAACGTTGTAGCCACGTAGACATCTCGGTGGATGTGCGAACAATGCTGATGAAGATGCGGTGCGTAAGCAAATACGAATAAGTGAAGATGCGTGTGCGTCGAAACGCTAAAACTTGGCTGGCTTCGTGAAGTGAGGTTGAAAGAAGGAGGTGAAGTCGTGGTATGGGCGAAGCGGGGTGGCGCTTGCGTCCCGGCCACCTGGCGGAGGGCTGCATCTTCGCAAGAAGATGAGGTTGGGATACCTTAACTTAGCTGTAGTAACATCTAATGCTTATCGAAGAAACAACAGTGGTCTATTGGATACATAGAAGAGAGATAGAAGAGCAGTTAGGAAGTAGAACAAGGTAATAGATATAGTCGTAAAGGTCAAGCTTTGTTTCGGACGGGCACGTGCAAGCAAGCTCGTACGGTGATGCGTCAAACTCGTGACAGCTTCTAGAAATATCCTATGCAACACGCAAGGTAGAAGCTTAGAAGCGAGCTTGCTATGAAACGCTGCGCAAAAAGATGCCTAAGAGCCTATAACGATAATGATCGAAGCTGTCACCCCAACCTCATCCGTGCTGAGTGCAAGCCATAGACGACAGGCTAGAGGTGTCGTAGTACAAACACCCTGAGAAGGAGGCCGACTTTTACAGCTTCGGCTTCAGGCTCTCATGCTTCGCCATCTCTCGCAAGTCCTTCCTCAAGACCTTACCCGATGCACTTTTCGGGATCTGTTCAATAAAGACCACTACTCCTCTCAATTGCTTGTAAGACGACACTTTGCTCTTGACAAAATCAGCGACGTCTGAGCCCGAGATGGCATTCGCATCGCTCAGCGACCCAGGCTGCAGATCCCTACGGACGACGTATGCGCGAGGGATCTCCGTCTGCCGCTCCTCATCCCAGACACCAATCACGGCGGCATCGGCGAGCTGCGGGTGAGATGTGAGTAGTGCCTCAAGTTCTGCTGGAGCAACCTGGTTAGCTTTGTATTTGATCAACTCCTTCTTACGGTCGACGATCCATATAAGGCCGTCCTTGCAGACACCGACATCTCCTGTTCGGTACCAGCCCGATGGGTTGCCAAAAGCTTCCTTGTCAGCGTCCGGCCTGTTGAGGTATCCTTGAGCAAGGATGGGACCTCCGATTAGCATTTCGCCAGGCTCGCCTTCGGGCACATCGTTGTCACTCTCATCAAGGATGCGTAAGGTGACATTCGGACAGAGCTGGCCTACAGACCAGGTACCATCTTTGACGAAGGCTTCCCAAGGATGCACGGTAACCACTCCAGTCGCCTCCGTGATGCCCCAGGTTTGGTAGATATCAGCCTTTCCCTTCCCGAGCTTCCCTCGGATCTCTTTGATCGTGTCGAAACCTATCGGTGCCGATCGGGTGCTGGCCACTTGCAGACCGTCGAAATGATTCGTGACCTTGTCACTCTTCGCTACCTGCAACCATATTGGAGGCACGCTAAATTGATATGCTGGGTTAAAGCGTCTGTGTACTGCAGCGGCACTGTCAGTAGGTGTCTCGGATGAAGCAAGCTGTAGACCTATCAGCCTACTTACTGTCGATGAACTCGTCAAAGTTGTACTTCTTCATCCAGTACTTTTTGTCCGTGGAATGCTTTGTCAGTGTATGTCGCAGTCGTCTGACAGTGGCGGGGGACTATGTAGGGGTGTACTCACAGTAGTTCCATTCATGTAAAATGGGTTGACGGAGTATAGACCGATGCCGGCGATGTTTGACATAGGCAAATGAGCCACGGTATCGAATGAGAAACCGGGATGCTTCTCCTGATACTCTTTGGACGGCTGCATCGTGCAGACGGTACTCGCCACGAGGCTCTGATGCGAGATTTTAACACCTTTGGGGAGGCCAGTTGTGCCACTGGAGTAGAGAAGGCAGATCGTTGTAGTATCCAATGCACTTGTGTCCGTGATGGTAGTCCAATCTAGCGTCTCGCTCCCAGAAAGCAGATTCTCGGCGGTCGCAGCGGGTGACAAACTCCATGCTCCTGGTTGTGAGCTATCCGAAACTAGAATCCTATCGTCTGTAATGCCGGACTGTCCGGCGGCCGCACACATACGTCCCGCACACTCAGATGAGCATACCAACAAAGATGCGCGAGAGCTCGAGGCCTGGGCGCTGACCTCACCAACAGTAGCTTTTGTGCTGAGGCCACAGTATATGCCTCCAGCAGCTACGACGCCATAGAAGATTACCGGAGCCAGAGGTGATCCGTAGAGTGAGCAGAGAACAACGTCTCGTCCAGGACCTGATGCTCCAATCCCATAGCGATGTCGAAAAATGTACGCGATACGCTTGGTGAGTGTCCTCGCCTCGGCCTTAGTGATGCTGTTGATTGGGTGTGCCGCATCTACCTGCTCAAGTCAGACCGTCTGGCATGTAAGAGAAGTATATGGAGGCAAATACATGGATTTTCGTGGCCTCGCGAGCCTGTCCTGAGTTGTCATCTGTTGTTCAAGATGAGTCAGCAATACACCTTCAGCTCCGGTAATCGTGGACACTTACCGAACAACAGAGAAAGTATGTCCACTGGCGGGATGTCAATGTCACCAGCAGGTGCTTTGTAGACTCGCATGTTCATCGCCTGTCGTGGTGCTTTCTGGCCCAATGCCAACTCTCCGAATGCCTAGTTTGTATGGTCAATGTCCGCTGCATGCACCGGCCTGGCGTTTCCGAGAGCAGGTGGGCCGTGTTGTATCTCAGAAAGTACCATGTATCCGCCCAGTAAGTTTTATTCTTATTGAAACGTGGAGATGTGGGGCAGTCCTCCTCATGGGCTTCCGAGGTAGAAGCATCGGAGTACTGATCCACCTTAAAGAAAGGTAAACTGTTGCTCTATGCATCCTGTACATGTACTGTCTTACGGGTGGGAAATCAATATGGCCTGAAGGCGGAAATTCGCATACTTATCCTCCGGAACAGCTGGCGCTCGCTTTACCGTTCGAACGTGTCGACCAACTGACATACAGATCGTAGCTCGCGGGAGAGTAGCAGTATCGTGAGATACACCAGGATGGCTGAAGTACCAAAGAAATGCAAGGCATGCGTGATCGTTAACGAAGGACCGGATTTTCATGTCGAGGTCCAAGAGGTAGACGTGCCGGAACCAGGTAAGTAACACATCCGCACGCCGAGTTTTCTACTCAGCGCTCAAGTAACTATCGACAGGCCAGGGCCAGCTCTTACTCAAGCTCAATTGCACGGGACTGTGTGGCTCAGACATCCATTTCATGCTCGGCGATCTGGGTATGAAGCCTTCCATGTTCGGCGTTCGAGCGGCTGGACACGAGGTACGATGACTGTTCCCATCCGTGACAAGCCATGTACTGAGTTCGTCCTTTAGGGTGCAGGCGTTGTGGCGAAGCTAGGTCCAGGAGTGACAGACTGGAAGATCGGAGATCGCGCAGGCCTCAAGCCAATCTGGGACGTTTGCCACAATTGCGAGGAGTGCTGGAAAGGGAGGGAGCAGTACTGTGCGGCAGCTGTACACACCGGCTGCATGGCCACGGGGTCGTATCAGGAATACGTTGTGACACCAGCCATTTATACCAGCCGCATCCCCGACGGCGTGCCGGACGAGATTGCTGCCCCGATCATGTGCTCGGCCTCGACAATGCACCGAGCACTGAAAGACTCCGGCTTGGAGTCAGGCGACTGGGTGGTGTTTCCAGGTGGAGGAGGTGGTGTCGGTATTCAGGGAGTGCAGCTTGCTAAAATTATGGGCATGCGGCCCATCGTCGTGGATAGTGGCGAAACAAAGCGCAAGCTAGCGCTGGAACTTGGTGCGGAAGAGTTTATCGACTTCCGAGAAGTCAAAGATATACCTACCCGCATTCAGGAGATTGCCGACGGTATTGGAGCTCATGGAGTCCTCGTCACAGCCTGGCAATCATACAAAGGTAAGGTCATCCATGGAAACGAGGTTGGTCCTTCTGATGACAGGCCATTGCTGATGTTACCGCAGATGCAATCTCGTTCTTAGGCTCACGGGTGTCGGGGAAGGTGATGTGTATAGGTTTGCCGCCGGTTGACCAGAATGTGATCATGGGTGACTCTCCACTGCATATGGCATTGAAGAACATCTCGATCACAGGCACAATTGTTGGCACGATGCGAGATACCGCGGCGGCACTGGATTATGCACGCAGAGGCCTGCTCAAGCCCATCCATGAGGTGCGCGGTATTGGTGCCTGGCCAGAGAGTGTTCAACAGCTGAAGCGCGGCGAGGTTGCTGGCAGGATTGTGATTGACTTCAACAAGCCGTAGTTGGATAACACCACAGGGCAGTTGAAGTTCCTTCCAATCCGTCATGAGGTCTTCCGCATATAAAGTGAGTAGGTCCAACTATTTGCGCTCGAAGCATACTTCCTGAGGTTTTGATCGAAGATCGATGCAGTGTCCCGTCGATCGTCACGATGCAGCTCAAATACTTGACCACCTTTTAACGCTCCCAGTTATCACCGTCCGGGAGATTCAAAGCATCGACACGAGCACAGGGCAGATCTTTCTCCACGGCCTCTTACGGCAGTCATCGCTGACCTCAAGCTGACCTGAGCTCCAAGGACGCGGTGTGAGAAAGAGTATGGAACGTAGAGCCTCGGGCAGCCTAGATGAAGCCGCATCAAGGGACAACTCTCTCAGTTGTGTGAAAGGCATGGGATCCAATGTGGCAAGTTTGTGTCCGTAAGGTATCGACATCGCGAGCAGCAGGGTGCGTAGCAGAAGAAGTGGCAGTGTACTTCGTAGTAGCAGGAGAAGCCCTCGATCTGTGGAGAACGGACGGTATTAACGAGCGCGGAAGGACGTATCGCTATACTCTCGAGGCGACAACTAAACGCTAAAAATTTGTCGGAGGTAGTATAAAAGCACAAGAAGTGGTTTATTTGTCGGAGAATCTTCCGAACTGCCACCTCTTCTACTACATCCCCTTAGCAGATCCCGGTTCCTTTAGACTAGCTATATTGGGGTTGCTTCCGCAGTGCCGCGCCCCGCGTCTTCGTTGCTTTCCCTTTCTTTACCTGAAGCCTTCAACTTCAAATAATCTCGCATTTCAGTGTGTCGTTGACAGTGCCGTAGACTGCCTCTACCCAGCAAGGTTCAGACAGACGCCTGACCTTCCATCCTGTTGAGGCAGACCCCGTCAGCAAGTACTGTAGGATTGAGCCCTTCTCCGCCCGACCTCCGCACCATGCAGGCTTGCCGATGGCCGTGACCTCATTCATAAGTATAATCAGCTCCTCTTCTCGCCAGAAACATTGGAGGTGACCTTGTATCTGTCACTATGGTGTTCGACATCAAGGATGCACCGCCTGCCACCGGCGACATCAACGAGAATGGACCAGGAGGCAAGTATGGTTACAGGATTGGCCATTCAGACGGTACATACACCATCCCGGACCGTGTACTCAACTCCGTCGAGGACCGAAAGGTTCGTGTCATCACTATCGGAGCTGGAGTGAGCGGAATCTTGATGGTGCGTCTCGAGATGTCGAAGACACAGACGACCCTCTATCGCTCACTGTGTTGCACTACAGGCCCATCTTATACAGAGAGACTGTACGAATGTGGAGCTCGTTGTCTACGAGAAGAACGGCGATATTGATAGTACTTGGCTTGAGGTATGTCGATTCAACGAGCCTGTGTGAAATGACCTGCGGCAGCTCAAGGGCAATAATGCTTACTGAGCACTCCAGAACCGCTACCCAGGTATGCTCGGTTGTAGCAATCGAACTGGTTCCACGGCTAAAGATTCTAGGCTGCGCCTGCGATGTCCCTAGCCACGCCTACACCTACGCCTTTGCACTGAACGCAGACTGGCCTCAGTTCCTCTCTGGATCAGACGATATCTTTCGATACCTCTTGAGGGTAGTCAATTGCTTTGGACTTCGTCGTTTCATGCGGTTCAACTCTGTCATCGAGCGTCGTGAATGGAACGATGACGAGGGCCAGTGGCATGTAGACATCCGGGATGCGCTCACAGGCGAAATTGCCCACGACACCTGCCACATTCTGATCGGTGCCAATGGTTTGCTCAACTCATGGAAGTATCCTGCGGAAGTGGAAGGCCTGCAATCTTTCAAAGGCAGGCTGTTGCACACCGCCCGGTGGCCTGACAACTACGGGCCGGAGCAGTGGAAGAACGAACGAGTTGCTGTGTTGGGCTCAGGTGCCTCTGCTATACAGGTCGTTCCGACTATGCAGCCGCATGTCAAGCATATGGACGTTTTCGTACGGACGCCGGTATGGTTTGCACAGTTGGCCGGCCATTCTGGAGTCAATCGAGATTGTAAGACTTCCTGTATTGTTGCTGGCCTTGCGAATTCGACTTGCTGACGATAACCAGACCCAATTGAAGAGCGCCAAAGCTTGAAAGACGACACGGACTCCCTCCTGGCAACAGCCAAGTCAATAGAAGGCGGTCTCAACGGCATCATGGGCATCAAAGCCATGATGACCTCGAGCGCTGAGGCGCAGATGATACGCAAGATGTTTTCTGAGCGTATGCGTGAGTTCATCACGGATGACTCGCTTTATGAGCTGCTATTGCCCAAGTTCAGCGTCGGCTGCAGGCGACTGACTCCGGTATGCTACTCCGTATTACGAGCCCTTTACGAGTGTGAAATAGACCTGACCGGGTATGTTAGGGTGATCCGTTCATGAAGGCTGTGCAAGAGCCGAACGTCACCTTGCATAAAGCTGCTGTCGCTCGAGTCTCTGGCCAGAAAGTTATTGCGACCAACGGGGATGAAGCTGAAGTTGACACGATTATTTGTGCTACTGGATTCGATGTCAGTTACGTACCGAGATACATCATGAAGGGACTGAACGGTGTTACACTCCAGGACAAGTGGGCCAAGGTTCCAGAAGGCTATATGGGCCTTGCAGTGCCTGACATGCCGAACTACTATGTTTTCCAAGGACCCACCTTTCCCGTATCGAATGGTTCGGTGATGGGCCCATTACAAGCCGTGGGAGCTTATATCGTTCAGCTCATCCAGAGGATGCAGCAGGAGAACATCAAATCCTTCACCCCGAAGCAGGATGTTACGGATGCCTTCAACCACCACGCACAAACCTGGATTCAAGGAAATTGTTGGGCTGAGCAGACTTGCAGGAGTTGGTACAAAAAGTGGGTGGCACGAGGTACCTACAACCTGGAAAATGAAAGACATGCTAACCACTGATCAGCAACGAAACCGGCCGAGTGAACGCTGTCTGGCCTGGCAGCTCACTTCACTATTGCGAGATGGTGTCCCGGCCGCGATACGAGGACTACGATATCCGATTTCAAAACCAGCATAACATGTTCGCCTTCATGGGCCTTGGCTTCACGAAGAATCAAGTGGAGGAGGGTGACTTGAGCCCGTATATCACAAAGGAGGGATTGGAAAAGAAGTTTTACTCTTTCCAGCCCTCGCCAGAAGAAGGTCAAAGGGTTCGAGAGAGGAAGAATAAGATCCATGACGGACCGAACATGTTTGCTGACAACCATGACCGTGTTGCCGAAGTTGATGGCATATAGGGCATGTCGGGAAAGCTGAGTTGTGACACTCACGATGCCAACTCATCGGTTCGACAGAGGTCGCGGTCTCCTGGGACATAGATCCAACAATTCTTAGCGGCTATGAAACTGATGTACTTCTACACTTCGATGGACGACATGACCATAAGCGACCACTTTCTCGCCGCACGTACAATTGATCGCTCTCATCTCGGCCCCAACTCGTCTTCATCCCGGAGATTGCTCCCAACGGCTCACACCTTGAGTCTTCACCGCGGTTTCTCGCAAAATCTGTACACAAGACCGATTCGAGACGTGCCGTCTCTTGGTATTGTTCGATTGTGGATGTCCTCCGAGACCAAAAGCTCCAGACCTGCAGCACACCAGATGGTGTTCCGAGATGTCCCTTTCCCATCTATTCGACCTCCGACCACAAGGTGTCCATGAAGTCCAAACTACCCACTCGGAATCCGAAGTTCCAACGCGCAGCCTCGGCCCTTCGACATCAAAGCTACGTGAGTTCAGTGTTCCGATCACGAGTCGTGCAAGGCGAAGCGGAGTAAGACTTGGCTGCATGTTACATACTCGTTTCAGATCTCTCCGGATCCATCTGCGTGATTCTAGCCCAAAACATCGACATGAGCCCGGTGCGATCCTCAGCCAAGATATACACAGCAGCCACTTGCAGCCCTGCCCTCAAACCTCTGCCCTCGGCCGCTGATACTCGCGCAGGATATCCCCGGACTTTGAGAAGGCGTGGCGTTTTTAATATATTGTATATCACCTTCGGAGCTTAAAGTGACTTTCGACAGAATGTCTCACTGCTTTTGGCCGAGGCTGTCTGCTCAGATGAAGCAGTACTGTGAAAGCAATGAGTCGTAGGTATGAAGAAGATATATAGACAACGTCGCACTCTCTGTTTTGAGGACCAGCATCAACTTTCACCATCGTTCATCGGCTTCAACACTCACTTCAACCTTCCTTCGAGAGTTCCACCGCTACAATCATGAAGGGCTTCACTCTCGCTCTTTCCTTGGCCGCCGCGGCGGTAGCAGCACCCTTCGACGCCGCCGCTGTGGTGGAGAAGAGGCAGTTGAGCTCCACCTCGAATGAGCTCTCGCTCGGTTCATGCCGACCGATCGTGTTCATCTTCGCCAGAGGATCCACGGAGATCGGGAACATGGTACTCACCAACCGCCAACCCACCTTATCCTTGACACGCTGACGCAAACAACAGGGCAGTACCGTGGGTCCAGCAACCTGCAGCGCGCTTAAGCGCATCTACGGCTCCACCGACGTTGCGTGCCAGGGTGTGGGAGGTAAGTCTTGGACCCTACATCGCCCCCCTTGCGAGAAATAAGGCAACTGTTGGCTGACACGTTCCAGGCGCCTACGACGCCACGGTCGGCGGGAACCTGCTTCCACAAGGCACCACGAGCGGTGCCATCAGGGAGGCACAAAGCCTCTTCCAGCTCGCCAGCTCCAAGTGTCCAGGTGAGTCCCGAGTCCCGAAGCGTATTTGAAACGCGGTTGCACTCCGTGTGGCCTTGATCCCCTCCAATCCGCCTGAGATACCAGCTGACCCCGCCTCCCTTCTCTCTCACAGACAGCATCGTAGTCGCAGGCGGCTACTCCCAAGGCGCCGCCGTCATGACGGCCGCCATCACCGGCCTCTCCACCACCGTGAAGAACCAAGTCGCCGGCGCAGTCCTCTACGGCGACACGCGCAACTTCGAGACCGGCGGCGCCATCCCCAGCTACCCGACCGCCAACACGCTCATCCTCTGCGCCATCGGCGACGGCGTCTGCGGCGCCGGGCTCACGGTCACGCCGGCGCATCTGTCGTACATCGACGACGTGCCGGAGGCGGCGGCGTTCCTGCAGTCGAGGATCGTGGCGGCTGGGGGGCCGAGCTCCTAGATGCGCTGGAGGTGGTTTGGTCGTGCCCATGAGGGCTGCTTAGCTGTTGATATCGGATCGAGGCTGATCGAGATGGGTTACGTTCATGCTGATGAAGTTTTCCGAGCGTGCTGCAACGCGCGCTCTTCTGCTGCATTTCTATCTCTGTTGCGTTCGCAGTGTACGTATGGTTCGAGAGCAAGGCTCTTCAAAAACTCAAGTGTCGGATTCGACCCGAAAGCTGTCTGCGTTCGCGCCCTTTATGTTGGGGACTGGCTCCAAAGCTCCAGAGCGAGATGTGCTCTCTTTTCGTAACAAAGCTCCCACGGCCTGAGACAGCCCGCATGTAAGAAGCTTGTTTGCCCCCGAGTGAATGTTTGCGCGACAGGGTCCGCTCTCTGCTCATGTTCGTGTTCGTGTTCGTGAACCACGGCGAAGAAACTCGTCTTCAGCCCTCGCCAGATCAGCAGCAGTGATCGAAACCTCTGTCGTATTTACTTCCGGGAGGGTTGTCTGCAGCTCTCGTGGCGATATGCTTGGTGCGTCCGCGCATGCCCCTAGATTGCATTTAGACTGCTGGTGAAGACGGCTCGCCCATGCTTTCTGCGTGTCTCCACAGCTAGACGAATTCGCGGGAGAGCGGGTGGATAGTTGCAAACTATAAGTCGACAAAGATGACTCTCTTCCGTGACAGGGACCTGCTTGAGGTGTTCGCCGTTCACATCCACACTGACGCCGTGTGGTGTGATTGTTATACTTGTAACGGCTGAGGCTGCGTCCGCACCACCTCCATACCATATCTCTGTCACACAAGCATGAATCTCCTCCGACTCAAGACTTTCAACCTTCACCGCCGTTTACTCCCCTTCCCACCCCTCCCCCTTTCCCTTCTCCCCTCCAGCTCCCCCGCCACTCATCATGACCCTAACACTCTTGACCGGAATCACCCCCACAACCTCCGCCTCCTTCCACCCCTTAATCAACTCCGCCTCCCTCGGCCACACCCTCTCCCCATCCATCGCCTCGGGATCAACTTTCTTCTTATCCCCAGCATCCGCGTTCCACCGTCCCAAAATCTCCCGCAGCGCTTTACCCTTCTTCTGCTGCCCAGGCTGCATCTTGGCTTTGTACTTATACCGTCCCAGCGCAGCCCATGGCGCACAAATCGGGATCGCGTCTAAGATCTCGTCGCCAGGCAAAGGTGTGCCGACGAGAGCGTCGAGTTGCGTAAGCGCCGCGCTCTCGTCTTCGTCTAAATCCTCGACGCCGTCTTCATGGTTAAGACGCCGTATCTCCTCAGCTTCCAAACCCTGCTTTTGCTGCTTCTCATGCTGAGCTCGTCTGCGCGCTCGCGCTTCTTCGGCGGACTCCTTGTTCGCTGCGTCCTCCGCAGCGGCGTTTAAGGCCTTTTGATCGCCATGGAGGAGTTTCATCGCTTGTGCGCGGTCTTCTTCGTCTTGCTCGGCGTACTTTGTGGCGACTTTTTTGGCTTTGCCGCGTTTGCCGCGGACTTGGGGGCTGGGCTTTTGTTTTCCGGCGCGGACGGTGGTGGTGGAGGAGTGGGAGAGGGGTTCGGTGGCGGAGTCGGGGGCGGAGTCGTCTGCTTCGTTCGACTCATCCCCATTGGCGTCTTGTAGGTTCTCGTCAGCCTCGTCGACTTTTGGAGCATCTGGCTTCGGAGCTGCGCCCGCATCAGCTGGATTGGCTTGTTGAGACTGTCCAGTCCCGCTGAGGGGGATATCGTTGTTCTGCAATCCAGCGCTTCGCAGCGGTGTCGACTGCAGCGGGTTACTCCTTGACCGATACTCATCGTACGCACCGACTTCGGGAAGATCATCATCACTGCTTTCCGCATGTGGATCGTCTGGGAACTCATCCTCCCCATCCGCAATAGCCACAGGAGGCGCCGGCCCACCAGCATCAGACATATCATCGTCTTCATCCGTCGTCGCGGTGTTGTCCGTGTTACCAGCAATCGAGCTTTCCGCAATCGTCTCGCCATCCGTGAGATCAGGCGTATCGAGATGAGTCTCAACATCCAGGAGTCGATGCTTCACATGCCTCGCCTTGCTCTCTTCGCTAATATGGAAGAGCACGGCGAAGCCCAGTAGCAGCTGCGCCGGCGGGAGGAAGTTCTTCTTGCCTCGGATCATGAAGCCACCAACACTCAGATACTCACCCGTCGGCGCAGTCTTCGAGACTTGATCAGCATTCACCCACCAAGCGGACATGCCCGCTTTGGAGTCCCAAGCACTGCTGGTGCAGACAGCCAGATGTCCAGCCTGACTCAGCGTCGAAGGTGGGATCGGTGCTTCCGGTGTCTTCGGATTGTTCTTGATGACAACAGTCGCCGCGCCGTGCAAGTCCGCATGCACGTAAATATCGCCTTTTCGCAGATATCGTCGGTATAAGAGCTCGTTCTGTTGCGCGTCTCTACCAGCGAGAACCAAGTAACCGTCAGATGAGATGAAGTAGATAAACTTCTCGAACCAGAACTGCTTCCTGACGGGTCGAAGGATGTCCTTTTCTTGCTTTAGGCCTTTCTTGAGGTCGGCCATGACTTTGTGTTCGGTGTTCTTCAGCGCCTTTTGCGAAGCTTGTGCAGTCCGCTCCTTCTTCTCAGCAGCGGTGCGTTTCTGATCATAGTACTGCCGTGCGTTCGCCCAAGCTGACTGCGCGAGATCAATGTCGACTGTTAGTCGTTTGTCCTGCGATACATTTGGCGGTGGAGGTGCGCTCTCGTCATCCGAGCCCTCGCTTTCCGTCTCATCTGCGTACTCCTCCTCCGGCTCGACAGTATCGAACTCGGAAAGTAGCAACGTGACCGTATTCTCCTGCAGCTTTAACGGTAGCTTGATCGTCTCCGCTACAGCATTGTGCCGTGCCTGTTCATTCTGAATCAGACGTCCAATGTCCACCCAATCCATCCCCTGCGCAACCAGCCCGTTGACAGCTGCCACGGCCTCCTCCACTCGTTCCACGTTGGCCTCGATAGCCGACGCTTTCCGAATATTCAGCTCCTGGACCTGCTGCAGCCCATCGATCCGTTTCGCCTGCTCATCACGAGCTTGCTGTAGCTTCCGCTTGGCCGTCTCCTCTCGCTCCGCCAACCGGGACTCTAGCTTCTGTCCCTCAAGCGAAGAGAAGAACTCATCCGCTGTCCTGTTGTAGCCGTCAAAGTCCAGAAACGCCAGCGAAGGATCCTCCATAAGATGCGCCGGCTTAAAAGGATGAAAGTCGTCGTACATGAACCCCTCCGGTAGACTCTGCGAGCCATCCTCCGCAACACCCACCTGATTGTCGCCCGGTTGAGCCTGCTGACTCTGCTGCCGCCTCGCAACAATACACCCGCTCGCAACATCCGCACTCGTAATCTCCCTCACCACCCTCTGCGCCTCCCGCAGCGCCTCCAACAACTTCCCCAACAACTCCTCACTCCCAATAACCTCCTGCGGCGCCAGCTCCCGATCATACTTGCTCACAAATAACGCATGATCCAACAGCACAGGCGGGAACTCTGTCGTCGTAACCGCCAGCGCCTTCCTTAACGCATCCCCGCCCTTCTTCTTGATCTTCTTGCCCGGCTTCTTCGCCTCGAGCTCTTGCTTCTCTACTGCCCTTTCTAGACCAGCCTTCAGCCGCTCTTTGGTGAGTTCGGGCACGCCGGAGTAGTTCTGCCGGAGGGAGAGGTTGTACACCGAACCGAGTTTGTACTGCTCATGCTCCTCGCCCTCACTCACCGTCCTCAACAAGCCCAGAATCGTCAGGTCCGCATCCGTCAACACGATATTGCCCCCAGCATAAAACTCCAAAAAAAGCCGGTGCAACCCATCACTAAACTGGATCTCGATCACGCGATCCGTACCAATCTGCTCGACCTTCGTGACCCTTCTCGTCCGCAGAAATTTCCGTAATCGAGTGACGAAGTGTGAAGGTGCTGCTGCTGTTGCGCGGGCGAAGGAGGTCAGGTGACAGCGGAAGCCGGAGTCGATGAGGAGTTGTTCGCGGTGGTTCGGTTTCGCGAACTTGAGCAGGAAGATGCGGGACGAGAGGTCGTAGACGTTGGACAGGCGGAGCGAGGTGAGGGCGGCGGAGAGTTCGTGAGCGATGACGCGGACGTCGAGGGAGGAGAAGCGCTGTTTCATCGTCGCGGGTACGAGAGGAGGAGGTGGTGGTGGAGGGGAGATGTGAGGGAGGGAAAAAGTTCGAGAGGTGCGTCATCGCCGGTGTTCAGCCGTTATATTACAACATATACACATGATCAACTAGTGGCAAGACTACCCACTTATCGTTCTTCATGATCGTTCATGTAACTCGTCACATGTAGCCTGTCGAGTGACCAATAACAACAATGCTGCCAAGCTGCCTTCTAATCAGCGTCGACTTCACACGTATATCTATTCTATATCTATGTCCAGCCACCTCCCGCAATGTCTCCCCAGGATGTCCACAGGCAATAGCTCCTTCCCTGTCGTCAGCTAATCGCCCAACCTGCCTACTCGTCCTACGAAACTCGCACAAACACCCCCACCCTCACGCTCCAGAGTGATTCTGCAAGAACCCCCCATCAATCACAATCGTAGCCCCATTGCAGAAGCCACCAGCCTATCTCCAAATTAGCAATCTCCTCATCTTCAACCGTTCTCAAGCGTGACTCACCTTCGAAGCCAAATACAACACCGTCCCAGCCAACTCGTCCTCATTGCCCATCCGCTGCTGCGGCACTAATTCCTTCGGCATCACGCCTCCCGTCGATTCCCAGGCTTTCGATACTGCGGCTGTCATGTCGGAGGGGAACCCTAGGTAGATAACGCAAGTAAGCAGGATTAAGAGGTCGTGATGGAACCGGGGG
>JAABUL010001541.1_pt1 | contig 42915 bp, 42 predicted proteins | sample 5559151 | NCBI WGS metagenome assembly JAABUL01 (sample SAMN10711876, study PRJNA513368) | rock metagenome | isolation source: Antarctica rocks | place: Antarctica: Victoria Land, Pudding Butte sud | reverse complement strand
CCATCGAAGCAGCCGCAAAAGCGGCTGTTAAGCTGGAACTGGCGCAGAAGACGAAAGAGGTGTATGACGAGGTGGAGAATATGGAGCCGGCGAAGGATTTTTCGGTGGTATACAAGTGGCTGCGCGAAAAATCATGAGACGATGGTAGGGCTTTTATCCCGGAGAGGTGAGACAACTGCGATATTCAGCCGAGAAACGTCGGGATAGATATAACATCTCGCTGTCAGACAGACGTTCTGGACTACAATGAGATAGATGGACGTGGATACGTTGGATACGAGCCTAGAGATACCATATTTGCATTTTAAGGAATCTAACGCCGCTACAAGCATTCGCTTTCGGGTGCCTCGTTGGGGATTTTGCGTTTATTCGGCCTCGAGTGAATCTCGACACGCTGCATGAGCATTTATGCTCTTTTGGTTGTATCCATGTTTCTACTCTCTTTTACCTACAAGGTCGCGTTGAAGCTATTCTGCTCGGGTTTCATGACGCAGCAGGGGTTGGGGAAATGACACCGTCAGCCTATCAACCGATCCTCCTCCTCGTCCCCCTCGCTCTCCTCCACCTCGCTTTCGTCCTCCTCGCTTTCTTCCTCGGTACTGCCCTCTTCGCTCTCACTCTCCTCCTCCTCCTCCTCCTCTTCGCCCAACCACTCATCCAACGTCTTATCCCTCCCACTCTCCTTCTCCTTCTCCTTCCCCCTCCCCGTCCCCACATCCGGCAACCTCTCCGCCGCCGCCCCACTAACCGCTTTCACCTCCCCACCCTCATCCCTCACCCCGTCATCCGGTTCCTCCCCCACCCTTACCCACTCCGGCAACCCCCCCTCAACCCCGCCACCAACATCCACTCCTACAACCAACGCTGCACTACCGAGCAAAAATCCCCTGCGCGTTTCCGACGGCGAGGCCGTGCGCGGGACGGGTTTTGGGGCGAGCAGCAGCAGGGAGGCGAGTTGGGTGTTGGCGGGGTCGGAGAGGAGGGCGCGGTAGGTGCGGCAACGGTCGCGGAGGTCGTAGGAGGTGTCGTAGCGGACAAGGAGGAGGAGGTAGGTCCAGAGTTGGGGGATCGGGTGGGGTTGCTCGGGTGGCGGGGAAGAGGGTTGGAACCCTCCTTCGTCGGTGGTGGAGGCGGTGGAGAGGTTTGGGGATGCTTGGACGGAGTGCTGGTGGGTGCGGTTGAGATGGTGTAGATAGACTTTTGCGGCGAGGAGGAGGGTTTGCAGTTTTGCAGCTTCGGATTCGGAGGGGAAACCCTTGGTTAGGATGCGTAAGACGTCTGGGGCAATGTTCTCCGCGTCGTCGGCGCCAGAAAACTCGCCGACGAGCCAGATGATGCTTGCGCGGGCTTGCGGGTTTGTGGTTGTGTCGAGGGTTTTGGCGAGCCGGATGACAGTTTTGATGTGGGATTGCGGGGATTGCTGGATTAGATGCCGGATGACGGTTAGGGATTCGGCGACCAGGTTTTCGTCTTGGCTGGAGATCTGCTTGAGAAGGAGGCGGAGGCAGCGGGGGGATGCTTTGGTGTCGTTTTGAGCGCAGCGGCCTATGGCGCGGACGCTTTCTTGGACTAAAGATGTAGTTGAAGAGCGGGTGAAGTGTTCAAGTTCGCTGAGTATGAGGTCTTTGATGTGGGGTTCGCAGTGGGGAAACAGGAGGGTTAGGACTTCGAACTTTAGGCGTGAGATGTCAGGAGGGTCAGTAGAATGGACTAGGAAGTGGGTGGCGTATTTGACAAAGGATTCGGGCCGGACGAGACACACGGCGACGATGTTGTACATGGCAATTTGTTGAATGTCTTGGGGACTCCGGAGTAAGGCTACTAGAGGACCGACGACATAGTCGATGTACTCGGGTGTCCCAAGATAGAGGTAGCAGCGAGCGACAGAGACGACGACGGCCGAGTTGCGACTTTGGAGAAGGGATTTACAGGCTTTGAGAAAGAGTTCGAGGTCTGGGTCCAGCACTTGGATCTCTTCACTAGCAATATCGTCTTCTTCATCGCTGCGTTCATCGTCGTAAAAGCCTTTGGTTTTGCTCTTTTTCATTTTCTTTGTTCGTCTGGGGAAGCATTTCCTGGCGTAGACTGTCATTAACCTCAAGGTAGCTAGCTGGCTCCATTCATCCATGTCGACCAGCTTCCTTGTAAGGGCTCGATAGTGCTTGTGTATCAAATCTATCTGATCAGGGCATACCTCGAGGAAAGCGGTGACAGCAGATCCAACAACATAGTATTGCTTGTCCCCAAGCAATGTTGATAGATAGTCCAGAAGCTGGGGTAATGTATTCGGATCTAACCTGTAACACTTGGGAATTGCAAGAGCAGCTGCTTTGCGGACGTAGGGACTCATGTCCGCGCATCCTCTTTTAACAGCTAAAGAAACGATTTGACTGATCACTGGAACCCTGATACCTGACATGACCCTAAGAGCCATTGCCCGAACCTGAGGATTCTGATCCGTAAGGGACTTTTGTATGGTATTGATAGAAAGCAGTGCAAGATCCGGCTCAGACTCTGCATAGTGAAGCAGGTAAATGTAGACAAGCTTTTTAATTTCGATATTAGGACTCGCGACATTCTTGACTATGGATGAGAAGAAAGGTAGACATGGTTTTGACCGGTACATCATCTACACATCCAATATCAGACAGAAGTCCAACTTGGCGGTCCAGCAAACCATGACCGTACGCTTATGACCTTCCGCAAGCCTTCCAGTATTTCTCTATCGTTGCGGCTGTCCAGTAGTTTCTTTATTTGAGTAAAAAGCAGATCTCGAGTCGAAGACCGACTGCTGAAGCTCCGGGAGGATCCAGCAGACTGTGCTGCTTCCAGAGTCAATTCCCTTGCTGTACACCAAATCAGCTGCGGCTCTCGCAAATATTTGTGCATGACTCTACCTGTCTCCAGCATGGAAGAAATCCTTGAGATAGACTCCATGATAGTCTCGTTCCGGGCCCTCAGTGTGCCCTGGAGCAAGATTAACGGAGTGACGTTAACGTTCACTTGTTGAGGCCCCAACGGGGCTGTCGACCGCAGACGCCGCAACCTCCTACCCACTTTCTACACGTCAGCATCTCCCAACGACCGAGTGACGCTAAAATAGCAAAAACAGTGCGTTCAATATTCTCATGAGTAATGATCCTACGAATCTCATCGTATCTATAAAGTTTGATTAGACCTGCTAATCCATCATGTTGTGAAACCGCAGGTCCTTGACTAGAACAGCATTTGATCAACTGGATACATGTGATATTTACTAACCGCACGATTGTCATGGCTAACAGGCATCTGGTAGCCATTCATTCTGTCAACTGTACGGACCTGATCAACTACATCCTCCAGTCCCACTCAGTCCCAAACACGCTTGTTGTTTGTTCCAGCCGCGAAGCCTTTCTGGAACATCTGCAAACTACGATTCACCATATGCATCTCATTAACACTACAGATCTTCCGAACGAAGGTACCTCAAACTCACCTCACCCTTTTCTAATTCCGACAATTCACCTCCTCGCAACATCTAGGACTGTTCACCTGGCTTTCACCCCCTCACTACTCCATCTTAGGGCATACTTAGCTACCTTTCTTCCTTCTGTAGGGTCCACAGCTAGTGCACCGAGCTACGAAAAGCCAGGGACTCGTACACCAACCCTTGCAATCCTTGGCCTCGTCACTCTTCACCAGTCTACGAGTGAACACTCTGCTCAAGGCTTATCGCGGACACTGGCCACTGCTGTAGAGGCTGCGGAACGGGCGAATATGAGGTTGCTGCTTGCAGAGCCTCGAAGTCCGCAAGAAAATGAAGAAATGCTTGGGGTGGGCGACACTACCAGCGAAGTGCCAGAGATGGATCCGTGGAAGGAACAGGTGCCATTGTTGAGCAACAGTATCAGACTTGGAAGTGAGGAAAGAGCATGGGCAGGCAGGACCATTAAAGTTGCACAAGTAATAGAAGGATGGTGCCGTTTCGTAACTTTGGAGGAAATCGGACGTATATGAGTAGGCAGACTCTTCAAGAAGAAATATATTGACGAAATACTGTAACTTCGTGTCACGATCTCTACACATCTTCAACAATACACACTACATTCAGGGCATAATTCATACGAAATAAGGACTCACTACGGAGAATCCGAATCCGGTTGTACGTACCATACATCTCAAGTGAGTATAAATTGACAAATCCGCTCAGCTTTGATCCATCAAAACAATTTGGTGGACATAAATTTGATTACAGTAGCCAGGAGGACGCTTATACAATGGCCTAAAGAGCAAACCCACAACGTACGAACTACTCTCCTCGCTATTCTTTCCTCCAGATTGGTCAAAAATCTCCTTGGCCGACATGGAATTTTCATGAATGCTTCAACGATTTCAAGATCTTCGCCAGTGTGTTCTTACCGCCCTGCATCCTCGCCTCTGCCTCCCAAATATCCGGAGGAGGATTGCTTCTACCGAAAGGGGAATCGATATCCCAGCACAGCTCTCCTTCATGGAGATATCTACCTTGGTTGTGCGGCGTCTTGGTCGGACAATGTAAAGAAGCACACGGACTAGGTGAGTTGAGCCAGATCTTGAACCGTAGCCTCCACGCCGGGTCTTGCATCGTAGTAGAATGTACCTTCCAGAGCTGTGCTTCCCAAATAGGGTGTTCGTCTATCGGTGATTTATAAGATGCGTCTTTGGCTGCTAGGGTTCCGGAGCTACCTTTCAAAGAGTCTTCGGACATTGCGGATGGCGGTGGCTTGAATTGACTGAAATCCACGAAGGGACGATGGAAAATGGAAGCTTTACGGGAGCGGCCGAGTGACTCAAACGACACCTCACTGGCTGTCCTCTGCACTGCGTTCTGTCATACTGTACGGAGTATTTCGTTGGCGGAAATCCAACGAAGTTTGACTTCTGACAGCCACTTAAAGGTTGGATCGCTAACGAATGCCACATTCGGATAAAGCCTCGCTACATTTCGTCAACTGAAAGTGTCTCGACAAAACCATTGTCCACATTTTTCTCTTTCTTGAGATGCGAGCTTTGTCTACGTCAGGTATTCTTTGTGTTCCACTTCAAGACCCACCCAATAATGCCATTATTTTTCTTTGGCAGCATCTTTGTCTACTACTACCTACTAACTAACTGTGGGACCTTTCGACCGCTCTCTGGAACAGATATAAGAGTTCTGTCTCACACTGCGAGTAGTTATGAGCAAAAAAGAAATTCCCAAATGAATTCTGAGTCATCAAGTTACAGCTCCTCCTCTCTTTATTTGCATACTTGACCGCCTGTTACCTTCTAAAGTTACTTCAACCCAGGTATCTCTGATTCGATATGTGTCTTATTACAACTCTCTATTGGAATTGCGGCTGTGCCTGCGCCCAAAATTCAAGGTGGTGCAACCGCGCCCTCTGTGGTATCAATTGTCGGGTCGACCAAAGCTCTGGAAGCGTCGAGAAAAATTGCCATTTACATCAGCCCCGAAGACAATGGGGCCGCTCTGGCACGTATATCCGCTCGAGACGAATGGCATACTGAGCTGAGACGCTAGTCGTCTTCAGCCTTTATTTCTCTGTAAGTATTCCCGCTAAAACAAATTGTAAATAATAAGCTGAGGCGCTGGTCGTCTACCGCCGTTAATCCTTCAAAATTGTTCAAACATGATGCTGTGAAAAGTCTCAGCTGTTCAGCCTCTACAGAATTTATACTAGCATCTTATCGTCTCGTCATTCCATCCAAAGCCTATGGAATTCTACTAATGTATACTACAAGAAAGCCTTCTCTATACCTTGTGTACGTTAGATCCAAACCGTCTAGGCCACAACGGTACTGAAGGCCTGCATTTTTACGGTTGCAGTGGGTAGCTTCCTTATAGTCGTGGTCCGTCTGTGGTCGGCTTCTGCTTTTCTGCGCTTCCGGGTATATAGGGCGCTGAGTCATTGGGTGCAAAGAGTAAGACGAGGAGGGAGCAGCTCCAGCTTGGATTAGGGTTGAGTACATCGGACAAGGTAAGCAAGTAGACGACCGTTTTCATCGCTTCTTTCATGGGCTGCTATTTCGATCGATGGTCTTCTGCTTGCTGATCTTCGAAATACTTTTCTTACGTACTAATCTCTCAGTTGCTGAAGTTTCTTTTCGTGATCTTCTCAAAACGGTTCTTTTCATGTTTGGATTTCGCTTGTTTAAGATTTTGTTCAAGATTTTATTTGCTTCTACTGATCTGCTAGCGTGCAATGGAGGCTATGGCAACTTCGTCTGTTTTTCCGGATCAACTTGTCGAGTCATGCGGGAGTCATCCAGTCCTTTGTCCAACTTGCTATGCGATTGTACACGTCTCTTTCAATGTGATAAGATTCTTTGTTTGTCTCTGGAACAGCAAGGAATCGCGTGTGTGGGCCACTTGCGGAGGACATACCATAAGAGGAGAACAATCACGTTGTTAGAGGAGAACAACGACGTTGTCGGGTGGGATGAACGAGTCAAGAGGTAGATTAAGGTATTGCTAGTATAAAAACCCTTTCATCTCAACCTTTCGAAAGACCATCTAGACTCAGCACCTCCTACAATATTTTACTGTCAACGAAACATCCAACCAAGAACTACTAGAAAGCCACTCAGTACCTATCAACAATGGAGAACTCTAACGACAGAGCTTCCCCCGAACCTGAGGAGCTGACGAGACAAGAAATTGTACAAAACCTCCTGGAAATGCAGAAACGGATAGGAAGGGAGCAGGCGTACCAAAGTATAGAAAGGATTATTCGGTCAGAAAGAGACTCCAACCGATCAGTAGCAGAAGCCCCTGAGGCGCGACTCTCCACCGCACTAGGGAGATCCGAAGTGGAAGAAGCAGGTCAAATTCGGATCAACACGACAGCAGGGGAACGAGGAATGTCGGCTGGAAGTATTACTGTCGAGGTGAGAGCGGAAGTACCAGCTCAAAGTCCGATCAACACGACAGCTGGGGAACGAGAAGCATCGGCTAGACGAATTGCCGCCGAGATGAGAGCAAACCAAGGAGGTGAAGGGAGGGCTGATCAAGAGGGCGACGAGAGAATCGAAAGAAGACCCGGATCCTTTGGGGTCAGTGAAGATGATACACTGTCAGAAGACCTCGCAGCCGCGAATCAGAGAGCAAGAGATCAAGTCCTGTTCGACCAAGACGTCCAGCGACTTCGGCACTTCTTTAGTTGTCTTAGGATCAGCACCATCCACAACCCGTTTTTCCTGACCGAAGCCACTCACTGGGCTCCTCCTGGTGCTAATGGAACTCTTCCAGACACGTTCGAAGCCCAACGCAATGCGCGAGGCACCCCCGAGTGCACTATCACAGCACGCTTCACTACCAGAAGGCCAGTGCCTTCACACAACGCCAGAGGCATACGGCGCGCTCCAACTCTCGTCTTCTGTCTTCCCCCGGTCACCAGAGACGTTGATGCGTTCCTAGAGACCCTACCCCGCCCTTGTCTGGACGCGGTCGACGAAGACAATAAACGCTGTCACATCTGCCATGATGCCTACACCACTGATGGCTGAGCAGTAGGAGCAGGCCCTGGCACCGCATGGCTTCACGAAGACCGACCCGAGATTCCATTGCTGCTTCCATGTGGGCATGTCCTTGGATCCCATTGCCTTGCCCAGTGGTTTGGGCCTTCAGCCAATAGCAGCTGCGTGATATGTCGCCATACTATTTTCGAACTAAATGGGACGTTCCACAATACACAGCTCAGACCTGATGTCCTGGAAGCATTATTCAAGCTAGCACGGATAATGGGAGAGCAAGGGCAGATATCTGGAATGGAGTATACCTACGGATATACAGGTTCCATGCACCCTGAACATATCCAATTGCGAGTGCCTGCGGAAGCCCCAGACCCGCATGAAGCTGCCATCATTCAGGAGTTCAGCGCATAACGCTCTCCTTCTTTTGCGCCTATGAACCTTCTATATATAACATTTCTGATTTTCCACAAGATGGATGCCTTTGTACTTGAAACTAGACACATGATGAATAACACATGCATCGCTATGCTCTATTTCATATACTCTCATCTCCTAAGATCGCTTCTGCTTGTTCTGTACTATGCTACTCTGGCAGATCGACAGGGTATTATTTGGTGGTCCATTGCCGTTGAATTCTTCAAACGGTATATCCACACATCGTAGCTCCTTAGCTTGGCTTTTACCGTAGTGTCCTGTCTCCTCGAGTTGACCATAATTCAAAGTCGGCAGGGTGTCCCGCCAGGTAACGCGTAGTCGTACACTTTTGGCTAGTCCAATCCGAGTTGACATATCAGATCAAACTCATTTTCTTGGTCTCCTTCATCAGCCTAGTCGAATCACCTCCAACTCATCAATCTTTGAGTAGGCGCCGACCTGAGGAAAGCAGTCAAATCAGTTGATCCGCGCTTCGCAGCATTATTTTTAAGAGCCAATGACTGTTGCCTCAGGTAGACGCACCAACAGCTTACGTAAACACAATCACAAGCGACGAAGCCTGCGCCTCTCGAGGCAACAACATCAACCTCATCCTCCCAAGCTCCTCGTGACACCTCAAACCTCACATCAACGAATCCACAGTGCCATCAAACCACCTTAGCACCTTACCACAGCTTCTCACCCACAAATCTACCTACCAACAGCGACAATGTGCAGCAGCGACATTTTCCTCGGCCTCATCGCCATCCTCTTCCCCCCAATAGCCGGTACCTCTCCCCGTCCTCCCTTCCTCACCTCTCTCCCTTCCCTTCCCCTCAGCCCCAAACACGAGCTAACCACCCCCTCCCAGTCTGGATCAAAAGCGGCCTCTGCACCGCCGACTCCCTCATAAACATCTGCCTCTGCGTCCTCGGCTACTTCCCCGGTCTCCTTCACGCGTGGTACATCATCGCCAAATACCCCGAAGCCAGCGATGACGCCTATGAACGCATTAACGACGGCGGCGAGGGGGGAACGGTGTCGTACTATTATGTTGGGCCTGCGCAACAGCAGCAGCAGCAGGGGCAGGGGCATGGACAGCAAGGGGGACAGCAGCAAAGAGGTTATGGAGCGACGAATCACAACATGGTGCCGGAGCGACAGCAGCCGAGCGGGGGTGAGGGGGCGAGTGCGGGGGTGCCGCCGAGTTATGAGCAGGCGGTTAGGGGGGATCATAAGGTGCAGACATAGTGCTGGTGAATGAAGGTGAGGGGTGGAGAGATGGGAAGATGGGGTGTGGGGGTGAATGGGTGTTGGAGGTAGCGCATTTAGAGGAGTATGGAGGGGGTGGGTTTGGCATTTACGGAGCAGACAGGCGGGCGTTGGCTAGATGGGTCGTTTGGTTACCTCGATAGGTGGGAGTCTTTATGGTGGTGTTCCAGTGAATGTTATTGTGGATTCGGTTAATTCGGCGTAGGAAATCTGTCTCTATCTACACGTTTTCATGGTAGCAGCTGATGCTCATTGCTACCTTTATGAAACCTTTCTATATGCAAATCTCTCCTTTTGAAAAATTAATACACGGAAACAAATCTTCTATCAGCAAGACCCGCCTTCAAATTTGGACAACGAAAAGAGCATGTGCATACGCACTCAAGCAAGGGTCATCCCTCTCAAGCCTTCCTAGCATTCTTCTCCTTCTCCGCCGCTAATTCATCCAACAGTTCCTGTGGTGGACTCTGCCGGTACCCTTGGGGGTTATTCTTCGTCCACCGCCACAAATCCTCGCACGCGTCTTCCAACGTCCTCTCGGCCTTCCAGCCTAGCTCATTATTCGCTCGTTTCGGATCCGCAGTCAGATCCAACACGTCACCCGACCTCCTCCCTACAACTTCATACGGCAGCTCCTTCCCCACCGCCGTGCCAAACGCCTTGATCATCTCAAACACCGTACTCCCCCTTCCGGTCCCTAAGTTCCAAGCGCGAGCGCCGGGGTGATATTGACGGAGGTAGTTAAGCGCGACGAGGTGGCCGCACGCGAGGTCGAGGATGTGGACGTAATCGCGGATCGCGGTGCCGTCTTTGGAGGCATAGTCTGCAGTGAGTTCTGTGAGCATGCGTTTGCCATAGGGCGCCCCTGCATGGGTGATTGCGGTCCTACCGTCGCCAAACACGAGCAACTTGTCTCGTTTGCCAATCGCGACCTGCGCGAGCAAAGGGAGCAGGTTGTAGGGCACGCCCTGCGGGTCTTCGCCCATGACGCCGCTGGGGTGCGAGCCGGCGGGGTTGAAGTAGCGCAACAGGGCGGCGTTCCAGTGGTCGCCGGATTTGCCTGCTTTCTTGGCGTTGTTGCGCTGAGCTTCGATGTGGTCGCAGATGAGATTTTCCACGGCGGCTTTGGTCCGGCCGTAGGGGTTGGTGGGGCCGATGGGGCAGGCTTCGGGAATGGGGATCATGTCTGGAAAGCGGGTGGCGTCGCCGTAGACGGTGGCGGAGGAGGAGAAGACGATGTTGGAGACGTTGTGTTTGGTCATGGAGGTGAGAAGGTTGATGGTGCCGTAGACATTGGTGCGGTAGTATTCCAGGGGAATTTCACCGGATTCTCCTACTGCCTGGGCGATGTCAGCGTAATGGTCAAGACATGTCGCCGCGCAAGCGAAGAATGAACCGTGGTATTGGGACTGTATGCTTTCGTTTCGTGTCTTCATGCGAACGACCTACTTTAAGCGCAGCAAAATGTATTACACTGTCAATATCAGGGTGCTTCTCAAAAACCGCATCAAATGATCCCTCTTTGGTGGCATCAACCTTGAAGAACTCAGGTCTCTTCCCGCAGATGAGCTCGATACGGTTAACTGCTTCTTCTGAGGAGTTGTATAAGTTGTCTGCGATTACAACTTTGTAGCCTCCCTCCAGAAGCGCAAGAGCCGTGAACGACCCGATATAGCCTGTTCCTCTGCGGACAAGTCAGTACTCGAGGCAACGGCCGCAGTGCAAAGCTTACCCAGTGACGAGCACAGAGCCTACCGTCATCGTCAGGGTAACTCTTGGTGTTTCGAGTTGCAGCTGCGAAATGTTTGTTCAAAGATGTTTTCCAAGTGCTGCCTTGGTGGGGTCAAAGGTGGGATAACCTTCACCCTGCATCTGCACAGAATGATAAGCGTTGAAATCCGGGGTAAGCCATTCAGGCTAATGTAACATCTAAATATAGGCATGTTTCCTTCTCGTAGGGCTTCCATCACGTGAAAGGCATTGATCACTAATCATTATGTATGAGTCTTTTGAGGGTCTTTGTTATATTGATGTATCGTATGCAAAAGGAAGACCAGCATCCATGGACTCGATAGATTCTAAGATAGCAAATATAAACACAATGACCTACATATCCAATAGTCCAGTCGTCTAAATACGTCACGTATTAACGTTCGAAGGGTTTCCCCACAATCCTTTGCACAGAATGAGTACTCAGGCATTGGGGCTACCCTTTTGATTGGAACGCTCGCTCAACAACCCGGAACCTTCGTCTTGCATCCCATCTGTATTGGCCTGTTTGTGGCCATGGCGGGCCGCTGGTGGCTGTTGCCCAAGGCAGAAAAGCGGTCGGAATAGATGTCTTTTTCGTAGTCGGCCTCCGCATTGTATGGCGTGTAATCGTGAAGGATAAAAGAACGCTAGATAGCTAATGACACCAACGGTCTTCAATGCTGATATTGGAGAGAGTATATTTCTCGAAGAGATGAATAATGACCACAAGATCGAGTGCATCAGTATCAATCATCTTTTGAGTTACGAAAGATCTTCTAGTACAGCAAGAAGCCCCACTTTGTTCAATGCGAAGTGAAGACAAGCAGCAGTTGTAGGACCTACAACAAGAAGAAGAAGAAGAAGAAGAAGGAGAAGAGAAGAAGAAAAGAAGACTGGCGAAGAACAGTAGGTGTAACCCAGTGGCTTGCAACCTCGAATTAGATATAAAGCATTCACCTTCGAGGATACGTTGTGTTCTGAATTTGCCGTGCCTATGGCCTTTAGTGACTCTGCTATGCATATCCATAGAACTTTTTCGGTCCCCGTCCTTCTCCTTTACCTTTCCGCTGAAGACATGGCTAAGGGCGTCTTTCACGGCTTTTCATCTTTTGAAAAAGAGCGAAGCTTACGTAGCGGCTATGAGCTGACAGCGTTCGGTTTCTTCGAGATTGTAGCCCGACTACGTCTGGGGAATGGAAAGAGAAATCTCAAACACTGAATCAAAATCTCTGAGCTCGTAAAGTAGTTCCTTAGCGCGGCCCTTTCCGTTACGTCATAAGGTAGCCGTCCCGCTTACAGACTCCCCGCCAGAGCCACCCCACCCCTTATCGACTTTCACGATGGCACTTCATGTCTCTCTCACCACGATTTCTAACCAGTATCTCCCGCCAAACAGCTCCTCTAACCCGTCTCTCAGCCCTCCGCTCCCAGCTCAACCCACCCTTCCACCCACGCCTCCCCCACTCTCGACCCCTCACAATGGCGCCCTTCCCCAAAACAATGAAAGGCGTGCTCATCTCAAAAACCGGCGGAAGCGAAGTCCTCGAGCACCGCACCGACCTCCCCGTCCCCACCCTCAAAGAGGGTCAAGTTCTCGTCAAAAATGAATACATTGGGATCAATTACATCGACACCTATTTCCGCACTGGGCTGTATCCTTCTCCTATGCCGCTAGTTCTTGGGCGCGAAGCTTCGGGAACGATTGTGGAGATGGCGCCGGGGAAGCAGGCAGGTGGGTTAGCGGTGAACGATAGGGTGGTGTGGTTGGGCACGGAGAGTTATGCGGAGTTTAGCGCGGCGCCGAGTGAGAAGGTTTTGAAGATTCCGGAAGGGGTATGACTCTTTTATCGTAATGATCTCAGTTCACAATGGGGTGCTGAAAGAAAAATAGGTCAAATCCGAAGACGCCTGTGCTGCCGTCCTCCAAGGCCTCACAGCCCTCACTCTCGTCACGGAGGCTCACGCCGTCCAGCGCGGCGATTGGGTCCTCGTCCTCGCAGCCAGCGGCGGCGTCGGTGGCTGGCTGACCCAAATCCTGGAAGCTAAGGGTGCGCACACCATCGGTACCGTAAGCAGGCAGGAAAAGGTAGCGATAGCGAAGGAGCAAGGGGCTGAGGTGGTGCTTATTGAAGGGGAAGATGATGTGGTCAAGATCGTGAAGGAGAAGACGGGAGGGGCAGGGGTGGTGGCGGTTTTTGATAGTGTGGGGAAAGTGACGTTTGATAGAAGTTTGCAGTGTGTGGCGAGGAAAGGGACGATGGTGAGCTATGGGAATGCGAGTGGGGCTGTGGAGCCGTTTTCTATTTCGTGAGTTTCCGCGTTTCTTTTCGGTTGCTTGTTTTGAAGGATTGGGAAGGAATGGGAAAGTGAAAGTGCTGACCCTTTCAAAAGGAAGTTATCTGCAAATAATGCCAAAGTCCTGAGACCTACGCTGTTCAACTATATTTACACGCGAGAGGAAACAGAGCGCTACGCAGATGAGCTGTGGAGGATGATGATAGAAGATAAGTTCACTGTTCGGATTCATGAGATCTATCCGTTGAAGGACGTGGCGAGGGCGCATAATGTAAGTATTGCTCGAAAGATCTCTTTGATGTGATGTTGCTGATGTGACCCCAATTAGGACATCGAAAGTCGAAAGACCATGGGGAAACTGCTTATGACACCATAGATAAAATTTGAAGCAGATACAACGTTTCCCTTCAACTCCGTGCTCCAAAGATTTGTTGCACATGGGTATGCCGATAGGCAGAGTCTCCACCAGCTTTATTCTACCTCTTCGGCGCCTTTTCCCGCATCGTCCACACCATCCTCATCACTAAACCCATCCTCACCATGTCCATCACCCTCTTCCTCCCCGACCCCCACCCCAACAGCCTTATTCCCATTACCGTTGACGTTCTTCTCCCTCATCGGCAACGGCGGCCCCGGTTCCCTCCACCCGTACATCATCTCATTGGGCAGGACCCGATAGAACGAGCAATACACTCCAAAGAGCGCATCAAAGTACGAGACGCCGAAGCTGAGCTCCGTAACCGTGGTTTCGAACTTCATGCCCACGAAGCACTTCTCGAGGATATGGTCTTCCACCCAGAATTCGTATTGCTTGACCTCTCGCTGAATTGTGGCGGCGCTTGTTTCTTCTTCCTCGGTTAGATCCTCGTCTTCGGCACCGGGCTTGTACCAGGTTTTTGCTTTGAGAAGGCCCAGGGGTTTGAGGCCTTTGGCGAGGTCGTGACTGTAGATATTCAGAACTTGCGGAGTGGCTGGAATGAGCTCCGTGACTTCGAGTCCCATGTCGGTGATGCTAGTGACTCTGATAGTCTTCTCCTCGCTCTGAACCTTGTACTTCTTAAAGATGTCTTTCCCCGCTTGTGCCGCCAGGCCTACCTTGAACGCCCGCTTTGCCATCTCTGGACTCATGCCCCTCTTCACTTCAAGACCTTGCGCCCATTCTTCCTCTCCTGTTATATACAGACCCCTAAAGATCCCACCGAAGATCTCGGAACAGGCAGTGTTGAAGTCACCAGGGAGCAAGGCTTGTGCTTGGACGATTTGCCAAAGTTCTTTTTCGGCGAGGGAGCAGAGGGCGCGGGTGGCGTATATATGTGGGCGGTATTCGGGGCATACTTCGTGATGGAGGAGGTAATTGAGAAAGTTGAAGATGATAGCGGTGTGGGATTTTATCTGAACGTAAGTGGTCAGGTCATAGATGACTGGAAGACGAGAGGACAAGAAAGCTGCTGCGCACGCCTCAAAGTCGACCACAAAGTGCGAGTCGCCGTCGTTATTTTTGTCGGCGGCCACGGAATGATGGGCTTTCGCAAGAGCGATTTCCGCAGCGTCCATGTTCGACATGTCCGCTGCATCAAGGCCACCGGAAAACATCTTCGGGCCCGCTTCGATGCCGCCGTAGGCCAAGTACTTGTCGAAGAGATCTTTCCGCACCGAATCGAAATTGCGTTTAGCTGCGTAACGCTGGATGGCTATCTCGATGCGTTCTGTGAATGGACGCGATTCATCGTATAGTCCCTTCTCCTCTACGAATTCCGCTGGAGTGACCGGGGCGTCAACGTAGTACTCTTCGAACCCGGTAGGCATACCTAATCCTCTCTTGCTTTTGGGCTTCTTCTTCTTCTTCTTCCGTGGCGCTGAGCCGACGCCCACAGCCACCTCGTTGTTTCTATTCTTACTGCCGGCATGATTTTTATTTTCATTCCCAAGTGAATGTGGTTCCAAATCCTCCTCAGTCGCGACGGTCTTGCCTACAGGCTGTACAGCTGAGTGTCCGTTGGGTTTGACATTGCCATCCTGATTCTTCTGAACCACGTTTTCATCTTCGTCGTCTGAAATGCCGTCTATTACCAGGTCCTTGTTTCCACCATGAGCTTCCTCGGAACCTGATTCGGGTGGATTGCCATTGGCCTTATGAACGGAATTGAGATCTATTTCTTGTAGTGACGAAGTAATGTTGCTGTCAGCTGAAGAACGCTGCGGCTCTGGATCTGCCATGTTTGCCCAGCGCGAAAGTAACCTATGTTTTGGGGTTGTCACAAATCACGGAGCCACTTGAGGGGCCTTAAAGGCCTGGCAGCTTGACGTGTTGAGTGAAAAGAGGAACAATGTAATCAATGGAATAGTAGAAGTGTAGAAATCAGATTCCTATGGTTTGCTTATGGAAGTGGAACGGCTTCACTGATACCTTGATGAACACAACCATGGAAGTCAACAAGGTGATGAACTCATGTAGTGAATTGTCATGGAACGAAATGTGCATCTACATCAACACTGCAGTTGATTGATTTTGCCCTAACAGTATACAACAGATGAGACAAGAGTTAATGTCCTATGTTTAGCCACAAGTCACTTTCGCCTTGTGAACTGAGGCCTGGGTTTGCCAAACCGTTTGTCCCAGCAAACGAAGATACCGTCACTTCGGCGCTGCTGGAGAATGCCCATCTTTCTGTTACAATTTCAAACGTCCCTCAACTCGTCCTCCGTGACTTACTAGAATGAAACATTAGTGTTGGTTTCTTTCAGCTCTGGTTCTCAATACCTTATTCTTGTTGATTCTGATGATGGAAGATGTCCGACAAAAAGGTTGAATCACGTGATCGGCGTAGTCGGATGCGGAATCAGTACCGTCATCTCGCTTGTGAGTCTCAGAGCTGGTGATTTTTTAATTCGCTGCCAGCGAAGCTCCCTTAGCTCCAGGGTTTCTGATCCTGCTTGAAACCCCAGACAAAGGCTACGTTGGCGTTGCGCGAGGCTTAGAGCCTTCAATGGCTCGAGGCATCATTCTCCTCGCAAAGTTATCATGATCCGAGTATGTAATTGACAAGCACAGGCTGCCCAATCATGGCGCAAAGTTCTTTCCGGAAGTCACAGCTTATTGCTTTCAACGACGTCGCTGCAGGCCAGTGAGTCGATCCGATCCCAATTGCTTTAGCGCTGCTTTCAGCTCTGACAAATTGCAGTGACGGTGTTCTATCTGATCGATCAGGCCTCATCGTCGTCAAACCGTGCAAAAAGCAAGAAATCGCCTTCTACGAGTCAAGAATTTCGCATCCTGATTTCGCCGCTTACATACCCCATTTCATTGGTACCCTAGCCCTCTCGTCAGAACCTAATCAAACGCTGGCCACAGCTGCGTTGATATCTCCAGATGCTTTAAGCCACCAATCTCTGGGCCAGCCGCAAATTGTGGATGCTGTGGCAGTTGAGAAAGCGTGGGCGCCTTCGAATGGTGGAAAAATTACAACGGACTCTGCAATTGTGCTGGAGAACGTTGCGGCTGGCTTTAAGAAGCCCAACATTCTCGATGTTAAGCTGGGTGCACGATTATGGGCCGATGATGCCCCAGCAGCGAAGCGAGAGAGGCTGGATAGGGCCGCAGCAGAGACAACAAGCAAATCTCTCGGGCTACGGATTGCTGGAATGAGGATCTCGCAAGGATTAAGTGCAATCGGTCAGCAAGGAGTTACACTAGATGGGTACAAGCTTTACAACAAAGATTATGGCAAGAAGTTCACATCAGATGACGTTGGCCAAGGCTTTGAAGAGTACTTTTGCTTGGAAAGGGTCAGGACCAGTAATAGAAGTGTACGAAAGGTCATTAGAAGATTTATTGAAGACCTCAAGGCTATGCAAGACGTCTTGGAAAGAGAAGAGAGTAGGATGTACTCCTCTAGCCTCCTCTTCGTGTACGAAGGCGATGACAAAGCTCTTGAAGAGGCCTTTACGGACGAGAAGGAAATCTTGGCCTCAACTTACACTCCCTCGATCCTTGTGCAAGCTTCCACCAACGGGAACTTCGTAACGTCGCACGAGAACGGCGTTTCCCATCTGGGCGGAGCATTACCAGGAAATGGAACACTCTCTAGTGATGAAGCGCCATATTCGAGCGGCTCGGTACATGAAGACGGCGCAGATACTGAAGACGACGATGACGAAGAAGAAGAACCTGTGTTGCCGAAGATCCAAGCCCTAAAACTCATCGACTTCGCCCACGCCGAATGGACGCCCGGCACAGGCCCCGATGAGAACGTCCTCCACGGCATCAGGAACGTTATCAAACTCCTCGACGAAATTCAAAAAAACATACAACTATGACTTTCTTAGTTTCCGATGAGTAACGAGACTCAAAAGCTGGCATTACCATCTCGCATTCAAATTACGAATCATGATCTCATGTGTTTACGGAATTTACTGTAGAAAGAGAAAAGTTTTCCGAGAAATGGAGGCTATTTTGTATCACCATGTCGCTTCAATTCAAAACTAGATAGAACCCAGATTGACAAATTGGAAACCTACCCATTCTCTAAGCTTTCCATCCTCGCTTGTCATGCCTTCGTTTGACAGGCTTCTCACCAATATATCTCATATATTTGAGTTGAGTACAGATCCGCTTTTCTAAGTCCTACATGTAGGCTCCGTATAATGGTCCTCACAACTCGCACCTCTCTATCGCCAAAAGACCCCCTACTCCATCAATAATCCCGACAACCACAAGCTTGAACCTCCATCCCTTCCCCTAGATCAACCTATCTGATGCCCACGCCCCATACGCCTCGATATCCACCAGCTTATCCACTTCACCAGCCACTCCCAGGCCGAACCAACTAACCGCCAACGGGCCCCTGGCGTCTCCGCGTGCATACACACATTATCCCATCACCTGAAATCCCGAGCTTCTTCTACAAACAAGACTAGTATCCCTGATATAACCTTCTACTTCCAAACCCGGTACCTAAATCAAATCAAATACCTCTCATAACGGTCATGCCCCTTGCATATCAAAACATTACCGCGAGAAAAAGATACCGTCTTTGAAACACTTACACCAAGATAACTCTTTAGGTTTTCTGATATGTCTGCCGAATTTCGTAGCTAGTGTCGCATACAATTTGAATCTCACCGCAGCCGGCCAAGCAATACTGCACAGTTACTCACGCTTTCGCCTCTAGTTTTCTTTTTTCGATCGTCTACATCTTCTTTGGCTCATCGTGCTTCTTCACTCCTTTACTCGTTCTTCGATTTCTTGTAGACCACCACCCTGCCTCCACTCCTCCACTACACCTCCAGGCTATCGTAGACTACGTTCCCTTCCCTCACCTAATTTCCCCCGGGTTGTCTCCGTGTAATAAACACACTTGAACTCAGTCCTTCAAAGTAACTTCTACATCCTGTCAATTCACCTTCCAAGCCGTATCCCCTTCCTTGCCACCTTCCAAGCCCATCCCCCCCCCTGCCCCATTTCCGCCTCCTTCACGTCTTTCTCCTCAATCACCCCACCACCCCCATCCCTCGATCGTACCTAGCCATACAGCTTCCTGGCAACCTCTGCCCTCCCAAGCAGTTTGACCCGATGTGCACCTGTCAAGTCTGGGCTTCTGCAACTTGTCTCGTCGATCTTCTGGATCAACTGTACAGTAAAATGGACAGATCTAGCTCATCATAGCCATGGCCTCCCATCTTCCCAGATTCCAATTTGCCCTCCTCATCCACCTCCTCCTTTCCGCCCTCCATTCCAATCCCAACGCGGATCTGTTCATCTGATCCTCCAATTTCAAGCTACACACATGTAAGCACGTATATCCAAACGTACTCACGCTTAGTAGTATTAAAACCCCAACAGTCCTCCTAGCCATAATGCTCCCCGTCCCCCGGCCTACAGGCTCCACCCTAGCCCTCCTATCAAATCTTCCAAGTCCCCCTGCATTCTTTTCAGAGCATTGTAGAGGATGAGACTCGTTAAAAACTTTCCATGTAGCGTGATTCGGCATAGAATAATCGATTTTGGGCGTAAGCAATGGCAACAGTGACTGCCAGTTTATCGATATCACATATTTTCATCTGGACTCTGGAACAACGGTTTACAAGCAAGAGCAAATCGATTCGGCTCATCGTCAGGATCTAGTTACATACATAAGACTCGTATTTCTAGTAACAGTCATGGCCAGCATGACTGTACTTCCACCCTCACCCCTCGCCTCCCATCACCCCCATCACCGCCCCACCTCTCCTCCACCCACCTACATCTCCTCCAAGTCCTCGTAGACGACGGCCCCCTTGGGGTCCCGCCCGTGCAACTTGACACGATACAGGCAGGTTGAGTCGGCGCTTCCCCAGTTGCTATTGGCGCGGAAAACCACGCGGCGGGTGTTGGCGCCTCTGTCGGCGTTGAGCCACTTTTCCAGGTCGACCGACGTCGCAAAGGTCTGCACGTGGTTGCCGGCGTTGATGTCGTAGGTCCATCTTCCCACTGGAACAAAGGTCTTGTCGAGAGCCCGAACCGTGTCCGAGCCCTTTCCGCGCTGCGAGGCGTCCTTGTAGATGTCTGGGAACATCTGGGTCATTTCTGAGATGATTTGCTCGCGGATTTCTTCGAAGTTGACCTGGATCCAGAGCTCGATTTCCTTAGGAGCATTGCCGATATCGTGAAGTTCGCCTTTTGGAACGTGCTCTACGACGAGCTCTGTAGGGGTAATCCAGCGAGGGAGAGCGACAGCAAGTTGCAGTTTGCCACGGGTCGAAGGTGCACACCAGCAGTCGCCAACATCGTGCCAAGGAAGAAGCGCTTCTTCGAGGTCGCGAACCTCCTCGATATCGTATTTCTGGTTTCCTTTCTCGAGGTATTTCACTATTGTCGTTCCGACAACGCTGGCCTTGAGTATTGAAGAAGCTTTGTAACCCAGGGAAGAGAGCAATGACGTGAGCTTTCCATCGGGTACAGTCGACTTGTATCTAGATTGCTGATATGTGCGAATCAACTTCCTCGTCGGAGAGCTTATTTTGGGAGCAGCGAGCGCACCAAGGCCGGGCGAGAACCAGTTGATCTTACGAACATTGGGCTGACCGGTCTGGCTTGCGCGAGGGATATTGGAGAGTTTTTGGAATTGGTGTTCCAGAACATCAAAGCGACGAGCCAGGACCCCAAGCTCGGGAGAGGTGAAGGACTTAGAATCTTTCGAAACATCAAGGACATCGGAGCGCCAGCGCAGAAGGTCGTACTTGTGGCCAAATAGAGGACCACGATAAATGTCCGCAAAGGCCAGCATGAGCAGGAACAGAACAGAGGCCCACTTTAGCATGTTGAGCAGTGTCCAGGACTTTGTAGGGCCCACAGAAGAACTCTTACGCTGCTCGTCTTCGCGGGTGTATGTACGGTCATGATCCATAACTGCTGCAGCGAGATTTGCCGCATTAAGATTGGCCTCGGTAAGATCCAGACCAGTGCCCTCTGGTAATTCCATTCCTTCAGATCCTTCTTCCTCAATCACGGATAAATGTCCCACATCCCCAGTGACCCCGTCAACGGCCGCAGTGTGCGCTTCTTCAACAACATGCTGGATTCGTGTTACATTCGTCTGAGAGACTTCCTGGACGTTATATGCCGGCCCCCCGTCCCCATAGGCGGTCTCTGCGATGCGAAAATTTTCTGGTAGTCCGGTAGCCCTAGAAGATCCAGCAACGGAACCTGCAACGGAACCTGCAACGGATCTAGCAACACCAGACCTAGCGACTGATCTAGCGCTTGATCCCGCTGTTGAACGGGCCCTAGATCCAGACCGCAAAGTACGGGTCGTGATGTCGGGACCAACAGCTGTGGAACCATCGGACGAGGATGCACGACTCGCGGAGCGAGTCACACGACGAGTACTACCGATAGATGACATGATTGACCGGATTGGAATGAATAGGTGTTAAGGATGAAAGCTTGCCGGAAGCTCTGATGTAGATAGAATGTAACGGTCAGCTTACCAGAAGCTGAGTAAGTAAAGTAAGATACTGGTGGGCAGAAATTGCCAAGGCTGGGTAGTTAAAGAAAGATATAGGTGGGCAAAGGTTGCCAAAAGCCGTATGTCTAGATGGGATTGAGAAGATAAGTTTTTGATGGTTGAATGGAAAAGAGAAGAGGTTTAGGAATTGGAAAGAAGGAAGTTATGTATCCTTACTCAGGAGACTAGTCGATGCAAAAATTTCCAAAGCTAGCGACTGTGTTGGCCAGCTGTGAAGCCTTGACAATAGAAGGTTTTCAGTGCTAGCAACCGTGTTGGCTAGCTGTGAAGCCTTGACAATAGAAGATTTGAAAGCTAGCGTCTGTGTTGGCCAACTGTGAAGCCTTCACAATGAGAATTTTCGAAGCTAGTGTCTGCGTAAATCCAAGGTATTGTAAAGCCTTCCAGAATAAGATATCTCAATAGCTAGTGTCTGTATTGACCCGCTGCGGAGCCTTCAGAGTGGAGAGGTGGTCAAAGCCAGCGTCAACTGTATGTTGGCCTATTGCGGATCCTAAGTATCGTCTACTAACGGCTTCTTGTTGTCAACCTCTACGGATAGCGGGACCGCGTTAAATTGGACGGCAAGGTAGCCTTCGATATACGAATGTCACCGCGCCTGACAATATCTGATATTCGCCGTACAGCTCTTTTCTCGATGCTTCCGAGGATTCGCGTGCAATGTTGGGGCGATGTGCCTGCGTTTCGCGGCGGCGGCGACAACGGACCTTACGGTATAAGGCATTTAGGATCCTTTGTTCGTATTCGAAAGGAAAGTGTTAATACGAGCGGAGAGATCGAGTCGTCAAGGCTTGGAATGCTGAGGTTGTCTGCAAGCGGTACAATACATTATTGTTCAGGTCTGGGATCCTTTGTTGACAAGTTACCTACTCTCTACATTCGCATTGTACGCGACGCGCGGCAGCGTCTATCTACGTGCCGCGACATGGGTCCGTGCTACGCCTATTGATCTGGTCCATCCGAATAAATATCGAATAGAACATCGAAATACCTTATGCATCCACTGAAACTCGAATTTCACAATGAGTGAGCTTTGTCCATCTAAAGTTACTAGAGAGTAAATCATAATTTTTCGTTTTTCAATCAGAGCTAGCACATGCATCACATCCCGTCATATCTTCCCCTTCCCCTTCCCCTTCCCTAAGGTAATGCACTATATCAGCCGGAACATATTATCCTTCACACCTCTTTTCATCGCCACCGGCCTCCCATTTTCTAATTCGAGACCTGCCTCTCCTCCCCCACCAGATATCCCCTCGAGCTTTAACCGCAGCTCTTCGTCCAACTCTGCCATTGTCTTCTTCTTTTGCTTAGGATTCTGTGGTGTATTGTTGGGATGCTGATCTTGCTTCTTCTGTGGCGATCAGAGAAACGAAGAGGTAGAAGTGGAAAGAGAAGTTGTCGTACTATGGCTTCTGAGCCCGAAGGTTGTTGGGGCTTAGCCGATGTTGATTCATGCCTCAAGGATTTGATGCCTGACTGTGAGCGTAATAATGTATGTTGGCTTTGCCGAAGCAGATTGCCAGCCCGGAAGCATTTATTATACATTGTCGTAGTTCCTGGCCGAAGTGAGTGGAAGACTTTGATGAGGTATGTTTCATCAGGTTACGTAGCAAGCTGTAACGTATCAAGTAGGGCTGAAGTAGGGCTGTATTAGTCACCAGCAATCTGTACTAAGCCCTAAATGTTCTGCGAATCAAAGATCCCAGGCTATGAAGAACTAACACTAGGACAGCCAGCTTAACAAACCTCATATTCGAATCAGCAATATGCCTGTCGTGAAAGGAGGCGTATGGTAAGCTGAACCATATGTCATAAAGATTACCATTCAAAAATGATCTAATATCTGCAGGACAAACATCGAAGACGAAATCCTCAAAGCTTCGGTGTCCAAGTACGGCTTGAATCAATGGGCTCGTGTCTCGTCGCTCCTTGCGCGCAAAACACCCAAGCAATGCAAAGCACGATGGTCAGAATGGCTGGATCCGGGCATTCGGAAGATAGAGTGGTCGAAAGAGGAGGACGAGAAGCTACTGCATCTAGCGAAGTTAATGCCCACGCAATGGAGAACAATAGCACCAATCGTTGGGAGGACCGCTACCCAGTGCCTGGAGAGATATCAGAAATTACTGGATGAAGCAGAGGCGAAAGAGAACGATGAGCTGGGCTTGGGTGGGCCTGATGGTGGGGAAACTGCCGCCCCGAGCGCTGACGATGTAAGGAGGTTAAGGTAACACTGCGCTTCTTGATAATAGCTGGTTTCCGCATTAATGTTATATTAGACCCGGAGAATTAGATCCAGATCCAGAGTCGAAGCCTGCCAGACCTGACACCATCGATTTAGACGAGGACGAAAAGGAGATGCTCAGTGAAGCGCGTGCTCGGCTTGCAAATACGCAGGGAAAGAAAGCGAAGAGGAAGGCGCGAGAGCGGCAGCTTGAAGAGTCACGTCGGCTTGCGTTGCTGCAGAAGCGTCGAGAGCTCAAGAATGCTGGCATTAATATCAAGATCGTGAATAAAAAGAAAGGCCAGATGGACTATAATGCCGACGTACCATTTGAAAAAAAAGCCGTTCCGGGTTTCTATGATACGCAAGAAGAAGCTGAGCGGAATGAGAAGCAGCGTGAAGCTTTTGATCCGCGGAAGCAACAATTAGCCAACAAACGAAAGGGTGACCAGGAGGAAGATACGGATCGGAAGAGAAGAAAAGGTGATAAGAATGGCCCTCCAGCGGGCTTTGCAGCTGCAGCTAAGGCTGGCCAGATGCAGAGGATTCGAGAAGCTGAGCAAAGTAGCAAGAGAAGGTCTTTAGTGCTACCAGCGCCCCAGGTTGGTGAGACAGAGTTGGAAGAGATTGTCAAAATGGGAATGGTTGGTGAACAAGCACATCGACTAGCAAGTGAGGGCGAAAACGAAGCCACGAAGGGCTTCATTGGTAATTATACAGGCATAGTTGGGGGAACCCCAATAAGGACACCACGGGCACCACCGCAAGATGACCATATTGCGAATGAGATCAGAAACATACGCGCGCTGACCGAGACTCAATCATCGTTACTCGGTGGAGAGAATACGCCCTTGTACGAGGGAAGTGGCTCCACAGGCTTCGATGGAGTTGCTCCAAGGAAGCACGTCGTAGCCACACCAAACCCCATGGCGACACCAATGCGCCAAGGAGGCCCGAACGGCATTGGTGCAACTCCGTCGCGTACACCTATGGGCCCTGGCGCCACGCCAATGCGAACACCCCGAGACAGCTTCGCAATCAACCAAGACGACCCAGGAGCGATGCAGCTTGTTGGGGGCACGCCGAGGGAGGCTAAATCAAGAGATCTATCCCTGAGACAACAGCTCAAGTCGCAATTCGCGGCGCTGCCAAAGCCTAAAGCAATGGACTTTGAGCTCGAATTGCCGGAGGAACAACCGGAAACTGATGGGAACATCGACCTATCTGAAGAGGACGCTGCGGAGCGTGATCGACGAAATCAAGCGATCCGTGCAGCTGCCGAGAGAGCGGATTTCAAGCGCCGGACCCAAGTCTTGCAACGGGCATTGCCTCGTCCATTAGTCTTGGATCTTGAGGCTCTCGACAATGCTGCCTCCAATGTCTCCGATCCTGTTGAGAGCGCTGTAGCCCAAGAGGCGGCGCTTCTGATTGCAAATGATGCCCTCAAATATCCAGCACCAGGAGGAAGGACGATTGGGTCGTTAAGACCGCTAGAGGTTTTTGATGACGAAACTCTCAATAAAGCAAGACTGGAGATTGCAGACGCGTTGCCATTGGAGGACAAGGAAAAAAGGTCGGAGGATTTCGAAAGGGCATGGGCTGACATTCATAATACTACATCCGCTCTACCTGGTCTAGCCAGCTACGAAGACGACGAGATCGATGAGCACCAATTAACAACCGAAGCCTTCGACGTAAGCTCCCCTCCATCCCATCCCCAACTCCACCACTAACCCCCACCCAGACCCTCCAAACCTCGATCCTTAGCTCCGCCGAAAAAGGCAATAAGCTCGAAAAGAAACTCGCCCTCCACTACGGCGGCTACCAGCAACGTGCCAAAACCCTCCGCCAGAAGATCGCCGAGGCCGCAGAGGCGCTCGAGAAAGAGAAGATTAGTTTGGATACGTTTCGCACGCTGCAGATTGCCGAGGAGGCGGCGTTGCCGAGGCGGTTGGAGCAATTGAGGGGGGAGGTAGCTTTCGTAAGGGCGAGGGAGAGGGAGGCACAGGAGGTGTTTAGGGCGAGGACGGAGGAGTTGGAGGGGTTGAGGGGTGGGGAGGCGGCGGTGGTGGTGGTGAATGGGCATTGAGGGATTGGGTGCTTTTGTAGTTGTAGTGCTGTGATTGCTTTGGAATTTCGACATCGATAAATACATCTTGCTAATAAATCACCATCTGAAGACCTAAGGTGCAGAAATGTGCTGTGATATTATTATTCAAGCTGACTCTGCCAACAGGAACTAGAAAGAAGCTTCGACTGAGCCGCTACTGATTGCATATCATATCAGAAGATCTTATTCAAAACCCTCTTCACGTCTTCCGACTGCTCCACCCCTCCTTTCCTCTTCACACTGATCTCATTCTGCCGGAACCTCCTCTCCACCCCGCCTTTCCTCTTTCCCTTCGCCTCCGCTATCTCCGTGTCTCCCCCTTCATCGCACCTCATAATCACATCACGGTCCATCCCATCCTTCCCCCCATCCTTTCCCCCCTCCTTCCCCTCCCTCGCCTCCCCCTTTCTCCTTCTCGTCCCCTCCACCTTCCCCCTCTGCACCGCTTCCAAAAATTCCCTCCGCTCCTTCATCTCCCGCCTCACTCCCACCCTAACCCTCTCCTCCCTCTCCCTCTCCTCCCCCCTAACCCCCGCCATCAGATCCCCCCACCCAAACCCCCTGAGGTATTTGACATTCCATACATCATCCCTATACCAGCCTCCCTTTTTCCCGCCGACGACCTGGCCATTGATAGCCTCCGCGCAGATTTTAGCGTGTTTCTTCTTAGAGAACTCGACCCAGCCGTCGATGAAGGAGCGCTTTTTGTTGCCGCCGGCGTGTTTGCGGCGGAGGTAGGTGGACGGCGGTTCGGGGGTTAGGAAAAGGCGGATTATGGGGCCGAAGGGGGAGAGAAGGTGGGAGAGGGTGGAGGGGCGCATGAAGGGGGGTATGCGCGAGAGGTAGATTACGCCCGGGGTGTGTTTTATGGTGGTGGTGGTGGTCGGGGGCGATTTGGGTTTGGAGGATTTGGAGGACTTGGGGGCGGTGGTTTTTGGGAAATCTTCCAAGTTCTGCGGTGATGAGGCGCGTCGAGTAGAAGACTCATGAAGCTTGTCTTTGTTTTTATTTGATTCGGATTCTGATATTATGCTCTCGGTATCGTCATTGGGATCTTTGGCGCTGAGTTTCTGGCGTTTTGGGCGGCGAGCAGTCAGTCCAGTAGTTCCGCCGCCTTTTGCTTCTTCCGCGGCCTCGGAGTCGTAGTCTTGGCCATCATCTTCGTCGCTAAGGCTTAGATCAAGGTATTCATTGTGCTTGCGAGTAGTCATGTTGTGCTGTATTTACAGAAATATTGTCGACGGAGTAGCTTGGATGTACTCTCTAAGATTTGCCGAGTATGAGACAGTAGCACTAGATAGATTTAGGGCAAGCTAGCGACGAAAATAGTTGGTACTTTTTGGTCAACATTGGTCATATTCCTTATATGCTATGAAGTTGAAGACTGATTTGACCTCCACACTATTTCGGACGTCAAGGAAACTGATGATCAGTTCAAGTTGAATTCGTATGACAAGGCTACCGTTGATTTTGGTGGCAGCCTGTGAGGCGTGCGTGGCCAGACCACATACTCATGCCTAAACTCAATCTCGAGTAAAACCATGCCCCAACTCAGGAGCGTATTTGGATTATCTCCATCTCGACGCTGAACGAGTTCGGAAGAGTGCCCACCCCATGAATACCCGGATCTTCAGGCATCGCAAGAGCTAGCGAAAAATTACCTCTCCTTCCGAGCTGCCAAAAATGTGATGCACGATCGGATCCGGGCGGTCAAAAACACGGAAAGCTGGATCCCGTGGGAGAACGTCAATGGCAATTACGAGTATGAGGAGCAACTCAGCTGCCTGGACGAGTTGGCAAAACGGGAGAAGGCGCTTGAAAAGTGCAGGACGATGATGAGAGATGGGGAGTTTGGTATCATGTAGTGAGTTACTATTGTGCTTGTTATCTAACTGTCATGTTGGAGAGCTCACGCATTGCACCTTAGCTGGTCCGCAAAACTGGAGACGGGGAAGTTCTTGCCAGGGGAGATTTTGACAATGATTTTGGATCTGGTATGATGTGGTTTGGGAATGCGAGACTGTGTAGACTATAATGATAATGAACCGTGTCAAACGATAAGGATATCCTCCGGAAACACTCGCACAAGTTACTCGCAAGCACAGAGCACATATGTATCATGCCACCAAAGACCTGGAGGTGTTGAAGAGTCTGGGTAGATGTACGCTGGTGTTCAAGAGGCTTGTATCAGTAATGTTTCTCTCCAAGCTGGGATTGCTATGATGTAGTGAGATGGATGGGTAGCCGATTAGCGGAGGGGAAGTAGAGATTACTGCCATCTAAAGGTTTGAATATGACCACAAAGATTAAGTGAGGATTGCTAGGCTTGGTGGCTATATTGGCATACCTATGTGGAAGAGCAAAGTACTGGCACTATACCTGCTTCATTCCTCATCTTCTACACCTAACTCCTCAAACTCATCCAGCAGCTCCTGCATGTCTATCTTCGGCACCTCTTCCCCATCCGTCTCCTCCGTCTCCGCTACACTCGAAGTCTCCACGCCCTCCATCTTATCCTTCTCCTTCTTCGCTTGCTGAGCCTTATACAACGCAAGCGTACTCCTCAATTCAGTGTCTTCTTCAACGTCCCTCAAGAACATTTCAAAATCCTTGTCCATTCTCTCCTGATCTTGCTTCTTCGGCAATACCTCACCTTCCTCCTTGTTCATCCGCCTTAACTTCCAGTTCCTTGATTTGGTCTTCTTCTTCCGAGCATAGAATTTCTTCACGAGCATCACGTCGGGGATACTGGATGAATAGGTATTGCTTTGTTCCAAGGCTTCGAATTGAGGGTTGTTGAAGTTGGTGCCGGTTAAATGATAGCCCATTACTGAGTCACCTGGATGCAAAACGTTACCTAGATGCGTTCGCGTAAAGTAAGTAGTATCGTTGACACCAAGGTCTGAAGCTCTAGCAACTGTGGCTTCGGCAAGGAGGAAGCGTCCTTTTTGAAGCCCAGTTGGCTCAATATCCATGACAACGAATTCAACAAGCTCTTGAACATCCGCTAATGAAACAAAGGGCGTCCGCCAATATAAGGGAGTCGTCACATCAGTGGTCTGAAGTGTATTAGGGTCGATCAGATTAATAGATGTTCCAACGCGGTAGCAGATCGTTAAGGGAGAGATATTGCCTATTTGCTTGGCGAGCTTTATGGGGAGAGCCACTAGGTCGTCCTTACATATTGGGACCAGTTCGACAGAGAATGAGAATTTGTATGACTTGGTAGAGGTGTGTATATCCATGGAGATGAGCTCTTGAGATTTCTTGCTTCGGACGGGAGCAACTGAGGTGAGGAAGTCGACAAACTTCTCGGCATGATTCCTTTGCGAGTAGTAAAAATCGAGACCATCTTTCACCTCCTTAATATTTATAGTATCTTTGTGGGCTGAGTGTTTAAGGATGAGTTGTTCGAGGTAGAGGAAGGTTCGCTTATGTGGAACTTTTTGTCGTACTTGAACAACAGATCGCCATGTATTTGCGGTAAAGGATTTAGCACAGTCTGGACACTGGTGGTATGCTACCACGTATTCTACCTCGAACGTCTGCTGTAATATTGTCCCTTGAAAGGCTTCTTGCTGTATTGTGATTTTCACCTTGACACGTCGAGAGTGGGGCTCTGTCCATATGAAGCTTGCGTCGATGATTCTGACCTTGGTCAGTCCACGCAATTTCCGAAGACACAAAGCCAGCAGTTCTCTTGATTCAAGTGCGGCTGTGATCCAGTGGGCTGGTGGTTGAAGCCATCTTTCGCAATCCCTGCATATGTGAAGGACGGCTTCCCTTTGTATACCCTCTGAGATATCTACTGTGAGCTTGACGCAGTCGTAACAGAGCGCACCAGCGGCAGAGGTGCCATCGATCGGAGAACCACAGTTGCAGCACAGTATCCTTAGATCCGTAAGCTAGAATTGAATTTGTTCAAGGCGGTTAACTCACGTTGCGCCAGCTTGTGGGATGGCAGGTCTGTGGGCTATTGAAACAGGCGCATCGATATCCATAGACATTTTATCTTAGGATTATAAGCTTTCTTTTGCGGGTCACTATACCAGCGACACGGAGTACACAGGCATGAGGACGAGTGCCTCCAAAGGCTCCAAAGGTTTGCCCCCACAGGATAATGTTGTGCTTATCGATAAGAGATTGATTAGATAATCGACGCTTCTATAAAATTTAGGCACTAGTTTTTTAGAGCTAGAAGGCTTGGTACATAAGGTAAACATCGACATTGCACGTTAGGTCTTAGCACCCTTTCCCATAACCAGACCCAGATGGCAGCACTTAGGGCGTTCTCACCTGTGTCAGGTATTCGGTGTAGCAGTTGTCACTTTGCTTTACTGAATGCGTTCACATCTCTTGCTGGCGTTTCTGTTCGACCGGCTTTGAAGCCTAGTGCAACCAAGCTTTCTCCAGGGCATATTGCCCAAAGGCGAACATTCAAAGCCAGTTCTTCCTGGCGCTCTGAGCACGCCCAGCAGAATGATCAACATTCAATACTCGAAGAGAGCCAAGAAACACTCGAGGACGAGCAATCCAGAGAAAAGGAAAGTAATCCTGAGCCTGAATCCGTAGTGCCGTGGTACCTTCAAGTCGATCCACCTCAACGCCCCTTCAAACCTCTATCGGAACGACAAAGGCTACCCGAGCTCCCCACAAACCCTCCGCCACTACTTCAGCCAATGTTGGAGTATATTTCCCTCGATCTTGGCCTTGATGATCTTTTAATCTTCGATCTACGCAAGATAGACCCACCGCCCGCACTTGGAACGAACCTGTTGATGGTTCTCGGAACGGCTAGAAGCGAGAAACATCTACATGTCTCGGCAGACAGGTTCTGTAGATGGCTAAGAACTACCCACAAACTATCACCCTTCGCGGATGGGCTTCTTGGACGGGGTGAATTGAAGCTCAAACTGAGACGAAAGGCTCGTCGCGCCAGATTATTGAGTAGTGTAGGGTCGGCTGAGACGAGCACTGCGGATGATGGTTTGAGATCAGGTTGGGTGTGCGTGAATGTAGGCATGATTGACGACGGAGGAGCTACTGTAGAGGAAATTACAGAACCCGAAGGCTTTGTTGGCTTTGGTGGTCAGGTTGCGGGAGCAAAAGTTGTGATTCAGATGCTTACTGAAGAGAAGCGAGAAGAGCTGGAACTGGAGGAATTGTGGCGAGGCATGCTTGCGCGCCAAGAAAGGAGAGAAGCAAGGAGACTTGCAAGTCAAGATGAAGGTCTCTTAGACGAGGACTCACAGCATGGGGAGGACAGTTTCCTGAACCATGAGGCCCAAAAGGACAAGCAAGGTGTCCTGAATGAAGAGGTTGGTCGAACTTCTGCCTTCCTGAAGAACCTCCAATCTGATGTGTCGTCTTTCACGACTACAAGCCCCACAAAATTATCGACTTCACACTCTCGTCAAACTAGGGGATTCCACAGCCATCCCATAAGCTTCAAGTCAGAACTAGATAGCCTGAAGAACATCGACTATGAAGGATTAGACTCGTCAGGTAATGCGCTACGCGTACAAACACCTCTAGAAACCGCTGGCCCTGGCTCTCTGAATGCGTCACCAGCACATTTTGACCAGCCCAAGGACCAAGTACAGGAACTCGACAACACTGCCAACTATATCTCACTTCAAGCCCTCTTAAAACACCTAGGAAATCTGCCTAGGGAGGACGCCGTTATGGCGCTTGGCTCTGGCATTGACGACTATACTTCCACTACGTTCCTCAAGTCGTTCTATCAAGCGTTCCCACTGTTCCCAGATGTTAGGCATTGGGAGAGCCTTTTGTCTCTGGTATGGTACGCCTTGAAATTAGGACATGAAAAATATGGGAAGTCTGACCTATTACGGCTATTTGATGATATGCAAGCCTCTGTGATTGATCTCCCTTCGGAGACTTATGTGATGGTTTTCAAGATGCTCCTAACAAGAAGAGGAGAGATGTCAAAATTTAAGCACAAATTCGGACTAAGCGTTGCGACGATTAAACATGCTCTTAAAGTGCTAGAAGATATGCATTTTCGTGGCTATAACATCATGACCGAGGAAATCTACACAGAGTTAATGGTCGCAGCTATCTTCAAAAGCTACCGACCTCTTCCTGCAGTAGCAACAAAGCGGCCCGTGAATTCAGATGCCTCACAGCGCTTGATGGAAGTACTGATCCAAAACACACCCGGGCCTGGTAGCATATTCGTGAATGTCGAGTCCCACATACGTATACTGCGTGCGTATGCTGATGACCGAAGGTTGGTAATAGTCTTTGATGGCCAAACCATGCGATCCCCACCCAAAACTGGCAACAAAGTTTACTACCAACGATCGGGCAGTGACTGGGTCGAGTTTTGGAAGCATTGGCATGGAATCGCGGGATCTATGCAGCGGAGACCGAAAGAACTTTATCTTTTGATGTTTCATTGTGTCGCCAAAGCCGGACAGCAAGCAGCCTGCATGAAAGCCTTGAGGGAATGGGTTCCGCAGATGAGACGTGAAGAACCGGCTGTCGACCTCGATGCGGATATAGCTGAAGCCATAATGGAGTGCTTGCAAGTTGCTGAACCTGATGCCGCAATCGAAGCTAGGGAAGGCCAGAACGAATCAGCGGAGTGGGTAAAGCTCTGGAGACGATGCGAGCTGCAACTCAACCCACTTTGATTGGATTAACGTCCTCATTCTTCTTTATATAACGAGCCAGGATAAACATTATCAACGCAACTGTTCCAGCCGCCGTACAACACCAGTGGATGACTCGTACATCTAAAGTGTCAGGTAATTGCTCTTCGTGCGAAGCCCCCTTCAATGTCCCTTCGACCAATGGCCTTCCCAGTTGAATTTCAACACTTCATTGCCCCAAGACCACCATCGTGCTGTCAGGTTTCTCGCAAAGACTTCTAATGCACGGTAATCAAGTGGGTCTGGCATCATAGGCTCAACAAGCTCTTTGAGATTAGGTTTCCTAGAGTGGAGGTCCGGGCACGCGACGATAACCCTTTTCTGCGTATCAACTTTCGCGTCAGTAGTTTCCTCGCGCTCCGATGTATTGGCCCTGCGCTTTCTGCCAAGCAGTAGGATCTCGTACGGTTTCCTCCACAGCCCATCAATCTGAGACATTGGATTGCCGTGCATTGTCGTCTTCAGCCACGCCCATTCCTCAACAAGGTTCACATCCCAGTTCGCAAGCGCTTCTATTGCTGCATCTCGCACACTTGGTTTGTTTGTGATCCAACATCCTACCAAAGCTCCTGGCGCTACATGCTTACCGAGCACACCACGAAGTACATCCATCGGATTCGTTCCTTGGCGCAGGGTATTGTACTTCCGTGACCGGCGCACGGAACGATTTTCCCAAGGCGGATCAAGCAGAATGAAGTCAAATTGGCCTGGACCCGCGGAGGAACTTGGGGTTGGGTATACCTCGTGGGCTGCGTGACTGAAGTTATGGAAGGAGAGCTCGTCAATATTAGAGAGCAAGAAGGACGCACAAGGTGGTATTATGTAGGTTTGAGATATAGAGGTAATTAAAAGGGGTAGTTGAGTTGAATATGAATTTCGCACCAACTGGTGAGATATCGATTCTATATCTAGGGCTGTAGCAGTATCGTATGGAGGGCTTTCTGATAGCCTCAATTGAGTCTGGGGCTCGAATTCCTGCTTCCCATCAGTTCGGACCCTCACAACCTTGAGATCAGGCTCCTGGGCCTGGACCTCGGCGTCAAAGGTCGCTTCAGGACTAAGTTTGCGTTTCCTGCCCACACCCGTCGAGACTGAAGTTGACATCTGACGAGGGAGACACCAATCGCCTGAGTAATTATGAGCAATCTGCTTTAGTGCGTCGAGCAGTGCTTCTGTAGGAAACTCCTGGCCAGCAAAACCCATCATTGACTGCACCTTCGCTCTCGCGACTTTGGACTTGGGCTCTGTTGATGCATACGGAGACTGTAAAGGTGGCGAAGAGCATAATTCCTGGAAGTTGGGGCTTTTAAGAGCGCCTTGAGCGAGAGATATTGATTTTGGGATGTCAATGAGAGTGACCGTCTTGGTTGGGTTTTGGTAGAGGACAGCAGACTTGAGGTCAACTGGATCAGCCATTTTCCTTCTCTAGAGAGCATGAAGAGAGGGTGCTGGCTGTTACAATTGAAACTTGTCGTCGAATCAAGCCTTCCGCCTTAGCAGCGGGGCGGACGTCCACTCCCCACTTCACGCTTCGGCGATTAATCTACGTCACACTACAGTAACCTCAGCATGGCCTCGAAAATCGTCTACCCGATACGTATAATAATATGATCTCTACGATATCCTTGATAGCGGAGCGATCAGGGCACTCGCTTGGTCGGGCACCAAGGTAATGCAACCGAAAAATGGCTGGAGAAAGTTGTTCCTACAAGGTTCACAATCATCACCAGATGGGAGTCCAAGAACAACTTCTGCAGATGCAGAGACGATAGCATTGAAAGGGGCTGAAAGCACAGAACGAAGGAACAAGCAGAGTCTTGACTATGTCCTGAGGACGGGGCTCGCTGGAGGTTTGGCGGGATGTGCGGTATAATCCTCTTTGCTCCTCTTTCAGTCTCGACATTGTGGCGCTTGATACTCATATTTTCCCAAGGCCAAAACCGTTGTCGGCCCCCTCGACCGCGTCAAAATCCTCTTCCAAGCCTCCAACCCCCAATTTGCCAAATACACCGGCTCTTGGTTCGGTGTCGTGACCGCCATGCGCGACATCAACCGCCAAGACGGCATGCGCGGGCTCTTCCGTGGGCACTCCGCAACTCTCCTACGAATCTTCCCCTACGCCGCCATCAAGTTCCTCGCCTACGAGCAAATCCGCTCTGTCATCATCCCATCCGCTTCCAAGGAGACTCCGCTGCGGCGCCTAGTCTCCGGCTCGCTTGCCGGAGTAACAAGTGTATTCTTCACATACCCCCTCGAAGTCATCCGCGTCCGGCTGGCCTTCGAGACGAAACATGACTCCCGCTCCTCCCTCAGCAGCATCTGCAAGCAAATCTACCACGAACAGCCCCCCAAACCCCCTTCTCCGCTTCCGTCCTCAATCCCCGGAGCGGAAATCATCGCGTCCCCGCGCTCCGGCCTCGTGAACTTCTACCGCGGATTTTCCCCGACCTTGGCAGGCATGCTACCTTATGCCGGCATGTCCTTCTTAACCCACGACACCGCGACCGACTGGTTGCGCTCTCCCGCGCTCGCCCCTTATACGACCATCACATCCCCCTCCCCCTCCCTCCAGTCCCAAAAACCATCCAAGCCAACCCTCAAATACTGGGCGGAACTCTTCGCCGGCGGCGTCGCAGGTCTCGTCTCTCAAACCTCTTCCTACCCCCTAGAAGTCATCAGAAGGAGAATGCAAGTTGGCGGGGCAGTCGGAGATGGGCATCGCCTGGGCATAGCAGAGACGGCGGGACTGGTCTGGAGGGAGAGGGGCTGGAGGGGGTTTTGGGTAGGGCTGACGATTGGATATTTCAAGGTTGTGCCTATGGTGGCGGTGAGTTTCTTTGTGTATGAGAGGGGGAAGGTCGTTTTGGGTGTTTAGATGACGGGAGCAAGGCAGGTGATGTGAGCTGAAGATGGAGGCTGTTGTGCATTGGATAGGCGTTTTTGGTGGCATGGGTGGATGAGTGAGGCATTAGATGCGAGGATGGGGCTTTTTGGGATATATTCTACCGTGAAGAATCAATGCTCTCTGTTGGAACATCAATATCAAAAGCTATTCTTACATTGAAATTGACAGATCCTATATGTATACAGGGTATACCCACTCCCAACGCCATAGATATGCCGCTAAATCGATCACTGCCCACTTTGACCCTCATACCATGACCCTCATACCATAACCCTCCTCAGCCCCTCCGTTCCACCCAATACCCTCCTCCCCGTGACTGCACACCTTCCCCTTCCACTCTCCCACTTCCCCTCCCTCCCCCTCCCTCCCTTCCCCTTCCCCTCTCCCTCCTCCCCCCATCCCCCATCCTCGCTCGTCGCCTCCATGAAAGTCGCCTGCCGCTCATGACTCCCATCCACCCACTTGAAGATGCACGTGTAGCAAAAGACGTATCCCGTTTGAGCGGCCGTCGGTGTTTGGATCGGTTGCAGGCAGATGGGGCAGAGGGAGGTTGTGCTGGTGGATGGGGGGAGGACGGTGAGAATGGGGAGGAGGGAGGTGGATGACATTGGGGGGGGAGGTTTGAGGTAAATTTTAGAGGGTAGGGGTGGCTGAGATAAGGGTGTGATGGCGGGGCGGACAGGGTTAGGGGCGGAGTCGGAGAGGGAAACTGTGTTGTTTGTCGTAGCCTGAGGAACAATTTCTGCAGATTTGTTGTCGGAGGTTGAGGGAGGGAGGGATCGTTTGGTCGGGAGCCCAGAGATAATAGGAGGGGAGAGATCAAGGCCTTCTGCCGCTTTGCGGGAGAGTTGGCGCGCGAAGTCCGAGGCATGCCACCATTCTAGGAATTTGAGCGCGAAGATGGAAGTTGGGAGGAGGATTTTGAGGCTGGAGAGGAGGCGGGGGTAAATGGTTGAGACGAATGTAGCGGGGTTGAATATGCTGGTTGACTGTCCAGGGCGGGCGCCCGGTCGGGACGGGGGTGCTGGAACTTCAGCGGCAAGAGCAATGGCGCGGTGGTCTGCTTCACCGAGACGACGGATTCGGGTGCCTATTAACCAGAGGAAAGGGGATGAGTATTTTGTATTGTCGAAAAGGTAGGCGAGATTAAAAGCGAGAAGAGAGAAGTAGTATGCTGCGTTCACGCTGGGGTAGATGTTTCGTAGAAACCATTTGTAGTAGTAGAAGATTCGTTGGCGGATGGTTGCATTGGGGGAAAGAGCATCCCGATTATAGCTGGGGCCGAGAACCGTAGCTTGGGGAGCGTGAATATCGTAGCTCTCGTCAAGTTTTCGTTTGAGATACGGCAGGCCGACCGAAATGGCCAGGTTATTCCAGATATCGCGTTCTCGAAGTTGTAGAGTTTCACGCATAAGATTTGGGGCACCAATCCCAGTTCGAGGTGCTTCTCCGCCTTTGATGTGAAGGACTTTCTCGCGCTTGAGGCCGTAGAAGTTCTCAGTAAACCCCCCACCATACGTTTGGAGATAGTGACGCTCAATGGCGAGCATAAGCAGGGCGTAGACTTCATCGAAGGAATTTAGAAGACGAAGAAGGTATCGCGGCCGACGATGTGTAGCAACGGCGAGGAGGTACCGAAGCGAGGGCGGGATGAGGGAAGAGAGCTGTTGTTCGGAGAGTAATTCTCGAGATTGTCAGCGAAAACCCGTATCTAGGAACCTGGCAGTGTAAGTATTTACCGAAGAGTGAAGGCTTGTGGTCGTCTAGGCCGCTCTGAAGGCTCGACATGAACTCCATGGCGGTGGTGCGAATGGCCTGTAGATGCCCTTCTGCTGGTGCGGTGGTGGAGGGTATCAACCGATGCGATGCCCCAAGAGCCGAGGCTTACTTTACCGTAGGAGAGTACCTTACTAGTGTAGATGGGTCTAGTGCAGCCCTAAGCGGGATATTTCCGCAGCTTCTATGTGGTCCGTGCATAGATATGTTTTAGCCTGGCATGCATGGAGCCTTTCCAAGCTTCCCTTTGCTTCAACTGTACCTGCCGGAGCTCGTGAATTACTGATACAGCAACAATAATAAACAGCATCCTTATAATGGCAGAGCCTACGAATGCGTCTTCCACTGATGGCGGAGCTTCCTCGAATATCCCAATCAGATTTATTCCACTCGGCAAGGCCCCACCATCCTCGTGTGTGCTTGAGTGTAGTTACTAATGCGAACCAGAGAACAACCCCGAAGTAATGTCATCACTGGTCCATAAACTTGGACTGTCTCCGAGTCTCTCGTTTCATGATGTTTACTCCCTTACCGACCCTTCCCTACTTGATTTCGTGCCTCGCCCCGCTCACGCCCTTTTACTCGTTTTCCCTGTATCCTCCGCCTATGATTCCTCTCGCCTAGCGGAAGATGCTTTCTTGCCAGAGTATACCGGATCTGGCCCGGATGAAGAGGTGCTGTGGTACAAGCAGACGATCGGTAATGCCTGTGGACTGATTGGGCTTCTACATACGGCCTCTAATGGCTTAGTGCGGGATTTCATCGGTATGCTTTATTCCCTTATCAAGCATGGAAAGATTGCTCAAAACTCTTTACTACTAGCACATCCGACCCCTCTTGATACTCTAATCTCGACTGCACTTCCATTGCGTCCTGATGCCCGCGCTCGTGTCCTCGAAACGTCTTCCACTCTCGCCGCTGCGCACGCTTCCGCTGCATCTCAAGGTGATACGGCACCGCCTGAAGCATCTGCGGAGGTAGATCTACACTACGTCGCATTTGTCAAATCTAAAGAGAACAACTTATGGGAGCTCGATGGAGAACGCAAGGGACCACTCAACAGAGGGAAACTGGACGAAGGGGATGATATCCTAAGTGAAAAAGCAATAGAAATGGGTCCTATGAGGTACTTGAAGAGAGAAGAAGGAAAAGCAGGCGGTGAATTGCGATTTAGTATCGTGGCGCTGGGGCCAAGTCTTGATTGAACCTTCAGGGAGTCGGCGAAATTTTGCCTGTGAAAGTGTCGAGAACTTGGTTCAAGAGCTGACCGAAATATCGGGATTTCACAACAACGAAATCTGGCATATAGAACGGGGGCAGTAGATGTCCGTGGATAGGGAGAATAAGGGAACCACAACACCTCGACGAAAATGATCACAATATTTTTCTTGAAGCCTTGGTCATGATACCCTTAGATCCCAGCCACAGAGTGAGCTACTGATGCCTTTTAATGAGTTCTTCCAGCTCTTGGACCGGCGTTGGTAGCAGCTTCCTAGATAAAGTTCGCAACTGCCGCCATCAGTTTCCCCTTGAGATTATTGCCAAGGGGGCTTGTTGTTCTTCCTCGAATCCCTGATCTTGACACTGGTGTTCCTCACCTCTCGACAGTGCTTTGTTTCTGACCAGCGTTGTTTTACACCTGCATACTTCAGCTGCTTGTTGTTCCAACTGTCACTGGTCCTTATACCGTGGCCGAATGGCTCAGCAATACCAATCTTGTCAACAGTCCGCGGTGTACGCGGATAGAGCTCTGTTGTACTACACATGCACTGAATCTTACTATGCGGTTGAGGAAACTATCATCCCGTCACAACCTACAATATCTCGCCAAGGTCTATCAAGTCCCTTGGACCCATCAGACAGAAACAATGGGTTTTCGCCTCACCAGGTACACATACAGCAGTCACTAGCCCTGACCGCAGCGTCAATCAGCGTACTCTCCGCGGCTATATCCTTGTACTGGTTCATCAGGATGAAGAGAAACTTCCGACACAAGTAGGCTTTAAACGACTGGGCACCTCATGCTCTTCAGCCTGACTAGGATACTGCTTACATTTTCTAGGCTGATATTACTTCTCATCATCAGCCAGATGCTTAAATCCTTGGTATACCTGCTCTATCCTGTTGTGAGCTTTGTCCACGGTCCTATCAAGGACTCATCATCATTTTGTCAGTTTACAGGCTTCATCAGCGTTGTTAGCATTGAAGCGTCAGGTACGTTATTTGATTTACCAAAAGCTAGCACTCTACCAATGATCAAGCATCCTCATGGAAACCTCATTGTTGCACAGACCTCTATAGCACAGGAAAGCTGAAAGTGTCCATGTCAGCTAATACACATTATTGTAGACTTCATGATCCTGCTGATCGCCACTCATACGATCCTTTACATAATCAGACCAAAAGGATCAACTAGAGGGACTGGACTGTATCCTTTTCGATACATAGCTTATGTCTGCTGGGCACTCTTCTCTCTACTTATGGCATCCATAGCTTTCGCCAATCCAAAGCACGCATACGTTACGCAAGGAACCTTCTGCTATCTCCCTCCTAGGCCTTTCTGGTACCGCCTAGCCCTGGCCTGGATACCTCGCTATTTGATCTTAAGCACTATCCTGTGTGTTTATGTTGCTGTGTTCATATACGTCAGGAGTACAGTGAATCGCTTTGACCATAGCAGGGTAATGTCTTATGAGATTCCATCAGGTGGCTCACCGATTATATCGGCGCTCAGCGTGTCGTCCCGCAGAGGCTCAAGAACTGGTGATCTGCCGATGCGTCCGCTTCCTAGCTCGCAAATGGCACCAAGAGCGAACGGTATGGTTAATATCTCTACAACGCAAGGGCAGTCCAGGGTCATGGAACTTCAAGCGGCCCAAGCGGCCCGAAAGCCCTCCCAGGCATCTGACGGGGCATCGGACTGTCCAGAGCCCACTTGGGAGAGATACTCCTTCGGTCATCTAACCCCCCTACCTAATGTTTCGCACGAAGAGGAGCTAGGACCGACCCGGCTTACAGACGGCCAATATCCCCGGAGGGTCCCTACGATCATTGAAGCACTCCAGGAACGGAGAATTTCTTGGACCACTCAATTTCAATCGAAGAAAGATACGCCCCCTCCAGACACTCAAGTGCAACTAATGGCTCCAGGCCAACCCACTCTCCCGGCTCTAGACTCCTTCGCTATGCCACGAGGGAACGTATCAAATTCTGAAGATGTGCGAGGTTGTCAGAACGCCAACCTCCGCCGCCGACATAAAATAATCAAAAGGCAAATACGATTTCTTCTTGTTTACCCGCTGGTATATCTTTTGACCTGGATCGTCCCTGTCATTGGTCATTGCTTCCAGTACAACGATCGCTATGCTGAACACCCCTTTTTTCCACTCACCTGCGCTAGCACCACGATTGTTGCGCTGCAGTGTGCAATAGATTGCTGGCTCTTTGGCTACCGAGAAAAGCCGTGGCAGCAAATGAATAGCGGCAGCGTTACTTTCTGGCAAAGCTTCCTGTTCTGGAGACATCGGAAACGTTCGAATGGGACCACAATGCCCACGGTCGAGCGTAAGTCTACAATACGAATCAAACCCAAGAATTGGTGGAGTGAGGAGGAAATGCTCCGCGAGACTAGTTTCAGAATGGGAAGCGAAGACCCTATGGTCGGAATAGGTGCCAGGAGCATGGCGGCGGGGCTGAGGCGCGATGTTAGAACACACACGAATGGTGGGTGGGCGTAAATGGCATCGGGTCGAGTAAATCTGAAGCTGGTGAACAAGCGCTCTGGACCTCAATACAGCAGCTTATGTTCCAGGAAAACCCAGCAGAGAGCGAGTCCAAGGTTGAGTGGGGAGAAGGCATGCCCATGGCTGCAGCGTCTCCTCCCATATTTCCAAAAAAATCGCAGGTACGTATATGTTATCGCCGCGCCTTTCCTATAGCGGTTATTATGAAGCTCGGGATTATACTTGTATGATATCTACCCGTATGGCTTTCATATGTTGGAATCTGGATGGTCAAGACTTTGAGTTGTATTCTCTGAATCAATCTTGGCTTAAAGCACTAAGAATGTCACTGACACTGATGCCAGTGAGATGTGAACGTAAGAAACCTATGTTCCAGCTTGTATCAAAAGGCTTGAACTTGTGACCCTTTTCCCTTAAAAAATCAACATTAGAATACGATGAAGAGACATCATGGCAGATAGCAATTTCAGAGTGGAGTCTAATAGAACGCATCCTAGGATACCCACGCCCACCAATGCCGTCGTTGATGGGAAATACCTTTTGCTTTGAAATACGGGAAAGCGTAGATTAGTTATCTTTTTTTTTTGGATCATAAGAGGACTGTCCTCGCTGATTGCTGCCTATGTGGGGCACATTGTTGTAAATCAGATTTTTGCTTTGATCGGTGGGATATATTTTGCTATGCGATTCTTCTAGAAGAAGTGGATAATAGAGCGATTGGTCGTCGACGGCTGCTGATGATATTTACTGGTGGACGACGACCTAAAGGTAGATAGCACAGTGAATTACATATAGGATGAATCTACTATGTCTCACTGTGATAAGGTTCATACTGCCCTTTCCACTGTGGATATACAAGTCTCAAATCCACACCACATCGCCTGCTGATGAGATTGTCTCTCGGTGTCTTGGTTTGCCTATCAAAGCACCGAGTATATGCACAACTCGAGAGAGGAAAACCTTGGAGCGTGGTTCTTCTCATGGCTAACATCAGCTTCGACCTCATCTTTCCGGAAAGCATTTGAGCATTCCACGTCGCAGAGAGAGTGAAGGTAATCGCAGAAAGAGTTGTTGTTGTTTTCTTTCTTTTCCCCCCCTTCATTTTAACGTGCTTATGCAGTCAAAGGCTATGAAGCATCGCAATAGGTACTATCTATTTACGTACATGGACATGGAGTAGTATTTGACGATGTACGTAGTGTGAAAAAGCTCTCTGCGCGAAACAGGCTCTTGGAGCTTAAAAATCACACTGTCGTTTTTTCTAGTAGTCGCTTCAATCTGAATTCACCTCCCATAGTCAGTCAGATGAGCTCAAGAAAATTCTGCTGCAAGCAGCCGGCTCAAGATCCCAGACAGTATATTCCGTAGATCAGTTGTACATTGTGCAATCAGATCGATAAAATGAGCGACGAAGAGTTATGCTCGAGCGTGTTGATCGTGCGAGTAACAGATCACGAGCTTCGCGTTATCGTAGAAGCTGATCACTGCGACGTGAGCTTTCGAACATCGTGTGTGAGCACTAATGCGTGACAAAGACGTAATGCTCGATCTGAATCGATTTGTCGGCTCAGAGGCGTAGAGCATGTTAAGTTTTCGCCAAAGTTGGTTGAGTATACACACATCATGTTGAGCCCAGATGGAAGGTGAGCGTGATGCTGGTTAGGTCTCACTGAAATGGCTGGAGCCTGGCCCATGTCTGTGCATGGGTCATTGTTCCCCAAGGTCACAGGCTGAAAGGCTGAAAGGCTGAAAGGCTGAAAGGCCAAAGAGAAGCCAAGTTATCTAGACGATTGTCAGCTGGAGATGTTCGAAGGAGATACACGAAAGTAGAACATGTCTGCAGCTAGCTGTGGGAAAGCTGTGGAAGTGTAAGCTACTGAAAGATGCTGCTCCTGTTGAGCTCTTTATCAAGTCCATGCTACCCTGGCCTCCGCCTCTCACTCGCTGGTCGTACGTAGCTGAAATAGGCCATGCGGACAACGCTGGAACAATCGGATGCGCCCATTGGTTGATTGCCGAATCCCAAATCGATTCTCCGCCGAGATCCCGCCGAGCGTCCGCGACGGCAACCTACGGCAAGCTAAGAAGATCCATATTTCTGTCCTTGATCTGAACTCCTACTGTTCTTGAATGCGATGCATCCTTACATCGCTGTTCCGGCGACAGTGGCATTGGTCTATCGAGCCTACTCCCACAAGTCGCTAACTCCTCCCGGCATTATTGTTGCAGCTGTAACAGCCGTGATAC
>JAABUL010001540.1_pt1 | contig 42974 bp, 29 predicted proteins | sample 5559151 | NCBI WGS metagenome assembly JAABUL01 (sample SAMN10711876, study PRJNA513368) | rock metagenome | isolation source: Antarctica rocks | place: Antarctica: Victoria Land, Pudding Butte sud | reverse complement strand
ATCTAGATTTATAAACTATTCTTATTTATATATATTAAGGATTAAATAAGATATTATTATATCTTAAATTATATTATTAAAAGTTAGTTCTTATTTTAATAAGACTAAATCGCGGGTATTAATATTAAGTAAGATTTTTAGAACTAAATCTTTTATCTTCTATTCTTTAGAATTAATACTTTTACCTTCTATCTATTTACTATATCTAACTATCTATTAATTATATATAATAATATTATAGAATAAGTTAGTTTTATCTATCTTACGCGATATTATATATTCCTATATAAGGAGTATAGCTACTACCTTATCTGAAAGCGCTTTCGTAAATACCTCTAGTTACTATATATAATTAAAGGTGATCTAGCTTATAAGATAATAAAAGAGGTATATTAACTTAACCTAGCTAAGCCTTCTAATACGCCTCTACCTCCTATAAGTAGTCCTCTAATATTATATCTCCTAGTATAACTCTTCTTTCGCTACGTATTACTAGACTATAGTAGTAAGCTAACTATATATAGTTAAAGTAGACAGATTATTATTAAGTATTAATCTAAGGCGTATAACATTAGTATTCGGAAATTAAATAAGCCTAATAACTCTAATATTAAATGCGTTAATATATAGTCTTTCTTCGCTTATCCCCTATATTAGTAGTTCTAGGTATAGCTAAATTAGTAAGCGGCTAAGCCTGTTTCTCTACCTTCCGACTCTATGTAACGTGATATATAGTAAGCTATCGGCGCTACTAAGGAGGTATAGCTAGCTTAATTCAATCATCTTCCCGCTTAGGAACTATATATAAGTTAAACCCCTCCTTAGCTTATTACAACGGGTATTACGCCGTACTTAGAGCGACTAGAGCTAGAGAAGAGCGAGTTAGTTAAGCTTCTCTTATCACCCGTAACGCTTAGTATACTACCTAAAACCTATTATATATAGTCGCTATATACCGCTTCTCTTTAATAGATAATTAACCTACGCTAATAGGTTCTAAGCTAAAGGTAGTTAATAGCTACGTATAGTAAGCCGTATTATATAGTCTACTATAACTCTAATTACGCGTACGACCTAGTAATAGCAGTTATATAATGAATCGCGTAGTAGTATAGTACTTTAATAGCTTTAAGCCTAATTATATATAATTTAAGCCATTTATTAGTGTTTAGAACCCGGAGATAATATAGAAGTATATTACTATATAGGATTAATAGATCCTCTTTCTCCTCCGTATTTAATAGTATAGTAATAAGATCCTAGCTAAGTATCTTCTCTATCCGGATAATAGTATATAGGCCTACCTAGATAATATTACTAAGGTGATAGAGAACTTCACGATAGCTAATACTAATAATGTCTCCGTTAAGGACTATATATATAGCGTAGATTAGACGTAGTCCCTGCGGTCGTATATAGAAGTATTACTAGATGTAGTTAATACACTTTCGATACTATTAGTTAAGTAGATATACCTGTATAAACCCTTCTCCCTAGCCGTGATTATATATAGCTCCTTAAATACGCTTAATTAACATGGCGTATAGAAAATAGCCAGTGACTTTCACCCTTTCCTAAGTAGTATAATTTACTGTATATAACTTTAGCTCCTTAGCGACTGCGTCCAGTACTATTAAGAACGTCCTAGAGATCCTAGTCTATAAGACTATACCGCTAAGTAATACTATAAGTATCTAATTAATATAAGTAACGGCGTAATCGCGGAGCTTAGCTATTAGCGACTACTATATAAAGCGTCTAAGAATAATACGCCTCGACCGCCGGTTACTACTATTACTAAAGACTATATATAGGTTAATTATACTAACCTTAAACTACGCCTACCCGCATAGAGATAGTTTCTACGGGATATCTTCCACGAAGTAGTTAGTATTCTAGATTACGATCTCCTATTTAATATCTCTAGCCTTAAGGCCTACCCTGCTAGTAGTTTATATAATGATCTAAATTACCCTTAACTAGGATGAAGCTTTTTATAAGATACCTAGAATAGTCTCTATAAAGCTTAAGACGATATTATTAATTAGCTCCATAAAAGTAATAAGCTATAGTAACGGTTTTTCAGGATATATAAAACCTAGATAAATCTAGGCGATCTACTATCTATTAATCTCCTATATAATTGACCTACTATTAGCGGCTATCTATATATAGATTAACGATTCCTATAGCTACTAGCTATCCTATTTACTATAACTACTAGCCTTCCACCTTAACAAAAGGAACTTCTTAGCGTAAGCTAATATAATTAGGAGACTCCACGAAATATATATTTTTATAATAGACTACTAATAATCTTTACTAGCTATAATAAGTCTTAGTAGCGTGTTAGTACCTAGCTAATCACCTGATTTCTACCTCTAAGTATTAGTAATATAATTGTACGCCACTTAACCTATATTCTTCTAGTTATCTACTTCTTTAGTTACTATATACAGCTTCCCTTACCTTAAGGGTTTCTCTTTAGGGGAGAGTAAGGGATCTAGTTATCTAAGTAGTTATTAGTAATAATAAAGCTATATACGCGGCGACTATTAGGAACTTTAGTTAGAGTCCTTTAATAGTAATATATAGTAATCGCGCTCGACTAACGTCTACTATAAGGAGTCGCTTACTAAGTATATAATATCGACCCTAACGCCTAAGTAGTCTCCTACGAGGATGACTCTAATTTAAATCGAGATAATTAGAGCTAGTAACTTTAGGCGCGACCTTATATATCTTTAACTACTAGTAACATCCATTCGCTATAAGGTGTATACATGTTAGAGACGGGTATAATTAATTATGATAACTTATTATACCCTTTTACGTTAATAACGGATGTTCTCCTAGTAGACTTTACCTAAGTTAGTCGCTAGTAGTATTAAATATATTAAATACTATCTTTAGAGCTAGTTATATATAGTTATAAACGAGCTGTAAGTACCTCTATAAAGTAACTATCTTAGATGAAACGTATACTTACCGGAGGCCGTCTTTATATTCGTTAGTAGCTATGAATATAGCCTGTTCTATAGCAAGGTCTTTAAAAGCTATTCGGGTCTAATATAACTATACGCGACTTTATATAAAGAGATACTCTTCGTCTCTTTACTAATAGCTATTAGGAGATCATTATTATAATACTAATAGGTAGTAGTAAGTTAGTACTCTTTCTAATAATATTAGTTATCCTCGTAGCTAAGGTAACTATTATTATAATACTACTAGTAGCTCTACGGCAGGATCTTATACGCTGGTATAATAAGTATAGTATCTCTTATTAGCATTATAGTACAGGTAACCGCATGTAAGAACGACTATATATAGTTCTATTCCTAATACTAGTTAATATTAAGACTATTATAACCCGTTTATTTAATGCCTTCGTAAAGTAGCTTTCTAACCTTAGTCGGTTAGATCGCCTAATAATTAATAAAGCCTATCTAATCTTAATAGCTTTAGATTACCGCGAATATCTAGGATTATTAGTAATCCTACATTAGATCTTATATCCTCTAATATACCTAACTGTAATATTACCTCCTATTAGCGAGCTTAACTTAAAGTAGTCGCTTAGACTTTTATATCTAACTATTTATTAAGTTAATAGCGACCATCCGAATCTAGAGTATTATGTATAGTCGACTACGGACCTCTTATAAGCGCGGGGAATCGAAAAACCCCTCGATTAGGAAAGTATACTTATTATAGTAGTAGAGGTAGTCTTTTAGGAAGACTATCGGCGATAGTAGCGTATAAGTAGTTAAGGATCTATACGTAGTCTCTACTTTATTCGTACTAAGGATATTAGTAAATGACTAGTAAAATATCTTTATTACGACTTCTATTATACCCGTTTAAACCTAGCTAATCAGGTTTTATTACTAACTACGTAGTGCTAGGCTACTAGCTCGTTATATCTAGTAGTAATAAGTACCCTTATATTACGGTTTACTCCGTCCGTGGATAGGGTAGACCTATGATTAGTTCTTATAAAGAGGAGTATTAAGGAAGTAGGGCGAGTAGGCTTATACTAAACAGGTCTAGTACAAGGTATTATATTTAGTGCTTAGGAGATTACTAGAATCATAATATAAGTTAAGTACGGAGCTCCTATCTACTTGGAAACATCGCTATCTATATAGACATAGAAGATCCGTATACTTAACTAGTCGCCTGGATCGCCCGCTATACGTCCCTGTCGTTCCAGCGACCTTCTTACCGGGTCGACACCTCTTGGCTGATAGTCGACCCGTCGACCTGTATTACTAATCCGTGCCAAGCCTCTACTCGGTAAAACCCACGGTCGTAATACCTTAGCGCTAGATTTAACTATCCCTCTATTAGGCGTATTATCTATATCGACGCTCCGTTAGGCTTAATTACGTATAGTTAGGAGATAGGCTATATAGGTAAGGATAGACTACATATAATCTACTTAATAATCCTACTACCTTAATAGTTAATTAACTGGGATTATCGATATTAAAGTAATTTCCTGTAAGAGGACTACGTATAAGCGGAGGAGTTCCTATAGTTACATTATTACCTCTATTAAAAGCTGATATTATACCTTAATAGCTTTCTAGGTAGATAGTATAGTATTACATATAGTAAAAGAGATAGCGTAGAGCGAGCTACGTATAACAATAATAATTAACCCTGATAAGGACTTACTTTATCCTAGGCTAACCGTATATAACGTCTAAAGTAGCGCGGGCTTAATTTATCTTAGACTTACCGTACGTAATAGGATAAATTAAAAGATTTATCTCCTATAATATCTAACTCTAGCGATGACCTAGCTAGTAATAATGAAGTAAGTACGGTAGTTAATATAAAGCTTATAAAGGAGATATCTACTCTATATAATCCTATTAAGATAGCGATAGCGGCTACTATATATAATAAAGACGCTTAGGATATAGCTACCTATATAAGCCGTCTCGCGATAATAAAGAATACGGAGGCGTAGGCCTTATACGAGTAATATTTAGCTATATAAGGTCGAGTATATATTCTATATTCCTTTTAGTCTTGTTAGCGAATATTATTTCTATATATAGACTATATATAAGGGTAGTACTTAGAATTCTTAGGTAAATTTCATTACTCCGTTAATTTCAAGGATAGTATTAGATACTTTACGTACGGTTAACTCCTAGCGATTTATAAGTGTAAAGGTAAAGGTAGTTATTAATACCCCTAGTTTATATAATACTACTACTAGGTAGCCGTATACGAAGATCACCTATATGAAGTAGAGCTAGTATAAGTACTTAAAGGTCCTAAACTCTTATCTTATATAGTATTAGAAGGTAATCCACTATATATACGATAGCTAGGGAGAGGTAGTAAGGTATTTAGGAGTATAAAGTACTCTAACGCACTACGTATAGCGTATATTTAGGTCGATCGTATAGAAAGCCTTTATATAGCTACTACCTAAATTATATTTTTCATCTATATATAGTAGGACTATATGCAGTACTAAGGCGTAGTAAATTAAAGCTATTTAGAAGTTTACTTTACTAATTAAATCCTATATATAATTAGCGTCACGATTATATTTAACTTACTTTACTTCCTCTTCTTCTTTTCCTTTAACTTCGAGCTCGTTAGTTATCTTTATCTCGTTAGTATATTACACGCAGTTAATTAGTATCCTATTTAAGTGTTAAGCTTTAGATTATCGGTTTTTTACTTATTAATTCTACTCTATATTATCTCTTAGCTTGTACGTAGTCGTTATATCGTAGTTTAATATAATTAATACCCCTAGTTCGTACTTTACTTTATAAATCGCTCTTAGTACGGCTAAGTATTTAGATATATTCGTAGTCTTTAGATTATATATAGATAACTTTCAGTTAATCTTATATAGCGTTCGTTATTATTTTCGTACCGTAGTTATACGCTACGTCTTTAAGAGAGGTATACCGGCTATAGTTATAAGTAATAGCCCTTGTATCCCGACCTAGATATAGGTTAATATAGCTCGGAATATTCTTATTAGTTACGGTGTTAATAACTTTCGAGCTATATAGACTATATGGAGTTAGCGATCCTGTTAAGTTTAGAACTACTTCGTACCTATAGGCAGTCCTAGCGTCTAGCTAGTAAATTTAAGCCGCGAGGATATATTTCTATTTTACTTTTTTTCTAGATGCTAACGCGCTATATATAGTACCTAAGGGCTACTATCGGCCTAATATTATAGAAGTAGTAGATAAGGACTTCACTAGTAGTAATACTATTAGTACTAGTACTACTACTAATCCTTTCTTTTTTAATAATAATAATAGTAGTAACCCTCCTCCCCCTATCCTAAGTACCCCGTATAGTCCTAGCTCTATATAGTCTAACCCCTTATACTCTAATAATCCGCCCTCCACTTCTAAATAGCGCCTTAAGCTAAAAGGTATCTTATTAGATACTTAGTTAGATAGTAGACTATATATAGCAGTTAATAATATAGTATATAACTCCCGCGATATTATAAACCGAATTAATTAGCGCGTTAATAAGGTTAATATAAATAGACTTATAGTCGTAGGGGGTAACTTTAATATTAAAAAGACTACGTATAGCTATAATAAGATTAATTACTTACTAGAGTTCGCGGGGATATTAAAGGCGGAGGTTAATAGTTATATAATACTACTATTAATAATATAGGAGGAGGAGTCTAGTAGGAAGGAGACGGCACGTAAGCGGCGTATAAAGTCTCTGTTAACAGAGGCTATAAGTAGGCGAGCGGCTATATATAGGAGCCGTACTCCTGTAGTAGGTGGGTATTAGGTCCGTGGTAGTCGTTTCTTCGTATCGATAGGTAGGGTAGTATATAAGGTAGTAGGGTAGTAAGGGTACTATATATAACGGCTAGTACGGGTACTATTTACGTACGCTTAGGATAGCGTATTAATGGATATTATTCTTCTATATAAAAGATTCTCCTAAGCTCGTGACTATATATAAGGTAAATAATAGGGAAAATTTCATTAAGCCTTAGTATTACTACTATACTATAGAGTAGTTATAAACGATAACCCTATTAAAATAGGAGCGGAGAAGGATAGAAAGTAAATGATTTTCTTCTTTTCTAACTCTAGGCCTAGTAACTAACTATATATAAGCTTAATAGATAAGATTTCTACCTAGTACGAGGATTATAATTATAAAATAGCTGCACGCTATATTACTTTATAACTACCGTATGAAATTAAGAGCGTATAAGGGCGAACAACTTTATTATATCCTAGAAATAGTATATAGTTAGTCTTTAGCTATCTTAATACCTACTAGGACTATATATACGCGTATAAAGTATACGGAGTTAATACTTAATAGCGCCCTAACTTAATAGATTCCTAACTTAATAGATTCGACTAATTAAAACCTAATTAAATCTAGGTAGGAGGCTATTAATAGAGGTCGTAGTAGGAACTATATATAAACTAGCTATATATAGATTACTTTATAATAACGGCGTTAAAACCTACTAGTAAAGCGGGAAAAGGTACTATTAGGCTATATAATAAAGATATTACCTTTCAATTAATATTATATAACATTAATAACTATATATACTTAGTATATAGCTAAGTATATAGGTAAGTACTTAGTAAACCGCTATATAAAATAGCTACGTACTGATAACTCTATAATAATAACGTTAAAACCTACTAATAAAGCGGGAAAAGGTACTACTAGGTTATACGATAAAGATATTACCTTTTAATTAATATTATATGATATTAGTAACTATATATAAGTATATAAAGTCTACGGAGTCAACTATAATAGAGTTAACCGGTAGTACGCCTTAACTAAGCGGATCTAACTAATTAGATCTTTGATTTCTAAGGAGTCCACGCGTACTCCTTGAAAGAATAGTATTAGAAAATCTAGATTTTTATAAGTACTTTCTAATCTTAATATAATTATATTATATAGATTTTAATATATTAATTAATAGAGTTAATTATATCTTTTATATTATTAGATATTAATAATAAAGATATATCTTTCAATATTAATTAATTTAAATTATATATATAAGTATATAAGTATATAGAATATAGAATATATAGATACTATTATTAAAAGTCTTAATATTCTATTAAAAATATTAAAGTTTAGATTTAATTAAAGAATAAAATTCTATTATTTATAATTAATTAATAATTTTAGATAAGAATAAAAGATCTTTAAAATTTAAATTACTAGATTTTCTATTATAATAAAAAGATAGTATTAAAGATATATCTTTTAATATTAACTAAATAAATTTATATATATAATATATAAATATTATTATTAAAAGTTTTAATATTTTCTTAAAATATCTTAAAAGAGATTAATTTTTAGACTTAATTAAAAGATATAATTATTATATTAATAGCTAATTAATAAGTTTAAATAAAGATAGAAAATCTTTGAAATTTAAATATCTAGATATTTTATTATAATAAAAAGGTATTAATATCTTTTATTTATAATATATAATTTATAATATATATATATATATTTTTTATTACTTTATATTATAAGTATTAATAAAAGACTATTAAAGATATAAAAGAAATAATAGATAATAAGAAGATAAATATCTTTAATATTTATAATATACTTAAATAATTAATATCTTAATATTTTATTTCTTTAAGTACAAGTTTATAAAATCTTTCTAGTATTATTATTATATATCTTATTTACTTATAAATTATTAAAGATTCTTAATTAATATAATTATTACTTAAAAAGGAAGATAATTATAAGAACTAATTAATAGTATATTAATTAAGTTATATTATAATAATATAATATTATTATATTATTCTTTTACTTAGTATATAAATAAAGAAATCTTTTAAAAAGTAGAATTTAATAATTAATCTTAATATTAATAAAATAAAAAGTTTAATATATATATTATTTAATTTACTTAACAATTATATTCTTATAAATTACTTTTATAAGCATTTTCTAATTAATTAATAGTATTATAATTAATATTTTACTTAACTTAATTTTATTATACTTCTATTAAATTACTTATAACTAATTGTTTATTAATAATAATAAAGTAAAAATTAATAATATTAAGATTTAATTATTATTAATACTTAAATTATAAATAATTTAAAAGGAAAATTAAGATTATATTTAATATTCTTAATAATTAAGATCTAAGATAATATTTAAGTTATAATAAAATAATAAGATAAGATAATTAAGATTTTAATTAATTAAATAATATTAATAAAGCTTATAAATAATACTTATTAAATAATAAATGTTTATTATTAATAAGATAAAATAAATATAAATAATTATTTAATTAATACTCTTAATATAATCTTAATATAATTAATTAATCTTATAAATACTTATAAATATACTTATATATTATAAGATTTTTATTATTATTAATTATTATTAATTATTATTCTTTATATAATTAATACTTATAAAAGATAAATTAATAAATTCTATTTAAGATTTTAATTAATAATTAAGATAGAAAATTATAAAAATAAAAGAATAAAAGAATATCTAAGATATAAAAGTATATTATATATAAGCTTTATATAATATCTTATCTTTATATAATCTTAATAATAATTAAATAATTAATAACTAATAAACTTAATAAATATAATAGAAATCCTTATAAATCTTTTATACTTTTTAGATTATAATTATAATTATATAATATTAAATAAAAGATATATTAAAGAGAGTTAAGATATTAAGTTTTATTTCTAATTATCTTAAAGTTTTATAATTAATTAACTCTTACTTTAATTCTTTATTTATAATAATAATATTTTAAAAGTTATTTATATAAAGATTAATAGATTATAAATAATATTAAATAAGAGTAAGTAAATATTAATCTAGATTATTAAGATAATATTAATAAGTATTAAGTTAATCTTATATATTATATAAGATATATATTTAAGTAAACTTTAATCTTAATTTATTATTAAATATAAAAGGTATTATAAGATAATAGACTATCTCGTAGATATAAAAGATAATATAATTATTATTATTATTAAGAAATATCTTATTATAAATAATTCTTTTATATACTTTTTATTTATTTACTTAAAAGATATCTATCTTATAAAGTAATATATTAATATCTTTTAATTTAAACTCTCTCTTTTATTTATATCTATCTAGTAATAGATTTATACTTATTAGTATATATAATTAATTAGAAATATATAATTATTCTTATTAATCTAAAATTATATATTATAATATAAGTATTTATTATATATATCTTTAAAAGATATATATATTATATAAAATTTAATATTTTTTATTATATTAGAATTCTTATATAATAAATATATATATTTATTATTTAATTATTATTTAGATTATTCTAATATTAATATAAGACTTATTATTATATAATTTAATCTTTAATAATATCCTTTATTATATACTCTTAATAAATATACTTATATAAAGTATATAAATTATATATAAAAGAAGGCTAAAAAGTAATTTTATTTATTATATCTTTTATTATAAAGGAACTTAATTATTAATAATCTTAAAAGGAAATTATTACTTAAATAATTAAATTAATAAAAGAAGTAAATTATTAATTTATAATAAAATTATAAAGATAAGATTTTTATAAAAAGTTATAATATAATAATTTTAAAAGTAATAATATTAATTATATATTATTTTTAAAGATTAAATATATAATATTTATTATAATACTTTTCTTTAACTATTTAATATATTATACTTTATTATTATTATACTAGAAAATACTTATAAAAATCTAGACTTTTATAAATATTAAATAATTTATCTTTATTACTTGATTGATTAATTGATTAATTATTTATATACCTATTCTAGTATTATTTATATTAATAAGGGTAGTCTTTTACGCTTAGGTACCCCTTCTTAGCAGGAAAGATAGCGGAGCTACTATGTCCTATTATAACGGGGCGTAGGAGAAACCTTTTATAGCTAAAAACTCCCGCTTATTATCTCTTTTCCTTATAATATTTTACTTCCTAGGTAACCTAGTAAGTCCTTTCTATTAGGATTATATTATTTAGCGCGTCTAGTTAGTAATATTTATATAGCTCTTTAATTACTTTCCTCCCTTTCCGCTTTATTTTTAGTACCTTTATTAATTTCGGTAGTAGAACCGCCTCTTAAGGGAGTTTTATTCATTCTAGTTAGAGCTTAGTAAGTTAGAATTATCTTAGGTAGCCTATCTTTATTAGTTAGTAGGCCGCCGTATAAATACCCTATGGCCTAGTTAGTATCTTCTTAAAGTTATAGGTTCCGGCCTCCTTAATTAGGTCTAGTCTCGACTCCCGTAGTTCTAAGTAGAAAAGGAGGATATGCCTTACGTCCTATTTCGCCTAGCCGTAACTATATCTAGAGTCCTAGATCCTTAGGACGTTTACCTTAAGTAGGAACGCCTTAAAGCTATTCTTCCCGTTATAGAATTAGGTTACTAGCGAGCTTTCCGCCTTCCTTAGTCCCTAATAATAGTTAGTATAATTACTTAAGAGGGGGCCCTTTATTACTAGCTCCTAGCTTTCCTCTAGGATAGTTATCTAGTAGGCCTCCTATTACTCCTCCTATTAAAGCTACTTCTAATCTTTTATCTTTATCAAGATATTATTATTAGTGTCTTAGAACTCCTTGATATCTCTTACTAGGTCGTGCTAGTAGGCCTTCCGTCGGGTACCCGTTACTACTTGATCCTAGCTTATAACTCCAAGCTCGCGCAGGGCCTATTCCTCCTTCTCCTGTATTAGGGTAAGGGCCTAGTATCTTACTCTACTACGCTTCCCCTTTAACTGGCGCCGGATCTTCATATTCCCCGCTATTATGCTCGCGTGGGTACCACGGAGCGCTTAGTATTTCATTACTAGGTTATCGAGCTATATCTAGATTAGGGGAGTCGTTACCTCCGCCTCTAGTACTAGTACTAGCGTCGCCTTATACGCGCTAAGGACTAATCTTAAGTAGTCATTTTATATTATCTTAAGCGTACGTATATAGGTCTTTATACTACTAGCCGTTCCCTTCAGGTAGTACTATATTAGAGCCGCGAATATAAGTATTAATTAGATTATTATACTATAAACTATCTTATACCTTATAAAGGTCGCGTCCTAGGTTAAACCTATCAGGCACTTAAGCGCCCGGGATTAGGTAGTAGCCCTTACCTTAATCTAGGCGATATATAGGCCCTAGCGGAGTTTCAAGTCAATATATAACCCTAGGACTCGTATACTCGCGCTAAGAGTTAATATAAAAGGTCGTATCCTACTCTTCAGGTACTCCTCTTAGTTTCCACCCCTTATAACTTTTAAGTATCGTCGGACTAAATACTATATAACTTCTCTCTAGCTAGGGCTTTACACCTTAGGTAAGGCAGGCCCTTAGTACCTAAGTTAACTCTTGTTTACTCCTTAAGTACGCCTTCTAAGTAGGTCTAGGTGTTATTACAGCTTTGGCTTACTCTCTACTCCGCCGTAGGCTCTATTTAGGTAGATTATCCCCTTAGCTTAACGTACTAACACGCGCATACTATCCTCTCGGGCTGAACAGATAGTCTCCGTAGTAGCCGCTATTTGAATACCACGCCCTACAGGGTTAGAACCCCTGCTTCGTGTTACTAATAGAGGTCTCCCTTATTCAGGCCGTTTGTATCTCGCAGGGACTACTAATATTAAGCCCCTGACCAGGCGGTGTAATATAGCGTTTCCATCCTACTAATCAAGGAACGCTATAATAGACGCCTGACTATACCTGTATTAAAACCTACTCTTCCACTCCTAGCTAATAACTACACGGGAGGACTTAAATCTTCAGGAGGTATAAGAGCCGGTATTAACAGGTTCCTAACGTCTAGTAGTCTACGAACCCTAAGGGTATCCTATCTAATAGCTAGTAGTCTAACGTATCTACTAGTTAAGATCTTTATTACTTAATAATTATAAGTCTTAATATAATTAATATAGATTTAAGTATATAAATTAATAGAATTAATAGAATTAAATATATATTTTATATTAATTAATTGATTTATATAATTTTAAAGATAATTTACTTTATAAGCTTATATATATTATTTATACTATTTAGATATATATTATAATATATAGATATTTATAAATTTATATTTTAAGATATACTTAAATATCTTAATAATATCTTAATAATATTTTAAGATTAGATATATAAGTCTTTATATATAAACTTATTATATTAATTATATCTTTATTATTAATATATTAATTTATAACAGGAGTCGAGACTAGACCTAATCAGAGAGGCTGGCACCTACGACTTTAGGAAGATACTGACTAGGGCAAGGGGTATTCGTACGGCGGCCCGCTAGCTAATGAAGACAGGCTGCCTGGAATAATTCCGACTCGCTAAGCTCCAACTGGAGCGAATAAAACTCCCTCGAGAGGCGGTTCTACCGCCGAAATCAATAAAGGCACTGAAAACAAAGTAGAAAGGGAGGAAAGTAGCTAAAGAGCTACGTGAATACTACTAACTAGACGCGCTAAATAACGTGATCCTAGTAGAAAGAACTTGCTAGGTTACCTAGGAAGTAAAATATTACAGGGAAAGGAGATGATAAGCGGGAGTTTTTAGTTATAGAAGGTTTCTCCTACGCCCCGCTATAATAGGACATAGTAGCTCCGCTACCTTTCCTACTAGGAAGGGGTATCTAAGCGTAAAAGATCACCCTTATTAGTATAAATAATACTAGAATAGGCGTATAAATAATTAATTAATCAATTAATCAATTAATTTATAAAATAATAAAGGTAATTTACTTTATAATCTTATATATATTATTTATATATTTTTAATATATATTTTAATTAATAGATTTTAATTATTTAATAAGATAGTAATATACTTAATTAATTTAAAAATATCTTAATAATATTATAATTATATAATCTAATATAAATTTTAAGTATAAACTTATATTAAAAAATATATCTTTTATATTAAAAAATAATATATTATATTTTTATATTATTAAATATTATAAGATATTATATCTCTTTTAATGTTAATTAACTAAAATTATATATATAAGTATATATATATAATATATAATATATAATATATAGATATTATTATTTTTTCTTTTATATTCTATTAAAAATAGTACTAGGCTTAAGATTATTATAAAAGACTTTTAAATTAATTAATAAGTATAAATAAGCTTTAAGATTCTAATTAATAAGAAGAATATAAAGTAAGTTATTAACTAAGTAATAACTAGTAGAATAAAGAATTAATATATATAATATATTAATAAATAAGATTTCTACTATAAGAAATTATAAATCTAGATATATCTTTTATAATAATAATTATTATAATATATTTTTTAATATATTAAATATTAATAGATAATATATATCTTTTTATATTAATATAGTAAAATTATATATATATATATAATATATATAAAAGTTAAGTTTAAATATTTATACTAATTTAAAAGTAATTATATAAAGGTACAGCTAAATCTATTTAGAATTCTAATATCTAGATATTCTATTATAGTAAAAAGATATCTACTATTCTTTATTATTCTAATTATAAAGTTCTTTATTTAATATACTTATATTATAAGTTTTATATTAAAGGTAAAATATATTGAAAATAAAGTCTTAGTATTCTAAGTCTTATTAATAAATAATATTCTAAGACTAGTTTTTTTATTTTTAGGAATTTCTATTTAGACCTAGCTAATATTAATATTAAAGTAGCTAGGATATAAGATAGGACTATTTAAATTAATAATTATAATGTAGCCTAAATGTACCTCAAGGAGTTATAGGCTCTAGGGCCGTTAGTAAGATACTAATAGGAAGGCGTATGTATTAATTAACTACTAAGTATCTTGATATTGATATCTAGAAAGAAAAGCAGACATTGATACGCTTGATGGGGCTTGAAAGATCCTTGGACGTTGCTTGAAAGAAGACGTCTTATCAAAGTTGACAACAACGGGTGATATTTGCGGACTTTCAGAGATGGGAGTTGGTGGTAGCGACCGATTGAGGTCAAGAGACTTCCGCATATAAGAAGCATAGATCTCCGCTTCAAGGCTTGAAGTGACCACGGATGCACCGTCGGCATCGAAAACCCTGTGCTGAGCCAACACAGAAATTACTCGAGGAGTGCTATTGGATGACGTAACACTAGTCCAGCTTTTCCTTGAGATCCTCGTTGACTTGAAAATGTTGGAAGTGTTGGCGGTGCGTAACTGAATCATGACTTGCGAGCTCCGGTGGCTCCTCAGCTCGTGCGCAACAGGTGGAAGGGCCTGTGACGTCTCTGATACCTCATTTCCTGGCGCTGTCGGAGAATGATCATCGAACAACTCCACTCTGCCACTGTCTGGGAGCTCTCTGACCGGTCCGACCATACTGTTGTGATCTATTTCTCTGGGCCTCGAGCTTATGATCAAGGCCCTTGGCTCTCGTGGAAGCGTAGGAGACTTCACCTTATCGTTCACGACTTGGCCTTTAGCTCTTCTTTTCCTTCGAGTGGCGAAAATGATGCCGAGGAAGATTAGCAGGAGAAACGAGACTACGCCGATGCTCGCGCCTATAACGACACTGCGTGGTACGTGACTGCGCGTCGCTTTGGTTGAGGAAATGGCAACCAAGTCCTTTGCTTTATCGTTTCCGAACAGGCATTGTGAAACAGAAAAGTTCGAGCGCTCGTAGTCAGTGATGATGTAACTGATAGGACTCGGTTAGCAACGTACTTGCAGTCTAGCTTAGATCGAACAACACCCACGCTTCTTGTAGAAAGCTTCGACCTAGAGTATACTGGGACTCATCGACAGCCTGTTGTAGGGGGAAATATCTGATAGTACCTGGTTCGAATGGATACTTTACCTCAAGGTCAAAGCTTGCATAAGGTAGAATAATCTGCACAGTGGAGCCTCCAGCTTTATGGTCTGCAATAGTGAAAATGAAGCTGAGATTTGAATTCAACAAAGCTTGGTGCAGGGTATCATTAACCCAGTACATCTCGGCTGTTTTATTCCAGGACAATCCAAGAGCATTTTCAAACCTCCGACATGCTTCGAGAGGCAGATATATGTAGGGTAGCGTTGAGTCGATGAATGTTAGTATTGGTGATGGTAGTAGTGACTCTGTTTGAGTGATCGACTCATTCATAGTCGTCGAGGTGATTGACTGTAGACCAACGACGAGATCGCGTGAAATGTCTGTGGCCATGGCAAATGACACATCATTCTGGATAAATCGCGAAGAATCGAAGCCTCCAAAGGTTAAGCTTCCAAATACGCCCTTTGATCCTGTAGAGAGTCAGCTGTATCAGGTCTGCTGGTAATCCGGAGAACTCGTTTAGAAGAATTTCGCAACTCACGATAGGGAGCTCCTGCAGTGTATCCCCACGACAGACTTGGTATTAGGCTCTCGTTCTTCATTACCGATAGGAAACTCGGATGAGGCTCGGTGAAGTCGGAGATATTGGTCCCCTGATGACCAAGGCCGAAGATACCAACATAAAAGTCATCAGTGGCTACAGCCGACACAACTTGGGAATTTATCGTCGGTCCGCCGATGGAATCACTAAAGCCTAAAGCAACAGTGTCGAATCCATATGGGGCGGTCTCATTGTATCCGAGATTGACTTCGAGTCCCAAGGAGTAGTTGCCTATAGAGGTCCAGGAGTTCGACTGTGCTGGGTCGTACAGACCACCCCGGGACGAACTACAAGTCAAGGAGGGAGAAGTACCATTTCTACCAGGGGGGCATCCTTTGGGGCTGACAACCCATGTCTCCTGGCCGGCTGTTGAAGGCAGAATACGGACAGTCTGTGCAGGGGTGCCGACTCGTAAGGCGAACGAGGACCATGAGCCATCATCGCCGTCCCTTAGGCAGTGTTAGCATTAGACGATACAGAGATTGCGGTAGATGGAGATAAAGAAAGGAGGAAGGAAAGGGATAGGCATACCACGACTGAGACGGGAGCCAAGAGATTGGCGCCGGCGCCATTCTCAAGAGGGCTAGTTGAAGTGGACAAGGCTGAGGCTGAGGCTGAGGACTTTTCTCTCCCGGTATCTATAGATTCTTGTCCTCCTTCTTTCAGACTCCAACATACTGGCTGTCTTTGACATTTGTATAATGGTTAACACCTTGCACAAGGCCAGCAGTGCTATACCATACGCCTACGCCGTCTTCCATACTATCACTCAATCGTATCTGTCCTACAAACCTGCAGCAAGCACCGCCCACTTTCATTCTACCCTGCAGTTGTTCCGTTTCATATCCGCATGCGTCCGTGTTTTGCCTGTTCCATGTCCATTGCCTATCTCCTGTACGGTTAAGGCAGAACTCCCCTAAGTCCCCCTCCACTTTCCGAGATTACACCACATGATGCCATTTCCAATTCTGGCACAGATTTGGCCCCGAGGCTGTACTAACATTGCGCAACTGCCGGACTAGTACGCTGGAATGCCATTCCTGCACATCTCTTGAAACCGATGTTCCTTTGCAGACCCACTCGCACCTACCAGCCGTTCCTGTATCTCTCATTGACCATCTGATGACCGAGAGGGTGGACGACGCGTTGTCAGCCTGATACGCTATGTGTTTCATGGGCCTCGACACCACAACCATGTTTTGCTTTCGGTCCAAAACCACAATTTACGTTGCATCTTGCCTGGTCAATACCATGGTCAGGATCGTCCTGACTCATTTAACATGCGGTACAAGTTCGGTGTTGAAGTACGCACAGTCAAGCATGATCCAAGTTAGCACATACAGTGGCCTTGTTCTCTTACGAGCGCCATCAATCTTGTGCAACATTAAAAGGGATGGCAATCAGAAGAACTTCTGACACAATCCTTCGGCTAAATCGAGCAGTATCCACTTCTTCTTCAAATGTTTCGTAGTATATCCCTCTTCTCGGACGGTCTAATGTTATTTCCTACGCCCCAACGAGAGGTATATAGCCTTTCCCAGTTGTCGAGTATCAAATCTCCGTTGAATCTGCATTTGTGAATCCTACACTGCTGCTACCCGGCATAAATAAACTCAGCCATGTCGACGAAACCGGCTCTCATGGCCTTCCTCTTCGCAATCTTTGCTCTACCATGTGCCCTTGCTAGCGGCGCCATACTCGAGAAGAGACCTTACGTTATTCTGGGAAACCCTGATGGTGCTTCCGAGCCTACCCTTCGTGGAGGTGGTGCTCCGTCAGAAGTGCCTCATGAAGCTACGCTGGCCGCCCCAGCGACGCCTGCGACCCCAGCCCCTGCCGCTATAGCTGCGACGGCAGCTGCCCCAGCCTCACTTGCGACACCACTAACGTCTGCCACGCCTTCACTTCTCACGCCTGCGCCTACCTCGGGCCCTGTGGGACCGCCGGGCTGTGGGTACGAACCATGCAATTTGTTCTATCAAGTAGGTCATCTCATTAACCCTGGAATTTACGGGACGAGATTGACGGACGATAGTACGTGAACGTGTATTATTGGCCTGAGGAAGGTCGCTTTCGAAACAATACCGCTTGTCTTTCAGCACATGCACCAGTGGCAGCTGCCCACTCAGCCATACCAAACATGTAGGATTTCACTGCTTCAGAGCTATACGTGACATCATACTGACCACTCCTTAGTCAATCACCAAGCGTCTACGTCATCTTTCCCTCGATCGCTGCCTCCAACGGATGCTCCCAAATCGGCAAGACGTTCGCCGATATGACCACTTCGTTCGCTCCTGGTGCCTTATCAACAATCGGAAGTGATCATTCCACGCACAGCTTCAATTTCGGAGATCTCCCATGCCCGCCAGCCAATGTAGGCTGGGATCCTGCTTCAGGCCCCTACGCGCCGCTACTTGCTCCTCCCGACTTTCTGTTCCAGTTAGACCCTGCGTTCAGCACCTGCATCCCTGGTGCTACTCAGGGGATTGACCCCTACACCACTTTGACAACTGCGGACGCAGGCTCGGGCCCTGGGAGTCCAGGCTGTGGAAAGCATTGTCATCAACACAGGAGAGCATTGCAGCATGCGCATCCGGTGCCGTGGGCTTCGAAGAAGACGATTGGACCCTTGTAGTAGGCCATTGTCGACAGCTACCAACTTCGAATATGGTGAACAGCTTGGCCGTGGAATTCAAGGACCTAAAACGCAGCACGGGTGAAGACTATTATGGAGCACAGTTGCGAGGTATGGATCTTTTCTAATGAACATTGTTATGGTTTGGCTTGACATAAGTTTCGCCATCTATTAGGCCAAGACTGGCTACGAGACTAATGAGACGTCTATTGAGAGGTATATAGACTATTGATCACCCGTTGAGGCCTTGCCGCCCAATCTTGGTAGGGGAGCTTCTACGATTCGTGGCCCACTACAAGTAGCGTCGGGCCAATGCCTTTGCAAGATACCCTATGATAATTTCTCTCGTGATACCAAGGACCGCCACATGAAAGTATTCGCATGATACCTATCATCCTAGACTGTTTAGCTTTCCTCCGCGCCCAGATACCACCAGATCCAAGCAAATCTCAACCCTCAAACGACCCAGTCCACGGTCAAACCCTCCGTGCCAAACGGCGGGTTCCACTGCCCGTCAGAACTAGCTTTTTTCAAAAACTTCTTAATTCTACCCAACTCCTTCCGCAACCAACTCTTCTCATGGCGTCCAGGCCGCGGCACATCATCATGAATCACCAATTCATCAGCGGTATTGCCACCCTTGCGTTGCTTGAACAAGTAGAACGCCGACTGCTCTGTATGCTGTTCGTGCCCTAGGTTTTCATGGTACCAAACCGAGTATCTCCCCCTCCAAGCTGAATTCGGTTTCTTTTCCAACTCCCAAGTGAACATCAACGCCGAGGCGTTCCCGAGAAAGGTTGGAACGGGGTGCAGTTGATTGTCGAAGCCGAAGGTGTGGTCCAGAGACCATTCGTTGACGTCGACTTTGAATTGGGAAACTTTGAATTGTGGGTCCATGGGCACTCTGAGTCCGTTGAAGGATGTCTTCTCTTCTGATGTGTAGAGCTTTTCAGATTCGTACAAGGGACAAGGTTGAGGCTTTGTATGGATATTCACCCTCATGGTAGATTGCATCTTCGGTGATCGACCCACAAGATGCTGGGACAGTGCAGTGGCGGTTGAAAGAGAAACTATTCGGGTGGTATTCGAGCCTCGTGCTTTGATTGTTCGATCATATCATGCGCATAATTTCTCTTGCTGACTTTTGAGCAGGGCAGTATATTGAGGAATTGAGTAGCAAAGTGCTGAACGGAAGTTGGTATCAATTGCTGCTTGAGTCCTGGGATACCTAGGAGATGATCTTAACATGATGTTCCTCATGGGAAAGTCCCAACATTTGTATTTGCTGCGCGGAACAAAGAAATCCTGGTGTAACCTGAGCTATTCCCAAATTTAGCATCCTATATTTGGACTAGTATGCGGCCACGCTTGGGAAAAGGGTCACGTTGGTCGGGACCGCCAGAAGACGATGGGATCCGAAAACTCTGGGTCCAGAACTGTGCTGCAGTATTCACGAATCCGGTTTTGTTTTCAATCGATTTGCTACTGTCATAGTACAGTTTCCATTCTTACGGCCTTTGCTATTTCAGGAGCGGAAAGTCCAGCAAATTCACTTTGCCTACGAATCATTCGAAAGAAGCATTCGAAGATCTCACATTATGCAATCCATTGACTGCCTAAAGAAGTCTTGTCGTGGATTTCTCCGTGCCAAGGCCTATTGATTGTTTCCGCCGCGGTTAACGTCCTATCGCGAGCATTCGTTTCTATAAGGGATGAGTCTCAGGTCCTCTAGGGCTCAATGGACCATGGTTCCAATTATCGTAAGGCGGTAAAGTGGATGCAGAAGCGCTCTGATAACACCATTTCACGTTGGAACGGTCGCGCGGTAAAGGAGTACTCGGCGCCCAAGTGGTTGCCTGCTCATCACGTCTACGGGGGCGTAATCCTGACGTTTTCACTGATTGGTGCTGTCAGTGTTGCGACTCCAACCCTCCGACTGATTGCTGATAGATACGGACTTGAGGACAGCATCATCAGAAAAACCACCCACACACCCATTTCTTGACAGTCGCTAGGCAGCTCGGCTCGGCCAGATCATCCTGAATTCATAAATTGTGGCAACCACGGTATCCGGTGTCTGATTCTGCGCATCATCTGTAAAGACTTTAACGACTACTGGCCAGAGAGCGAGTATATACGCCAGAGAGCAGCGGGAAGGTCTACACCTTTTATCGTTGACCGCGCTGTTCGAGAGTCCGCGGGATGTTCTTTTGTAGTCGAAAAACCGATTCGTATGCGTGCATCGATACCGCAAGGCCTTTGTGCCTTAGATCAATTGATGACTTTGTGAATACATTGCCTCATGTCGAAGAAAGCAGGGCTCCACCGCCGAATTTGGCAGATTCAGAGTCTGGACTTAGTCTGAGACCATAATGCAAAGTATTGGTGAAGACATCTTCGAACCAGCGCATGGCTGTAGGATCTATCTTTCTACCCAAATCATGCCAGGCTAACGCGCTGGTGTTCGAGCTATGGGGAGATTAGGATAATCGGCGAAGCAAAGGAAGACGAGCGTGATTGTAGTAAGCAAGAGAGCGGAAATCGCTGCGTTCCATGCGCCACATTCTTGTTGGTGCCGAAAATTCAAGTGTCAAGGATTGAATGCACCATAAGAATCGCCACCGACCTGGTATGTCGGTACTAGTGAGGGAAGCTGTAATCACTTTGATACCATGGAGAATCATAGCTGGCAACGAATGGTATTGTCGAAGTTGTACCGGCACCACTACATTACACGCTCGAGACCGTTGGAGTAGTGTGTTGGCCTCGAATCAGCACCGACGAGGATACAATATGATCTTATCATGAGAGTACAATTTGAATGCCATCTCATCAATAATAGAGCGCAGTGTGGTTTGTAACTGTGGCCCATCATGCTTGCTTGGAAACATCCCTATTTGGACAAAGATTTACTCCAAGACCTGGCCAAAAATATTCATCGCTGCTTAGGAGAATTCTCTGGCAAATGATTCATAGCTCCAAACCCAATCGGCACCCCGTCAACACTCAAATTGATCTTGATATCTCCAAAGCGGCGCTGCTCCAGCATGTACGCAGGAATGCGAGACAGCGCTCTGATCATCCACCGGAATTCCAGATAGGGTGGAGACGCGCGTAAAGGGAGAACGGGCAAAATGCAGATAGCCCCAGCAAAGCCTTCAAGGCCTTCGACCAGACCATTCGAGCGATATGTGCTAGGATGAACAGCCATCTCACAAAGCGCACCCATTATGGGTACAAAAACATCGTAGATACCGAGGGTAGTCTCACCCTCAGGCTCAAAGGTGGTTGCCAGACGTTCATCATCCGCGTCGTTTTCTTGTACTAGGGTAACGACGTTGGTGACGTTAAATGCCCTGGACCCCGTCTCACCAGCTATGCAATCTCGAGGTCAGCATTGCGACCCATTGTCCATCACCTGCTAGCCAGGTGAGAACGCGCTTCCAGGGGTACATACTCATACTACCCAGGGGCAGCAACATTGCTGCTCTTTTGGCTACAGCGACAGTTCCGTTGATTTGACTCCCACCTGTCAAACCCAGCCCGGGAGCGTTATTGACGATATGAACCCAGCCCACAAGTTCATCACTCCATCTCAGCTCGAACGCAGCAAGCTCAAACTTCTTTGATCTGATCATTCGATACATCCCGACCGTGATAGCCCAGTTGACGAAGCGAGCTTGGATATTGCGTTTACGCTTTGGGGTACTGACAAGAATGCTGACTTCTGGGTAGCCGATCAAGGTGTATTCCGTTCCGTCGATGATCTTGGCGTCCCAGTCTCCGAGTGCAAGGGTCTTCAATGCTGCCACCGTGACCATGAGACATGATGTTATACGAAGCTTTGGTCCGCCGATTGTGGACGCTATATGGAATTCGGCGGGTGGCATAGGAAGGCCTAGTGAGGTTGCTGTCTGATTTGTTTCTAGGCTACCGACAAGCCAATTTTCCAGGATAGAGTCATTTGCAGCCGTGGCGAGGCCAAGGAGAGATATAAAGAAACAAAGGTGTGAAAGGCGCATTAGCATATTGGGAAGACTATGCAATGATGATCAGTTGAGGTGTGGAATAGCAGTCTCAGTCGCCAGTGAGCGAGCTGTTCGCGGAATGTCTTTGCAGCGAAGGTGTCGGCAGTTGTGTAAACTGAGAGGCGACATATGAAACATCCGCGTGCGCATACATTCTGTATGGACCACGTTGTAGTCGATCTTCCCCTCCAAGCGGCTGGTCCTTGTTATTCCGGGGCAGGCGTTCGGGATTATGGAATCTTGCCAATTCTATTTGTATCTCAATGCATGGTTCTGTAAGTCAATCGGACAGATCTGGCTGGCGATCGCAATGCTCGCTTTCACTGCGCACTGACTACCGCTTCCCTCGTGAGCCTTGGCTCGCTGTCCGTCCCCACTGGTCCGGAATATTCAACACACAGTAGGAGAGTAAGTAGATTAATCCAGGGTAATCAGGTTCTCATGAGCCAACGACGAGCCACTCTTCGCCATAGTATTTTCGAAATTTCAATTTACATGCCGTGGTCGAGAACCTTTGCTTGACGACTTGCCTCAAGCTCAAGATGATTTTTCACATTTATGGCTTCCTGACTTCATGCTACTACGAAGGAAGGGGTTTCAGAACCGGGGAGATATACTATGAAACCAGCTTCTTAGCACTAGACGTCAGCGATTGAATGATGTTTACGCCTTATAGCACTTGCCATGCCAGCCGAAGACGAAGTGCCTTAGTCTTCCTGCCAAGCATGACCATTTCCTTAGGCACATCGGGCTGTATCACCTAGAGCCCAGACCATGACTTGTTGTGCTCCTTGAGAGAAAAAGCTCGATATGCCGTAATTATCGACTACCCCTGCAGCAAGGATGGAAAAGTCCTGGCTGCTCCAGAGCCCGCGATGTAAGTCGCTTTCTCAGTGGAACTCGTTTCCGGCAGAATTGCGAAAGCAGCATTCGCACCCGATTCGGCCTTCGAAGCAACGCATGAGCCGGGAAGAAATTCCTGCCATCGCTCTCCGTTGTATTTGCGCTAGGAAGACAGTACGACTAGCGACTCAGAGCCTTCGTTGGGCCGCAACATCTATGAGACGGGCAGCCCCTTCACCGTAGGATGTATACGTGGAAGATTCGCCACAGAAGGTCGTGACTGTAGATTGGCGTTGCAGCGCAGTGGACTCCCTGTATGGTCGTCCGAAGGGCGTGTGCGTGCAGTCAGTCCTAGCCTCTGAACCTGCGGGCGAGCCAATGCCCGGCTAACGAATCGGAATATTAAACCGGCCATCACAACTGATCCATGAAAGCTTGGGTAAGGGCGGCGGATTGTCACTCTCGAACAGGACCTTCCTAGTTGCACGAAGCAATGACAAAGTGATGTTCAGAGGCAGTATTGTCATGAATGGAGTCTGCCTCGGACTATCGCGGAAGGACAAGAGAAAACAGTAATGCCTCTTTAAATTTGACCCAGATCTCGCAAGCTTCAGCCGGCAAAGTTGATAAAGATCGTGCGACGTATTTGCGGTAGCTGATGCCAAAAGAACAAAGAATTGTCAACTCCAGTACAGCTCTATGGCTGCAACTATCTTGCGCAGTGGTCAGAGTTTCGAAGGGGGTCTTCACGTCTTCCCAGGGAGTGTAACTGCTGAATGACATGAAGATAATGTCCTCCTATCTTCGCGTCTCGATCACTTCGTCTATCCCACAGCAAGAGCTCCTAGCAATAAAGTAAACGTGATCGTCACGTTCGCTTTAACCCAACTGACTGTGTACTTGCCACAATATCCCCTTTTCGTCTTGGCAATCTAGAAGAAGCACAGAAGAGGGCTTATCAGAGACTCTCTTGTCGAATACCAACCTCAATCAATGAAGAAGAAACTCACAATATAGGCCAGGAAATCGAGCACGATGTGGTAATCAGGAATCTGCACCAATTGGAGATTGTTATGATCAAAGCAACGAACGTCCAATCTGATTTGATTGTCCACAAGCTCTAGTTCTTCTCCTCTAGGGTAATTCCTTGCGATGACCGCCTTGATTTCAGTCTGCAAAAGATCGTAGAAGTGCCGCAGATCGGCTGCCGATTTGTCCGTTATGTCGAAAGGCAAGATGGGAGTATAGTAGGAAATCCATCCATCTGGCTGAGTATTGGTGTTTGGAGGCTGAAGCATGCTGGTAGACGCACGGCGTGCTATGCTTCGACGCTGTTCATTCGGCGAGGATGGGGACCGCCTCGGAGGGTCGACGTGCCCTTGGATCTCAAAGCCAACGTCCGTGATTACTCGTGTGGATACCGAGTTAAAACACAGGAAGAGGACTTGTAGAAAGAGAATGGATATCTTATGCATTTTTATTGCTGTATGGAAACGTCAATCGTGCGGAGACAATATTAGTATATTCGCAGTTACCGAAATTCGAGGGCATTGTATTTATGAAAAAGCTCCCAGCAGAGGAACGGGAAAGAACAGGTTGTCACAAAACACGGACGCCCAAACGCCTCTGATCCGCACCCTGAAGATGCCATGTATTCACCATGCCGAATGACCCTGAAACTTAATCTGACAAGCCGAGCCTCGAAAATCCCGCCAAAAGGTTCCTAGTTCCCGTGCGCGCCTGTCGCATGTGCACGATTTGGGGGATCGACCAAACATTCAAGGTGCTGCGCCATTATCACAGGCGTGCCGTGAAGTTCGTGCAGCGCTCTTGAAACATCTCAGACTTGTGTGAAAAGGTCCAAGGTTGGATCGCTGAATCCAGTGTTTGGTGAGCAATTACAGTACAAAACGAAGATATCGACGTTCCTAATTTATCCAGTCCACATGTTGAGACGAGTTAGCGACTTAAAGCAGATTCCGATGAGTGTAAATCCAAGATCGAGTATCGGCGTGCGAATATCGGCGCGGCTCTGTAAGAAGAGTAGTGTATTGCCAGATGTGCGATCAAAGGCATATGTACTTTGGGGTGTATGCGGCGTGGTATGATAGGTTTTCGGCACTCTCCAGGTGCATGAGGATGTACAAGGATACGCAGCAAGTAGAAAGTGGCTCGCTTGCTCAATGTTCAGCTTGTGATCGTTGATCGTATCCTGCCCTCTGCTTCACACATGTCCGAGAAGATGACCCTGGCGTCAATCCCGTCAGGAACTTTTAGTCCTTCCCGGAGCGATATGTTTTTTCACCGGTGCCAATTTTCAATATATAATTTTCTCCATGACAGGCAGTGTATTCCGAGTATGGGCAGATCAGCGGTGAATGAGTTGAGACCCAGCTCCACCGGTCCTTTCGGCGACGCCTCCCTGGGAGTCTAAAAACGTGTAGATTGGGAGAGTATGGTGCCATGGCATAGCTTGACAGCGCTCTGCGAACTCCTCCACATCCGGCACGAGATTCTCAAAGATGTGTCTGTGGTTCAGGAGAGCCTTCCAGGTCCCTCGCATGTATCTTGGACGTCCTCCCTAGCTCCTTTATGTCCCTCCACACCATCTCCTTCTCCTTCTCCGCGCGAGTATAAACTTCTCCTGCCTTCGGCGGACGAGTTGCAGCCTTGCTAAGCACCGCATTGTACCGTTACAGACGCAATCGGCAGCGGTAGTTCTAGACAGCGATGGGCTGGGCTGCTATCATCACGTGAATGGCACATCTCGATGTGGCTGTAGCGATTGTCTTCTTTTCCTCTCCTCACGCAGGAAACGCGCTAGGATTCAGCCTTACAAGTCTTGGCATTCGTATCACTCAGGAAGCTGTCCCACCATCACTTGCTCTCTCAAAGCTTCCTTTGACCTGCCCCTGGTATACCTACTTCACACGGCCTGCCTTAACCCCCTGCCCTTAGTAAGTATTGAGGGCACAATTTGTAGTGTTGAGGTCAGAGGCATATTGACATCACTCAAGCGAGATACAATACCCTCATTGTGTTCTGCACTTCTTGACAAATACTCTTCGATGGCAGACGGTAAATGCTCGTTGGGTCCATGAGGCCATCATGATCGCCGAAGAGACTGAAAAACTTCGTTGTATATGTTGTTAGAACGTTCGTGAACCATTTTTTTTTGGTTGTGGATTGACACAGAAGTACTCACCCGGAACGCTGGTTCCCATTAGGGGAATTCTGCACAGTCAGCGTTCCTCCAGTGACCCAGCATCTTCAATTGGGATGTCTGCTCGGTAGCCAAACTGGTAGAGATTTGCAATCTCCTTAATAACCATGTTATACTCAGTCACGACACCAGTGAATGATTCTACGCTACCACTTTTGGCGCATCTTCTGGGAACAGATTAAGATATAGCTCCTTCTTCCGGCCTGAGTCCCCGTCGTTGATCCATGTAGTCCGAGCGTATTTGATCCAGCGCAGATGTTGAATTGAATTCCAGCACCCTTCTATCCTCGTCTCACACATTAATTATTGGCCGTATAAGCCGCCTCCCACTTATCATCAAGAGAAGCAACATCCTTACTATCATCTTCGATCTTCAATATCAATTGACCTTTGTTGTCACCCAAAGTTGCTCCGAGGTGATTAAGCGCCACGCAATCACTTTCATATAACCATTTAGGATTTTCGATGGTATCGGCAACACTACCTCGCAATCTGCAATCAGCTGTACAGTCACCGATCAAGCGTTTCACAGAATCAGCCACTTACAAAACAGACGCTCTCACGTATTAAGCACCCTAGAAATCACCGATTCAACGATGCAGAAGCCTTGTAAAGAAGTTACGCTTGTTAATACCATCACAAATCTCGGGAAAACACATACCAGCCACGAGCATCATACGAAGCCTATACTTACTCTCATAAAGATCGGCCCTAACTGGGTATCTCAATGAGTCGGCGGATTGACTCATAGCCACCATAGCTTGAAAGCAGCTGTAGGAATTCACTGCTACCGTAGAGCGCAGCATCACAGTGACTATTCCCTCCCATGTCAAAGATCCATAACCAACACGATCTAGGCCAATGAACTGATATGGATAGCGTTAACGACAGATCTATCAACCTTCCCAATCCATTCCATTCTCATTCGGAGGGAGTTGGAGAACTAGAGCCGCGACGATCAGAACCAGAAGCAGCGTTCTCCACGTCGTAGTCAGAGCCAGACGGATGACGGCACTGTTGTCGATATGGCGGTCCCATGTAGCATGAAAATCGTATCTGAGTCCATATATGCATGTACGCCCACGACTCCTGTCGAGTATGCGGTTCGCGCAAAGGGCGTGCAAAGGTGGTGATATCAATGAAAGTCCAAGATAACTTGGGCTATTGCACTGAAAGACATGATGCTCCAAGCTCTCCATGTGGAAGAAGAGCATTGCCCGACGAGTCTGTATGTGATGTACGATACTCGCTGGGCACGTGACGGTGCCTTTTGCAATGCATAGACAATCAATGTCAGCAAAGAATAGGAAGCCACTTGGGAAAAGATCGACAGATTGGAAAAGGTATCATGCTATTCTATTTGGGTCCTGGCGCCCACAAGCGTATGCACCAACACCAGCATTAGCTCAGGACGTGAGTCCAAATGAATCTATATACAGTCTGCCCTGATCCATTCTCCTAATTATTACAAACAATCACATCATCCCTCTGTGTAGTATCCAACGAACCAAGATATGCCGCCGGGATATCCACCGACGTGAAGTCGCTCGATCCCTCGCATTCCTTATCCAGATACTGGTGTTGCGGATGGCACTTTTCCCATCCGTATTCACCAGTGAACTCGCAATTCCGGTCGGTAAGCTCACAGGATTTGTCCCAGACGCAGACTTGAATGTTGCTGAGGCAACGCGGAGTCATCGTCTCGGTGGTCAAGCCAGGTCCATGATCGCCGCCATTCACAGCAACGTAGTCAGCGCAGGCTTTGGCACCTAGGAACAGCGCATTCCCAGTGGTCCATCCCGAGGAGAACATGGTCTGCATGAGGTCGTAGTAGTTTGTAGACGGATCCTTGAGGGATGACAGGGCGAATGCAGCGTTGGTATCAGAGTCGTACCACCACGCGCTGCAGACTCCATATTGATCATAGGAGTCGCAGGAGATGAGACTACTGGTCGTAAGCGAGCCGTTGTGGGCAAGAGCGTACGGGTTGGTGTCGCGAGCGAGAGTGAGAATGATGTTGTTCGCAGTCAAGCACTGGGAGACGATGTACGTTTCGAGGGACAAAATGAGGGTTTCGGTATTTGCTTCCAGCGAGGCTCTTGGAGCTATGAAATTGCCGTTGGCGGCAAAGATGTTGAATGTCGTGAAATTTTGCTGGATCATAGCCAGTGCGTTTGAGACGTTTTGCTGGTAGGTGGTCTTCATGGTACTGAGACCATCATAGAGGTCGTTGACCTGAACGAATTCAGAGTCCAATGTTCCACTCGGATTCAGCTGTTTGATAACCCCTGGTGTCTGTCGCAAGGCAGTCTCCATGAATGCTTTTCCCAGATCTTTACCCAATGCTTCGACAAGCAAGGCAGGGGAGCTCATAAGTGGTGTCATTGCAGTGAGTGCCTGTAAAAAATCACCAAGCGATTGTTTCTTTGGTACTACCGGGTTGATGGTTTTCACGATCTTGCCGACCCTCCCAGTGGCCGACAAGTCTGCGTTTTCGATCGCTTCGTAGATGGACTCGTACCACTGCCAAATGGCAAATATGGTGTAGAGAGTGTAGGCCTCTTGGGGAGAGTAGCCTTTCAAAGCGAAGTCGGCGGGATAGTCGCACATGTTCGGTCCGGTCTTATCACACTGCTCTTGCTCGTAACCAGCCATTTGTTGATAGCATGAAACGAAGGAGATATTCTGCGAGGTGCAATAGGTGCCATTTGCCTGCCACCATGCCTCTAGATAGGGAGTCATGTTGAGTACGTTCCAACATCCTGGGGTCAGGTTCTGCCTCAAGTTACTGCAGTTTCCCAATTGCCGCGGCTCCAGATCGATTGATTGGACATGTTGCTGCGATATCGGCGATGCACCCAATAAGCGAACGTATGCGATGATGGTTAGGAGGGAGAAGAGCGAGAAGACGGGCATTCCTGGAGGAGAATGCATCAGGCTTTTGGGGTTCTTTCGTCGACACTTCGATCTGACGAAGCAAATGAGTCTTTGCTAATGAGTCTTGATAACGAGCGGCAACACTGAAGGCTCACAGTAACGATAGTGAGGAGAAAGAAACAGCCACTTCCGTTTAATGGAAGAGAGCTCCTCCAAAGCATGTATAAATACAGAGAGTGGGATCGATGCAACACGATACTGAGATTGCCAAGCAGCATTGGATCCACCGCTTGGCTTTGTTCCACCCTTCCATGGGGTCCGTTATCTCTTTCCTGTTTCTTATTCGTTGCTTTGGTGGGAGCTGAGGCTGATGCCCGTGTAGACTGCTCGAGTAGCCATCCACGTGGGAGGTTGGATTGGGTGCAGCAGACGAAGCCCAACAAATCCCTGGACATCCTGAGCCATTTTGGACAGTATGCATGACGACACTCCAATCAAGGTTCATGGAGAGTTTTCGTGGGGCGTGGGAGCTCATAAGAAGCAAACTCCGAGTGACATCTGGGCGACAAGCTCTAGATAGCCTCGTCGAATACATTTGGACTCAGGGGCCACGAGGGGACACGGCAGGTCCGGAAGAGGAATGTTTCCGTAAGCGCAGACATGCGACTGGACTCGCGCCGACGCGAGTTCATCCCTCAAGCCGCAGCCCCCTGTTTCGACTTCCCGTCAGCGTGACATGGAACATATTCCCAAGGCTGTATGGGTCCATTGAGTCAGATTAAAGTTGGGTACGGGAGATGCTGCATCCAGTGCGGCCTACGCGTGGCTGGAGGCTCGGCTTAATCCTGCGATGCCGAGAATAGAAGGTGCAACGAGCTCGTGGGGGCGTGTTCGCCAGCTCATATGCTGCTCATGGCTCGCCCGGAGATTGAGTAGAGCAGTGACCACGTATGACAGGATTCATGGTCGACAAGGCTCCTTTGCCGTGTGCTCCACTCGACTCCGACCGCATCCTATTCTGGCGCTGCACGTGTGTCTATGCAGGTCCAGATTCGAAGTGCGGCTTTTTCATGTCAAATGATGATGAACTTCATGAAACTTGAGGTTGACGGGGGAGCATGGAAGAATGTGAGATTGATGATGATGCACTACAACATAACAGAATACTTTTGAAAACGTGTCCGCATCTGCCGTGATTAGTGTGAGATTACTAATCCCGTCTATTCTTGCATGAGCCCCTTCTTAGAAGGCGGATCATGACTGGCCAAGTACGCTCATTCTTGAACTTCAGGGATGATAAAGGATGCAGTCTCCCATATATCCGCTCGCTTGATGGTGGTACGAGATCTTACCTTATCCATCATTGGTCATCTCCTTCCTCAATCACATCCGACGCCGCACCCCGTGTTCCCACGTCACTGACACTCGCATCTTCGCCTGAAGTTTCTACGAGCCTGCGCAGCATGTCTTCAATTCGCTCAGTCGACCCTTCTACAGCCTCAAGCCTGCCAGCAATGTCACCAGCACCGTGCTCGTGCAGAAATTCCGACAGATGCTCCGTAAAACCAGCAGCCGTCGTCATGGAATCTTTGCGCTTTGTATTCGTACGCTTCAATTGAGGCCTTGTCGTATCAGGGCCTTTCAGGCTAGGTGCCTCAGATGCACGGTTACCATTTATCTCCTCGTCCCTTGCTATCTCGTCCAGGAAGGATTGAGGTGGCTCAAATGCGAACACTGCCTGCGTGTCACCGTGCACGGAGAAACGCGAAAAATCCCAAAAAGCCCAGAGGCTTCGAACCTTACTTTTTGGCTTTTCCCAAAGATGTCGACGTTCGTATCTGCTCGACATCAGCAACACTGACTTTTATGGGCTGTCCGATGAGATGCCATCTGAAGCTTGGTGACACTTACATGCTGATCATCATCAAAAGTGGCGCATTTATAGTCCTGACGGCGGTGACGTTGATTTTGTGAAACCATCGTGGAGATAGCACGAACTTGAGCGGCAAGAGGATGAAAAGGGCTAGGGTGTTGAAAGGCGGCTGGTACGAGAATATTGCATCGCTCTTCACCCCTTCGAATGTCAAGACTGCCCGGCGGAATTGAATCTCGGAAGCGACGTTGGAGGCAATTTTTGAATATGTGCTGCTCAGCATTGAGACCAGGATCGTAAGGAAAAGCGTATTACCCAGGAACGCGAAAGTGACCATGAGTGTCGGACCAATGAACCAGTGAAAGTCGGGCGACTTCTGAATCCCTGTACCATCAAGTCCGAACCAAACCCATAACATCCATTTGGAAATAGTGATGGGAGGATGTTCGCCGTCTCCTAGCCACATCATGCTGAGGAGAAAGCCGCCAAAACACCAGACAGCGAGTACGGTCAAGACGGTAAAATCTGCCATCATCGCTCGTAATGAAACAAACAGCATGTTTTCGGACAATAGATTGAAAGCCAGGCGAGGGATCAGCACAGGAGCTCCGGAGGATAGGATGTCCAAGGCTGGTGCACCCGTTGTCCGGTCCCCTGTCACCAAGTTATGCATTCGAAGGATGAGGTAGGCAACGTAGATGATAGCAAAGATCGTATCGAGGAATGACCACAAATTCTGGGTATAACAGTGCCACCCGTGCTCCAAGATAGAAGCAAATTCATCTAATACCCATCCGAAAGCATAAATGCAAAAGATCAACTCATAGATGGTGAAATGTTCCGCATCTCGATGCTCCATGGTGAGAACGTACAAGACTAAAAGCAGTATGAACTGGGCGATATCCATGAGGTTCCTTGTGCGGGGTACTTGCAGTCGGTACTGGTTCAGCAGCAGAGCTCTATTAGGATGATACAGGGTAATGGGCTTGTGCTTGTAATGATCCGGTATGATATCAATGAAAGATGATGGGGTATAAGTAACTCGTCCCACATATATTGCCTCGGTGACCTTTTGGCAAGCTGGGGAGCCCAATAACATTTTACTCTCTGATATGATAGCAACTTCCAAGGCCGTCGATTTGCGCTCATATCCGCCCGCCTTCTGAAGTGTCCAGTGGATTGCGTGACTCGAGTCTCGAACCACCTCCCCTGGAGCTTGCTGAAAAGGCTCAAATCCAGCCACTAGGATGTTGGCGAGAAGCAGCAGCCCTTCGCGTCCAGGATTGTCTTCGTCAGTACGGCGTAAGATCTTCAGTGCGACAAGTTCGCAAAGCATTGCCCGAGTGGTATTGATAGTCTGATGCGCTAGAAAGGCTTGTTCCCTGAGAAACTGCAACTTATTCACCAGCAAGCAATAGATGATTGACTCATCATGTTTCTCCCAAATCCGGTGGACCAAAGGCCTCACAATGGTAACGTTGATCCTGGGCGCTCTGAGTTGCTCCAAGCTGTAAGGGTCATCGATGGCGGCTATGACCTGGTGTCGAATCCGATGGATGTTAGTGTAGACAGGCAAATCAGCAAAGGGATTTGGCGGGCAAGGGAGATGGTGCCAGCCATATTGCTCCTCATCGTGGAGTAGAGGCTCGTGTACACCATTGGTGTCGTGTGGCTGCATAATGATTCCGGGCGCCTCTCACGCACAGCTACTCTCAATTTTGGGATGCATAATGTCGTGCTTAATTTGGGACTGAGACAGTCGAGAAATTGTGGGTGGCGAGAGCGGTGACCACCTAGAATGAAACACTGTGCGAGGAAACTTCCCGAACTCTTCCACTTCCAAGGCTCGAGTCTCGTCAGCCCGTTCAAGTCACGTAGTGTATGTTCATGCTTGAAGGTAGAGGAATTCGGACTGCCACCGAAAGAAAGCAAGGCATGTAATTGAGGAAAGAAAAGCTTCAAAGCTTAGAGCTAAATAGTTAGCCTCCAAAGCTAAGACGATTGAGGAAGGTGGCTAGCCATCGCGGCGGGCGTAGCCGCGGTGCCGCGGTGCCGCGGCCTACCCGTCGTGTCCCGCAAGCCTCTGCCGCATCGCATCTTTTTCGATCATCATTATAAGACTATCACTAGGATACTTACTTTACGAACTCTGGGAATCAATTAGATGTGTCTAAGAATGTTCATGCAAAAATCATTACGATATTCCTAGTCAGCCAGTCCTAGCCTATACCTAGGATATGATGAAACGAGAATCAGCCAGTACCCCTGTTATTGTGAGAAAGGTTGCGAATTTGAAGAAGGCTGTAGATCCCTCTGCACTAACAGGCAAAAGCGTGCTGATCACCGGAGGTGCATCAGGCATTGGAGCCCTTATAGCGACTACGTTCTGTGAACATGGCGCCCGTGTGACCATTGCAGACATCAATGAGCAACAAGGCAAGGCTTTCGTCCAAGAGCTGGAGCTGAAAGGTCTTTCGGCCAACTTGATAGCCACCGATGTGACCGAATGGAATTCACAGGTCCAAGCTTTCAAGTCTGCAATCGCCTTCTCTGGCAGCAACAGCGTCGATATCGTGGTTGCCGCAGCTGGACTACCAGGCGCAGACTTCATCTCGCCAAAAGATGAGTCCCCAACTTTGGATTGTGACCCACCAGAGCCGCGGCTAGCCGGGTCCACATTGGATGTAAACATCAAGGGTGTCTATTTTACCTCAAAGCTTGCCCAACACTATTTCGCTCTACCATCCACTTTATCGGACACCGCAAAGAAGACTCCAAGGAAATCCCTCATTGTCATAAGCTCCCTGGCGGGCTATCTTGAGTTGAACGCTGCGGATTACACGGCTTCAAAGTGGGCTGTCAGGGGGATATTCCGCTCAATACGATCCATGATGGAGGACCGAGGGTACCGAGTTAATCTTATCGCCCCTTGGGTCATGGATACACCAATGTCCAAATCTCTCGCAGAAACCTGTCGTCAGCATGGGATTCCAGTGGGCGAAGCTCAAAGTGTTGCTGATGCAGTAGTCCAATGTGCAGCAGACGATTCTATCTGCGGTCAGACTGCCCAGCCCTCGATTCCTGGATTGTACGCTGATGCAGATCCGTAGGTCGTGCCATAGGAATCGGTGCTACGGAGACCTTCGATTTGAGAGATGACGCTGAAGGTTTGGATGCTGGAGTAGTGATGCAGAAGTATCGGCAAGAGGAGGCCAAAGACTTCATGGAGTTTTTTGGGCAGCGGCCGTAGCCTTTCGACTATGACACTTCTTATTTCATCATTAATTCTCTGATGCTCCAAGATATGAGGACGTCAAGGGTCTAATAACGCGACTGCACCAGCGTGCTAAATAATCCTCCAACATGGATGAAGCAATGGCTAAGAAGCCTCTATACCCACTTCGTACAATAGAATGAAACAACACAGTCCCCTGCACTTGGAAGTCACTCCGTTCAAGGGAGTTTTGGTCGATCACACGGCGCGTGATAGCAGCCGCTGGCGAGTCATCTTAGGGGCGAACAAAGTCATTTCCATGCTACCTGGTGGGTTCTGCTTACCGGTGAGCCGGGTTTCCCAACGCCAAATCCTGTCTTGACCCCTTCCTCTTTCTTACTCTTCAACAAGCATAACATTGAAGCACAATAGCAGCTCCAGGTAGCTAAATGCAAGTCATAGGAGACAACACCCGCCGTGCTTCGAGATGCAGACGTCTTCTTTGGCTCTTTATATCTTCATACCGATTCCCTTTGGCATCGCATCCTCCATCTTCACTACTACCAGGATATATCAGTTGGGAATCCTCAATGGTGGCTAGTGGTAGCATTAGCAAGTCTACGAAAGTCTTCGTCCTCGCAGCCGCAAGTCAAGAGGAGTTCGGCGGACACGAGTGGCAGCGTTATCCAATGAAGAGGGTGCTCTATATGTGGTGTGATTGGGTTTACGGTCTGATGCATAAAACGAAACTGGACAACGGGCTGTATTTGGTCCGCCCAAGCCACGGACAGATCGGACCTGACGGCTTCGGTTTCAGGGTCGGATCCAAGGGCATTGTTCAGCTTCTACCTTGCCGCCGATAGGATCCCACCTTCCACAGAGTCTGGTGCTTCGCGGTCTTCTTCGAGCACAGTCGTTAGATATAGGCGGAGAGGGGCAAGACATTCACAGCGGCGGAATGTATTGCGTGCTGTTTTGGGAAGTCACATGTGCGGTAGCATGCATGTCCGCATGCTTGGATTGAATGAGTCCAAATGTTCGGATGTATTGCAATCCTTCAAGCAGTTCAGCGAGTGGAAAGTAAATAGTCAAGAATCGTCATTAGTTGTTTTATAGGGTCATCGCAACTGACCTGACAATGACGCATAAAGTAAATCCATCTCTCCGAACATCACTAATGTACCTTATGTGTCAACACAAAGATAAATCACGTGATACTTATCGATAAGAACCTTGGCGTGGTTGGAATATGCCCCAAATACAACATCCTTCGACCACTCAACCACCATTCATGATGCCCACACAGTCTACCCCTCACGTAGCAAACGTCAGAACTGAACACTTTCCTCAGCCAAGAGAGCTACCAATCCAAATCATTAAAGTCTCCACACTGAAATGGCCGAGTCCCAAAGATTCGCCAATCGTAGCAGAGCCACCACAAATCGCGCTGTGACTGCCGGTGATATCCTCTGGCTATCTTCATGGCCAGCGAGCCAGTCCAGCCGCTCACCAAAATTCGATATCTTCGGCCATCCAGTGATGATCTGGTCCGTAGACGTAATCGAGCAAACGGCGTGCGTGCTTGTCGTTAGTCTCTCCATATCCTCGCCCAGCAACACTGCCGCCAACTGACAAATACAGATATCCTCGCTTGGTGGAAAGGATCTTACTCAGTACCAAACATCCAAGCGCATTCGCGCACTACACCTGCCAATACATCCTACATCCCCTCATCCCGACACGGGAGAACTACTCTTCTTGCACGGAACTCTCCAGCTTGCTAAGAATAGCTACGTTAAGATAAAGACTAGATACATGATCCCGTTGTCGTTACTTAGACTGGACTATCGTAATATCAAAAGCGGTCAAAGATACAGACTGCGATCGGATTCGTTGGCCAAAGTGCGGAAAGCAGTGGATGTGAGTATTTCTATCGAGAATGGCATGGCTTTGGCGACAGTATCAGCAACCAAACGGCGAAAAGCATCGACTCGTACGCGGACTTTCGGATCGAGGTGGAAGTCATGGCTACGCTCCCGAATTAACGCTTTACTCATACGTCTGTTCCTTGGCTTTTTGGTCTTCTGGTTTCTGGATTGGGTTATTGGGAATCACCTGCTGGCTAGATGGGCGGCTCATATGATAAGTCGGTTGTTACATGGAAAGCAAACCTGGGCTTAGGAGGCCATTTGTCCTCAGTCCGACGTTGTGCACCAAAACTGCATTCATATCTGCACATCGCGTATGCCATCGTTCATGGTCTCACTGAACGTCGAGAGCTATGACATGGGATGTTATATACCGACGACGTACCCTAGACAGTTTCTGATGGTCTAGCCAGTCGTCACGAACATTAAACTCGTATCATAAGCAGGAGGTAAGCTTCTCTTATACCCTTCGGGCCAGTTCTTCCATAGGACCGATCTGCAGCAATGATCCTTCCGTGTCTCCCTACGATCAATACTCGGAAGTAAAAGCCTTTGTAAGCTCCCCGCCCTTCATATGACACCATTTACACTAGGGGTCATCTGGGACTGATCCTGGACAGCCGCAAACTTTGTCACCTTCCTACCGAGCTCTCAAGATTCCACCTTCTATGGGAGTCGGTTTCCCATGGTGTTGCACCTTGTGGTACTCACGACTGGGCCAATACTCCATTGGCTGCCCGGAAACTTCGGATCTGCACCTTCCGAAGCAACCACAGCCCAGCAACTCGGCACCTTCTATGCAGCAGACTCGTTGCTGGGTCCTATCTTCTCGAAGTTGCCGATTTGAGGAGGATGGCCAATGCTGAGTTGTTATAATAGAGCGTCTCCGCAGCTCCCCATCAACGAGGTTCGAGTTTTGCCCCGAATACAACGAGGAATCTAGGAAATGAGAAAAGAATACTCTGCTGGTATCCACGCATCTTCATCCCGAGGAAACAACTCTAAAATGAAAACATCCGCCCCTTCCAGCGCGAGAAGTGAAGATCGTTCCTGGATGAAAAGTGACTATGCGTACATTGTCCTTGGCATAGCCCGTAAGAGCGCGCACGAGTGGGTGATAATTGCCAGCTTGGAACGCGCTATATGAGGCAATATCGAGGACAACACCATCCTTTGAACCAGCGTAGCGGAGACGAACAAGATGGTTCTCTTCTTCGTCAAGATTCCTGACTTTGAGTACGCCACTTCGTTGGGGGTCTCTTTGACTCTAGCACTAGAGTCCTTCTGAATCGCTTCATTCGATAAACAAGAAGTGCAGATTAGGTAGACCACAAGCACCATGTAGATGTTTGATTTCTGGTCTGATTTGTATATCATAAGAGTAAGTCCTCTGATAGATGAGGCACCCTAATTACCATTCATACTTAATACCTTATTTGTTGTTCGGTCAATACGCCGGCGTGGTTTCCTGATCTAATCTCGGATTTTAGAAATTTATATCCGAGTACCAACAAATAATTTGTCAGCCATTCTTCCATGCCCCTCGGCTTTGGCTGCTTCCTCTATGCATACTCTAACATCTGGTGAGCACCGTGTTGTCGGCGAGCAGCGCTGCAGTCGCCGCACGAACTGCATTGTGGCAAAATTGACCTTCCCCATGCTCAAGACAATGCAATTTGTACCTCCATTATCGCTGTCGTCACAACAGCCTCATCATGACCGAATGGTGGGTAAGTGCGGATACTGGAACAGCCCACCACGTCCTTGAAGAGCCACAAAGCCAATGTTGTGCGTTCGCCGTTTCCGGATGACTTCGAACATCACCTACTCCAATGGATAAGATGATTGATCACCCTATCCCAAACTCTGTCGACGCCGTCATTGTCGGCAACGGCCCCTCCGCACTCATCCTATCCTACATCCTACACGGAAATGTACCTTACTACACCTCCTCGAGCCCTCATCCGGACCCTATTCTTCACAAGAAGCTCTCCGACTCGCCATGTCTCCTCGATATCGATGTCAACGAGCTTACTGCCCACTTTGCAGCATCTCGGCTGTCCTACTCAACCCAAGCACTTCCCGTCAACGTCCTCCTCGACACTCTCATACGCCCTCTGGCCGACACAGACCCCGGCAAGTACCAGACATGCGTCGAGTGGCATTTCGAAGAAGAGAAGGCGATCAAACATATTGTGTTGGGCAATACCGCGGAGGCTGGGGGCCAATGGGCTGATAACCCGGTATCGGCGAGCTGGGACATTGGAACTCTGAGCTATGCAGAGATGCTGTCGCTCCCTGGGTACTCTTTCGAGGACCACTACCAAATGCTTAGTGGGAAGGATGTTCCAGACTTCCATCGGCCCACTCGTCGAGAAGTCGCCGACTACCTAGCTACCTACCCTCGCGCAGTGGGTATTAAGGACTCCATTTATACCAACGTCGAGGTTGGGCAGATTTCGAGGACTCACGAGGGCTTTCACATTGGCTCACACAACACTGTCTGTAAAAACCTCATTTTAGCATCAGGCGTTTTCTCCCATCTCATTCCTCCGCGACCGCTTTTACGACCATTGGGTCCTCTTACATCCGCCACCCATACCAAGGAAGTGCCACTCCTCGTCGTCGGCTCGGGCTTCACCGCTGCAGACGTCATCATATCTACACCACCTGGGCGTAAGATCATACACATCTTCAAGTGGGATCCGGAAAATCGCCCGTCACCACTGAGAGCATGCCATCCGCGTGCGTATCCGGAATATGCCAATGTGTACCGCCACATGAAGCTCGCTGCGATGAATACCGTCGGCACGCATAGCGTCACATCTCCCATGAGGACTAGGAAGTCCAACCCTTTCTTTACAGACCGAGATTGGGACAAGGTGTATGAAGGACTTCCAAATACACACATCAAGGACGTTGCAATGCGAGACGATTGCGCCCTTCTCACGCTAGAGGCTAGTGACGGAAGCATTCTAGAAAGAGAAATCTCTGGCATGGACTATGTGATCGGAAGGCGAGGATCACTGGGATATCTTGATCCAGGTCTCGCTGACGAGATTGACACTTCTATGGGACAATCTCCGATCAACGCAGCTCTCATCTCTGGACAAACTTTGAGACTTAAGATGGAGAAAAGCACAGAACTTGCTCCAGATCTTTTCGCCATCGGAAGTTTGACAGGCGATTCACTCATCCGCTTCGCCTACGGTGGCTGCTTTTTCACTGCGCAGCAGATCATGGGATCTAGTCAGTCAAGACCAGGTACGACGGAGAGCTCGCCGACAGAAAGCTCTACAAGAGTGTCGACGGCTCCCTCTTCGCCAGTCGACCTTCATGCTAGTGGACACTCTGACCTGCATTTGTATAAATTGACACGGCTATTATCGGGCGAGGAAGACAACGCCGCCAACGAACAGCCTCCTTGATGCAATATGTTCTGGACCTCAAGCCATATCCTTGCGGCGCCCATATTATCACCTACTTTCTTTGGACATAATTTGAGATGAGTTGATCAGTATAGAGAGATGAACAACTTTTGCAATTTCAGCCCTCAGTTCTTGCACATAGTTCTTCTTTGATATCAACATAGCAATCGGTGTTGTATTTTGTGTATCACGGTGCTGCCTTTGTTGGGCTTGTGATGGGTTTATGATCACGCACAGACGCCCGGGATGTCCAGAATAGCATAGATACATATATTACGACTGCTATTCTCCTGACACTCTATACAAGGCTTACTGAAAGACAGGCTGATCGATGGTCTCTGTGAAGCTCAAATCATATCGACATCTCCCTACAGACCGGTCAACATGACCATGTGCATACGACAACGGCCTGCGCAAAGAGGATGATGTGTCCTCCGAGCCGTTAGGCTCCAAATCACTAGAGATGTCAACCTGGAAATCACAAGAGAGCCGGAGAATGGTATCAAATCTTCTTGTTCTCGCCCACTCTCCCGTATTCGCCTCTTAAACACGGTTCGCACGGCCAGGTTCTAAACAGTCCCATTCCAGCATGATCCTCACATATATCTTGGTGTCTCAATCTCCACGTCGAATTTTTCCCCTGCTTGTCATGGCATCATGTGTCGTTTACAACTTTCGTCAATACGCTCCATCTGCTCCCTCCAAAGCTTTAGCTTTAATCGATATATAGCCCGCCGGTAATTCCGATGGCAAACCGCCCAGTTTGATCGCGCAAACACAGGGCGATGTCTTTACATCCATGCGAGTCTATCAGAGATTGTCTGTGGTAATAGCGCTAGACCTCCGGCTCTCTTGATTCAGGCGTGGGTCTTCAGAACTTTCCCAGAGGTCAGCATCCCTTTTGCCAGCTTGCTCATCTGTGTAGCTCACCTGATATAGACCCCGGACAATCCATCTAGCCCCTTGTTCAAAACCATCACGCCGAGCTGTGCTTTCTCACAGCCAATGTCGGTTCTTGGCCTCTTCTTCCTCTTCATTTCCCTCATCAATCTATGACTGTTACAGGCATTGCAAACCAAAATTATGAGCCCACAAGCCTCTTCCCACGCCTGGCGCCATTCCAGACCACGACTGTGACTCACAAGTACACGTGGAGTGCGCAAGCCGCAGATAAACGCCGTCATAACCAGTACTAGCAGCACAATGGCAACAATTGCAAAGGAGCCTAGCGCAACCTTGCGCATTATGTCTGAGGATGCGTCGTTGCACATGGGACACTGGCTCTGAGAGTAGCCGTGCGAGACGGTCGGGTTGTTTGTGCATCCCAGCCCCCTCAGATCGAATGACGCCATGTTTCCTGCGGCCTGTTGAGGTAAGTAAAGCGTCAAAGCTCTCGCTGTACTGTAGTGGAATTTAAAGCTGCAGATTTTAGAGAGGAAAACATAGGAAGACAGCCAATTGAAGTATGACTCGAGGTTGAGGACATTGGAGCTTTCAGCACCCGAGTGAAAGTGAGTGGATAGGCTCCTGACGTGTCACATGCTGTTTTATGGCGGATCCATGGCAGCAGGTGTGAAGAGCGGGGCGGAAATTGCGTGGAATGACACAGTGATTGGTATATCCATAAGTGCGTAAAGAACACGATCGCGACCCTTGAATGTCGCGAGCATACAACGTCGATGCGGTATCTCCTTCACAGGCGATCCCCACAACACCACCGAGATGTCGTATTTGTATCACCAAAATCCTCTCACCGCTACGACCCTGATCAACACTCCCACTGATGAGATCTTGTGGGCCGTGAAACGGATTCAGAAGGCAAACCTGTCGATAGTGAGTAGTAGCAGCAGGTCACGGAATCTTGAGCACGAAACCTAGCGGCACTGCGAATTGGATCACCAGACACCTTCAATCATTCTATCAAAAAGTCGCCTCAAACCCCCGGCCGTACAACAAGGCAACCACCCTTCGACACAACCCACATCACTCATCCCCCTCCCCCAAGACCCCCACAAACAGATATGTCCCCCCATACCGCTCGCCCCTAACTTCCTTGACCCTCCTCTCTGCACCTAGCAGAGGCCGAGTCTCCCCACACCCACTCTCCTCACCAACGCTCGCCATCCGTGTCCTCCTAGCACTCAATCTCAACGCATTCCTCTCGTTAGGCCTTTCAACACAAAACATACACGCGCTTATTGCGAAAATGGTGTGGGAAAATATACCGAGCAGGATAATAGCGGCGAACAGGATGGCGGCGAACGATACAAAGATGAGTTGCGTTCCGTGAAGAGGGCTGATGGAGGGGGGAATGGTGGTGTTCATCCTTTTCGGGTCTGGATCTTGCGTAGGTGGGTCCAGGAGTATATTAGATAGCCTGGGAGGCAGGGAAATAGGAGCTTAATTG
>JAABUL010001539.1_pt1 | contig 42982 bp, 63 predicted proteins | sample 5559151 | NCBI WGS metagenome assembly JAABUL01 (sample SAMN10711876, study PRJNA513368) | rock metagenome | isolation source: Antarctica rocks | place: Antarctica: Victoria Land, Pudding Butte sud | reverse complement strand
CAAGTGTGGAGCGACAAGGCGGCTCAAACTAGGCGACCTCGTCGTAATTGCATCCCACATGCTCCAATTTCCTGAGCTGACTCGTTCAGATAAACACAGCCATCCAGCAACCCAGGACAACGGAGCACGTCCTACTCTTCGTCCCCCATGTCAAGCACCTCCTCGTACCGTTCGATTATACACACTGCTCGACTGGACACCTCCCATCCTATGTTGATGCTTTCTCGATCGCGCCATCCTACTATTACCCTTTCTTGCCCTCGCCACAGATCATCTACCTGGATCTCGCCCCGTTTGCCGAAAGAGCCATGAAATCCGTACGACTGGCACACGACAGGCGTGACGTGACCGTGTCCTCGGGCGCGCGTTTGACCGCGAAGCGATATTTGCACGTCGCCGGATTTGAGGTCCGGCCTGGCGACAACGTTTCACCGGAGTGGCATGGCATGGTGTCCCTCGAGGCAGAGGGCACGGCTGAGGGTAAAACCGACATCCAGAACAGGCTAGGAGGGGGCGCGGGGTCTAGAGCGATTATGGGACCATGGGAAGTGGTGAGGGAGAAGAGCATGATGGGAACGATATGGCTCCGTTTGGTTCGAGAATCACCCTTACGGAGCTGAACTGGTCAGGCCAACAAGATCGCATCCCCCTCATCGTATAATTTAGTAGCATATGCACGATTCTGGGCAAGAAGCCTCGCAGATCCAGTTGCGCCCGCTTTTGTCCTTCAGCGAGGCCCCTGTTGAGGCCTAGAATGCTCATCCTGGATATCTCTCTTCAAAGCCTCGAGTCCTGACTGCGCCAAGGAAGCATATCCGCCTGTGATGAAACCAAGAGTGGAGCCAACAGTAGACGTCAATGGATAATTCTAACAGGAGAACAATCCGTTAGCTCGGCCGTGCGATATGCCAGTGGCGATCCAACCTGCCATGGTCTATCCCAGTCCAGCGGGATGAGCACGGTCCCAAACCAAGCTCCACAGACCGTTCCGATGATGGGATAGACCAGGGCCCTCTCGAAAGGAGTGTCTGCTCTGGTCAGGGAGATCAGGATGACTTGTGCGTCAGAGTGAAGGACGAAGGGCTCACTGTAAATCACACAGAAGTCTAGTCAGGCGAGAACGGTCATCAATCCCGGCGTCACGGATCGAAGGAAGGCCGAGGGTGTGAATGACAGGCCAGATGAGGAGGATTGAGACATGGAGTGCGAGGAGGAAGGTGTGCAGGAGATGTCTGTGAAGAGGATCGAGGCGTTCGTGAATGGATATGTGTTGGATATACTCACCGGTCCAGAGGAGCTCCGAGAACGACGATCACCGAGGTCAGCAAGACAGAAGCACCTAGAGTCGACATGGCCGTTTCCGTCAATCGCTTGGTGCTGTCTTCAGACCCCAACCGGACATTTCACAAGAAAGCTGAGCTCACGCTGATCGTCTTCCTGACCCGACCCTGCCTCGAGGAGAGCTCCCTGTCATCAACCAATCGTTTCTCTCCTTGCTCGGATCCAGTCCACCAAGTCGACAGCTGCCCACCCCACCAGATCATGATGATGATGTTTCCCAGTATAGTCCATTTCATCGTCAACAGTGGATTCGCCGTGAGGGGTGTCAGGAAAGGGTGTTCCGGTCTGTCGGCTGAGGAAAGCTGAGTTGAGGTTGAAGCTGATTTGATGACGGATGAGGAACGAGGGAGGAAGAGAGAGGAAGTGGTGAGTAGGAAGGTTAGGTAAGAGAGACGAGCGAGATAAGCTGGAAGGGGAAGGTGAGCCTTGTGTTTCATCATGACTCTTTGAACAAAAAAATCATGGGGGAAGGGAAGGATGGACTGCAATGCCAAAACAGCGAAAATCGTTTCGGTCTCTCTTGAACGTATCCCCTCCCCGTCATCATGTCCCTTCCCTTTCGAATCGCACTCGCTCAATCATGTCCACTCTCGGCACATCCTGGACCTCCAGCCTTGGGGAAGCCACCCTCGCCCTCTCCTTTCCCAACCCTTGATTTTAATCTGATCCGAGTGGTCGAGATGGTCGAGCGAGCGAAATCTCAGAGGGCCGAGATTGTGATCTTTCCAGAATATTTCCTTCAAGGTATCGTCAACGACTGCCGACAGGTGAGTCAAAGAGCCAGGGTGAGGGCGGTGTCGCTCAAGGTAGGTCAGTAGTACCTCACCTTTCCCTCGGAACATCTCGTCACTTTCCTCGTCTCACTCGCACGAACCCATCACATCTCCATCATTGGCTCCATCGTCCATCGTACACTACCCACCTCTTCTCGCCGTCCACCTTGTCTCGAGATCTCTCCGTTCAGTCACATCCCCTTGTCATCTGATTCAAACACGGAGTCGCCAAGAATCACCGACGCCCAATTGGCATGGGCGAAATTCCTTCAACAATATCCACAGAGTGCAGAGGAGAACGCTGAGCCCATACTCAAAAACGTCGCCTTGTTCATCGAAGGAGGATCAGGTGAGATCAAGGGCGAGTACGCAAAGAGGAATCTCTGGCATCCGGAAAGGTAGGTACATTCAGAAGGTGACACAGTCTGAGGTCTAGGGAGTATCTCACCCCGGGCGATGAGGATCATCAGGTATTTGACACCAAGTGGGGCAGAGCTGGATTGCTCATGTGTGAGTTTTCGTGTCATTCAACACTGAAGAGACAGGTTGGGACATCTCCCATCCTGCCCCGGCACAGGCGCTAGCCGATCAGGGTGTCGATATCGTCTTCGTACCCACTTACTGGCTTTCGACAGATAGCGAGCCGTAAGTCTTTGCCGAAGCGCACTCGTTGACGATAGACTCCTGCACAACCATTCTCACTCGTCTGACTATGAGAACGAAGTGCTCTCGTCACTCTGTCTGGCGAGGGCGTTCGAGACCGAGACCGTGTGGATCATGTGCAATCCGGGTGGAGATCCACTGCAGGGTTTCATGGGCGGCAGTGGGGCGTGGGCTCCATTACGGGGAAGAATAGGGAGACAAAATGGCGAGGCAGGTTTGGAGGTCATCGAAGTGGATCTGAGCGTACTGAAGGTCTATCGTTTTAGTGCCTCCAGGACAGGCAGGACGCTGACGCTCACTTCTCATCTAGGATTCACGGAAAACCTACAAGGTCAGGGAAGATTGGAGTCAACGAGAAGCCTCATGATGGGCGATAGCGTCATCCCGCCTCACCTGCCCTGCCTAGCAAGCCTGATTCCATATCGCGGTATCCAAGGCCTTTGACGGTATGCATGCTTGGTACTACTACAGCCACAAGAAACGCTTGACTGCATAGTCCATGCGTGCGAGCAGCGAAGTAGATTGTTGCGCTTCGGTCAAGCTAGTCTTGTGTGAGCCGGGACACTCAGGTATCTCAAAGACTGACCTGACGATGTCCTTGTTCACTATGAACCCGTCCGGTAATCCTACGCGCTGCCGCTCACACTGGTCCCCGATCCTGTTGACGATTCTCTCCGCTACAGATCTACAGCTCTCGCTTGTCTCGGCTTCTGTGTCGACCTCGTCGTCGCTGTCATCCACAAGGGTCGATCCACCCCGTGCAACGAATTCTCGTGGCATCACTTTGAAGGCAAAGTATCCGGAGGCGAGCGGATCGACCTCGGCATGTCCGATCTCGGCAGTGGGCGTGCCGGCAACCGCGGACGGCGATGGGGAAGATGGTGTTTTGTTGCGGAGGGAATAAGTACTATAGCGAGAGCTCTCGTTCATCGGAGAGAAGTTGATGAGGAATCCGGAATTCTGTCATATCTTGAGCTGACATAGAGGGCCAGGCATGCCAGCTTACCTCGGCAGAATCACGCCCGGCCTCCTGTAGGGTTGAAAGAATGTACGCGCCTGAAAACACCTCAGTATCGAACATGGATAGAATGACGAATCATACCCTTCTGGAGTGAAGTAATCGATGCAAGCGGTATCCGAGTGAAACCAATGACCTTCTCGAGAGAGTAGTTGAAGGAGACAACGTAGATCGCGGGTTTCGTCTGATGCTATCTCAATGGGAGGTGAATGCAAGGGGGAGCGCTGACCAGAATTAACACCTTCTCCTCAAGTTTCGGACTAAGCTTTACATTACGCCCTACAGGTGAGAGCAGTGTCCATCCAGATATACGTTGTTCGCCTTCAGTGAGTACGCGGGCCGAGCTAGTCTCGACTGGAGCTCATATCAGCTCCTAGACAGTGAAGCAACAGGACAGAATGTACCTGCAGCTGCTCGCACGCGCGACAATTTGACGAGATTCGACTCTTCTGAACTCTGAAGGTTTTCGAGGAATTCACTGAAGACTCCTAGGTTTCGATGTCCAAGAAAGAAGGAGATGACGGATTGGGCGAAGAAATCGGAAATGGCGCCATAGAACATCCGGCTAATCGAGCTCACCCCATCATGTAGCTGTGGAAACATAAGCATTTGGGCTCAAACGAGCGTCAACAGCTCACCATCCCGCTCAAGTCTCGCTTGCCCGTACGGACAAAGTCGCCCTTCAATGCCGAAGTGTGAGCGTAGCAGAAGCTAAGCATGTCGCCATTATTCGCCCATGCTTACAAGTCAGTCCTCAAATCCTGGGCGTGACTTACCGTTATTGAAAACCGACTCCACAGCCGAAGTAGCCGGATCTAGGATGAGACCGAGTTGGGTGAGCATAGCCGACAAGACGTGCCGCGCCAGTGCCGATTGAACGACGTTAGTGCGGTCGAGACAGTCGATGCAGCTATCGAGCAGTCAATTGCTGCAGAAGAAAGTAAGGGACGTATCACTTCGTCCTGAAGGCCCCAGCCTGCTCGCGGATGACTTCTCCCTGCAATGTCCACAAGTAACCCATTGTGTTCACGTCAAAGTCCTCGACCAGCTCGGAGATGTTCTCCCACTTCATGCCGCGACATTTCGCATGGAAGTCGAACGATTTATAACTGAAGAGACTTGGCTCAGCAGGTCGATTCTCAGGAGATGCTCGCCCGGCTCACACTACGTCCGGCCGTGCCAGGCTTTGCGCGAGTTCCCGATACCCGTTGGTGACTAGGCCCTCCTTCCCCGTTTGCTCGGACAGGTTGATGATTGTCTGACTCTACGTCAACTTCAACGGGATCATGCAACTTACGATCGGTCCATATCGAGTCGTAAGATCCTTGAAATGTATGTGCGCGACAGAAACCGATTGTTCGACTGGCTGGTCGAGGACGGGCGGGGGTTTCATCGAGTAGGGCGATTGTGACCACTTCAGAGGGATGGAGCCCCTGACTTGTACGAAGCTAAAGAGTGAGACTTTGCCTTCCACCTAAGGTAGCATCAGCCGGACCCGGCAGTCACGATACCGCACACCTTAGCTCTGACGATCATTTCCGTTTCGACCATATTGGCGACATGTCCTTCATCATCAATGCCACGTCTCTGATACCTGAGTCCAGCTCGGTCCCGGCTCCGCCTCGATATGAGGACGAGGTCAACGGGGACAGCTCCGAGCGATATTGAAGGGTCGAGAGGATTGGGGGGAATTGGCACGGAAAATGCACTGGATTGAACCCACCCTTGCGTAACCGGCACGACATAGGCGTGTAAACCGAGATCGAGAAAATCCTTGAGCAACCATTCGTTCCAAAAGAAGCGTCGATCGACTCGACGCCAAAGAGGGATACGGACGTTTGGCTCGACGAAATCATCCTCCAGTGATGAGTCTGTTTCGCACCAATTTTCCGGCTTTACCTTTGCGTCCCGCGCTGAATGAGAAGGAACGGGTGATTCAGATGGGCAGGGCGGAAATGTTTGGGAGATTCCCTTCTCATCAGAGAACAGATTGACGAGTGCATTGCCTGAACTCAACCGGGAAGTGAGGAGGCGCCGCTTGTGCTGGAGTGAGTGGGTGAGATCGAAGTCAAAGCTATAGAAGAAACCCCCCGAGCTGAACTCGCGGATGATTTGCCGGATGATTTTGGTTTCGAGCTCTCGACGCTGTGGAGGATCAATGGTGGCCGGGTGCGGACCCGCGCTTCCACCTGCTGGGTCCTCAGACGCCTTCTGTCCTCGGCGAAGCTTGACCAGCACTTCCGGGACGTTTCCAGACAGGGCAGCTTCAGGAAGCAGTTTCGATGCCTGAGTCATTCGAGACGGTCTGCGTATGGCGGCTGATGTGCCTTCGGTTTTCGCTCTTTGTGGGTCCCGTACTTTTGGCATGAATCTCCCCCAGCCTACGCTGAATTTCTTCTTGCTTTGAGTTTCAGCTGACTGGCGGTACGGATCTACGGCTTCGATCGAGGTCGACTCGTCGGCCTCAGGAAAAAGGGAGTCTCGGCTGGCATATGACCCCGCCGCTGAACGTTGATCCAAAGAAGCCGCGTCCGTGTCCGATGATGCATATGAGTCATCTGCCACACTGCGATTTTCCTCGCTTGGCACTGCGCCCGCCCCACTGATGGTGAGTTTGGGAACGAAAAGGCTCCATTTGAGTTTTCCCGACTTGTACAATGCGGCGGGTACCTTGTTTGGTCTTCTGCTTGACTGGGAGGATTAGCTTAGGAGAGATGAATAGCCCCCAATTTGATACTCACCTGAAGGCGTTCAAATTCTTCAATGACACGTCTAGCTAAGTCTGGCACAAGCGGCACAGCATGTATGTCGGTCAAGGTATACACTTCGTGAGAGTTTGCAGTCGCCTCATGTCCAAGAGCCTCGTCGTCTTCGCCAAGATCCGGGTCGATATGATTTGAGAAAAGCGGCGAAGGGGGTTTTGAGGTCGGAAGGAAGACTAATAGGTAGGCAGCTGTTGAGTGGTGATGCCATCACCTTCAGCCCATTTTCAATTCAGACTACATCGCAGCTCACCATCCCATAGCCGGACGATGCCTAGGACCCCTCCGAGTTCAACTCCACCCTCATCCCCATCGCCTAATGATCCTCCTTGAAGGACTTCGACCTTTCCTCTGACCCCCCAGCTTATCAAGACGCCTTCACTTCTAGCGTCCCAAGCAGTGCTTTCATCATCGGACGGCTTGGGTCGTAGCAATACGCCATGCTCTCTGACCTCCATCACCAGTCTTCGGTGGATCTTGGGTGGCATAGGAGGTACAGTGAAACGAGACGGCAAGGTGAAAGACGCCGAGGAGGTCGATGAGGAAGCTACATGTCGACGTGGCGGCATCGCTGGGTGGTCACGATCGCCTGAGTACACATGATCTCAGCAAATTCCGATAAATCACAGAAGGGATGAAACAGCGGCCTCACGTGACCTATCATTGATTGATTGTCCACGCCTGGAGTGCCTACGGAAGAAAACGTGCATGTGTACTGATCGTCGAGCTAAACTTTACGTTTATCAGGATTCTCACAGAGCATGACGAGTCTGCACTCCAACTACCTCATAGATGAGCCTCAATTGATCTGGCCCCTGCACGAGCATTCCTCGCCATTCCCGAAACTGATCCACCGTCCGTGCGATTTCATCATCTTCCACGCTCGATGGCAACGGACCAAGGGGTGAGACGGGCAGACCAGCAAGAGTGTCACTACTTTGAACCATAGGTGGAAGTAAGAGCGAAGATAGCGCGATAAAGGTTCCTGTCCGACCTACGCCTGCAGAGCTTCTCGCGCACAGGTCAGGTATCATTCCGTCATGCGATGAAGACGAACCAATGGACCCAGACTTCGCACCCGTCCACACCGCCAAGCTCATTCCTCCGTCGCCCGATCTCCTTGACCAGAGCTACCAAAGCGTTGACCCCTTTTCCACGGGGAACACCATGATCTGGCCAAGCGTCAAAGTGATAATGCCATAGCATCATCGCCTCAATCTCCGCCTCTCCTCCATGTGCGACAGACGATTGTGGATCCGGAGACTCATGAGCATAAAGATGCAGCTTGGTGAGATTGGTTGATAGATCCACAAGGCGTTCTTGAGCCAATGTTCGGACCTGCATGGCAATTGGCGACCTAGGCGTGAGGTACGAGTTACCTTGTCCGGGATACAACGTACTACTCAACTCAGCAGATGATATACATTCGTAGATCCTAAACTCACGGCATGTACCGGTCGGCTTTGCTGACGCCACTTTCATCCCATCCAGTCAGTTGAACAAGTATTGCCGCTTTCCTCTCAGGCGCATTTGACGATTTGTAAAGCAAAGCTGGACTCGTCGAGGCCGCGCGCGTATAGATAGCTCGAAAGAAGGCATGAAAGGAGTCTGGCACAGGCGCCTACAGTAAGTCCCTTTCAGCCCACGCGGAGTTGTACGACTCCTAAACTGACCTGAGACGCGACCCACCACCCACCCTTCGTATCGCAGATCACATTCGCGTTCAGGTAACCTTCCGCATTCACTGCTACCGCAGTACGATCATAAGCCAAGATATTATAATACCGGTTACTCGTCCTGAAATTGAGCGAGTTGGCGACAGAGTAGAAGACCTGCTCCGGAGTAGGGTAGCCGGGTGTCTTTTGCGGTCGTGAGCAATCCAAACGGATGCGTTCGCGCTCCGAGAGAATCTTGTATACATGTTGAAGATACTCGAAATATACAGACATGATAAGACTCTTCGAGTGTCCAGACCGGTCACAACAAAGCAAGATTATTCTGGACCGCTTTACTTTCCCACGGTTTCCATTTCGTCGACCCACGTTACTGTATTTTGATGTTCGCCGCTTCACCCAACGACGATCATGCGCTTACCAATAACAGCGTCCCCAAGACTCCTGCAGCTCGGTATCCGTCCCCGTGATGGTAGTCTTGCTGGTCCGTCCTCCTACTTCCTGAGGTCTCTTCCTTTCTGCTCTCGATCGATCACAACCGACCTCCGACTGCCCGATCGCTCACGATGGGTTCTTGCTTCTCGCCAACGACCCGTCCATGTACTCGTCTCTCCCTTACGGCGCCTGCAGCCAGCTTTCTCCCCATCATATCGTCGCTACAGCACCGTCACCGCCCATTCTCAGACGGGCTTCCAAGATGTCTCCACCTCCTCCGTCCGCCCAACGACCATTCCTAGATCCCTCCCGAATTGGCTCTTGGGATGCTCCGCTCTCGTATTCGGGATCCTTGTCATCGGAGGGCTGACTCGGCTTACCGAATCTGGGCTGAGCATCACCGAGTGGCAACCTCTCACTGGGATATTGCCGCCTATCACTCAGGCGGAATGGGACATCGAGTGGGAGAAGTACAGGGTGTCACCCGAAGGGGTCCTGTAAGTCCGCCATGCGGTTTCATTTCTGCCAATATCTGATGTATACAGAACGAACTCCAAGATCGAGATGAACGAGTTCAAGAAGATATTCTACATGGAGTGGGCGCACCGATTAGCGGGTCGAACTCTAGGTATCGCGTTCGTAGCTTACATCTCCCGAGGGTCCAGTATCGCTGATGCATCGCAGCTTCGTCGTCCCCGCGATCTACTACGTCAGTAAATATCGATTGCCTCGGCCCCTCCCGGCCAAGCTCCTCCTCATCGCGGCCGGCATCGGCTTCCAAGGCTTCCTTGGTTGGTACATGGTCAAATCTGGTCTCGAACAAGAGATTATCTATGACAAAGGCATTCCTCGGGTCTCGCAGTATCGACTCGCTGCCCATTTCAGTTCCGCACTAGCGCTTTTCATCGGGATGCTTCACACCGCCCTTGGTTTGCGGCGTGATCTCAAGGTCGCCAACTTGTCAACTGCTGGCGAGGTCGGCAGAACCGTCCAATCTCGGCTCGCCGAAATCATCAATTCCTCGGCGATTCGAAATTACAGAGGCTTGGTCCGCACAGCAGGATTCATGGTCTTCTTCACTGCCGTATCCGGTGCTTTCGTGGCGGGTTTAGACGCCGGTCTGGTGTATAACGAGTTTCCGACGATGGGAGGGCGTCTCATTCCTCCCACGGACGAGCTTATGGATCCGCGATATGCGAAGGAGAGCGATGGAGGAGATCGGTGGTGGCGTAACATGCTCGAGAATCCGGTCACCGCTCAATTTGACCATCGCGTCTTTGTAAGCTTACCATTTTATGGCTGCGTACTTTAGCTGATGAAACGGAGGCGACCTCAACATTCGCAGTTGTGATATCCCTTCCCTTCCTAGCTCGTCTACGCGTTCTCCGAGTCGGCGCCTCCGCACTTCCCGTAGCCACGAAACGCCTTGCCGACCTGACAGCCGTCGCCGCGCTGACCCAAGTCACCCTCGGCATCACAACGCTGCTTTATCTCGTTCCTGTACCGCTCGCTGCGATGCATCAAGCCGGCAGCGTTGTACTTCTCACTTGCTTGACGGCACTGGGCGTTTCTTTGCGAAAACCGGGGCGGGCATTGGCATCTATGAAGCAGGGTTTAGCTGTGGAGCGAAGAAGAAGTCAGCATTGAATACCCTGCATTTATCGCAACATAAGCATGCAAAGCCCAGCAAGGTCATTTCTTTATCGTATATTGCGTCGGAAAAAACTAGTGGTCCGGCGTTGTGGCGATTATCGAGTTTTGAGTTTTGTTTCACGGTGTATCAAAATTCCTCACATTCGATCAAAAACGGCAGTGGAAGATTGCTTTTGGACCGCATCTCACGCTCGCTTGATAGCGAAAGAGACCAGAGAAAGTGTCTCTGAAGTATCGCTCTGCGCATTTAAATCCAACAAAGGGTCCAACATTACGCTGTAACTTGGATCCCCCTCTCATTCGCAACGTCTGGTAAGATGGCCGAGTTTGACCTCACCCAGGTGAGTCTTCCTGTTGCATTCGGCGAATGCAATTGATGGAACTGACGTGACCAGAAACTCATACCCCATCTCGACCGTCATCTCGCCATCCCCCTCCTTGATCACCTCGCCGATATCTCCATCTTCCCTGCAGATCAATTGGCAAAAGCTCAGTGAGTGCGAGTAGGCCAGAGAGATCCAGGATTGACAGAGGAGCCAAGATATGACCTCGTCAAGGAATCAAACATGGTGGACTATGTGGAGGGACTGTATGAGCAGCTGAAGACCGATGGTGTGAGGACCGACGCAAAGGGTGGGTCAGGATTCAGACAACCCTTGGACCGAAGGACCGAAAGCTAAGCTGTAATCTGCTCAGATTTTGGACGGCTCCGGGAAGACGTGACGACAAAGTACCAGGACCTACAACAGAAGGCTCAACCCGTCATGAAGGTTATCGAGGATCCCGAGGCGGTCGCCAAATTGAGGAGTGGCATCGACCGCGAGAAGAACCTGGACCTCTTGCGAACAGATTACAGTGTAAGTTGTTTTATTATGGCTTATTGCCCTTTACTCCTACTGATCAACGTCAGATCGACCTCGACCAAATCAACGCACTCTACCATTTCGGCCAGTACCAGTATACGCTTGGCGCGTATGCCCCCGCCGCAAACTTCCTCTATCACTTTCTCATCTTCTCGTCTTCCTACGACCTTGCCATCTCCGCACATTGGGGCAAGCTCGCATCCAACATCCTCACCGCCGAATGGGAAGCTGCATTCACCGAAGTGAAGGATTTGCGGGACGCTATCGACAATCCGCATGGCACGGCGATGGCGAAGCCGCTGAGCCAGCTTCAAGCCCGCACTTGGCTTCTCCATTGGTCTCTCTTTGTCTTCTTCAATCTCGGTGAAGGTCAAGGCTGTCAGGGCCTTCTCGAGATGTTCCTGTCACCAGCTTATCTCAATACGATCCAAACTTCGTGCCCTCACCTGCTCCGCTATCTTGTTGCAGCCGCCATCATCTCCCGTCGAGCACCCAAGCCAGCGGGGACGAGGAGTAATCGCGATCACATCCGAGACCTGACCAAGATCGTTCAGATGGAGGAGTATCAGTACTCAGATCCAGTGACCGGCTTTTTGAGAGATCTCTTTGGCGACTTTGACTTCGAAAAAGCACAACAGCGGCTCAGCGTGGCGGAAAGCGTTGTGCGCTCGGACTTCTTCCTTTCCGGCTTTGCGGACGACTTTGTCGAGAATGCGCGGTGGTTGGTCAGTGAGGTGTTCTGTCGGATTCATCAACGCATCGACATTTCGTGGGTGGTGATTTGATCTCATCGTTTACAATATGCTGATCTTACGGTTAAGGGATTTGTCTAAAACCCTCAATTTGTCGAATGAGGAAGGAGAGAAGTGGATCGTGAATCTCATCCGGGACTCGCGAATAGGGGTGGAAGCAAAGATCGACCTGAAATCCGTGAGCTACTGCCTCCAGTAGTATGATCTTGCCTGATTGGAGGAACGCAGAACCTGCTGCACATCACCCGCCCCCATACAACGCCAACCGCTATGCTCATCGAGACCACGCGTAGCCTCGCCTTCCGATCGCAAGCGGTTCACTACGCAATGCAGAGTCCGGCTTCGGGAGATACTCAGCGGACAGGAGGTGGAGATCGAGGAGGACGAGGGGGAAGGGGAGGGAGGGGCGGAGGCCGAGGTGGTGGAGGTGGTGGAGGTGGTGGAGGCCTTGGTCGGGATCAGCAGATGCCAGACGCTGCGCCGGACCCCAGCGAAGTCGCAGCATAGGCAGATGCATGCGCATGAATATCAGCACTTGCTTGTGTGGCAAAGAGCCTGGCTTGGTCTACGTGACGCATAAGGTCTCCGCTTGTGCTGCGGAGGCATGGGCTCGGTATTCTAGGCGCAGATGGTCAAAGAGATCAGGTATGCATCGGCGCGTATTGCACCGCAAATGACGATGAAGATTCAGACAAATGCGACGGTCCCCCACGATGTGTCTATGCTAACGCCATCACCTAGTCTCCTGCGCCATCCAATTCCTTCTCCCTGCGACGACAGCGGCTTGTTCGATCGTCCACACGACCGCCTTGATCCAGTTGAACAGTTCGCGCACGGCTTCGTCCTATTGCCATTCTATCAGTTGCATTTGATAGGGAGCCATACTTACTCACCAGACGCTCCGGGTCATCCAGCAGCCGCTTCCGTGGGACTCCTGCTTCTTGTGGAATACTTTGCTGAGGCGGAATGGGTGTGCCATTCCCCTGAGCTGTACCGTAACCGGGCCACCCGGCAGCCTTGAACATTCCGGTAATCTCATCCAATCCCCTAGCCGCACTATCTCTCTGATCCTGATACGCCTCGAACGCCTCGGCGTAGGTCATCTTGGATACATCCAGCGGTAATTGCGGTTGCGGTTGGGAAGGGGGTGGTTGCTGCGGATGGGTGAGGTATGGATTCGGTACCGTTATCGGCTGTTCCGCTTCGACGTCCGCTTCTCCCTCTTGCGCATCGTGTTGATGGTCGTGGTGATGATGATGGTGATGCCCACAGGTATGTTCGTGCTCGTCTTCGCCGTACTCGTCGTGGTGGTGGTGGTGATGGTGCCCGTCCTCCGTTTCGTCTTCGTCGAGATCATGATCGCACTCGCATCCTTCCTCGTGGTCGCAATCGACATCATGACAGGAGCAATCGCAGTTGTAGCATTCGTAGTCCGACTCATAGTACTCGTCCTCATCGACACCATCCGCGGAGTTGGCCGACGTGGGGTACGAGTGGGAATGTCTGAGGTGGGGGGGGGGGGGGGGGGGGGAAATGAATGAGTTGTCAGCTGCATCCCAGGTGCCCGGTTACAACATTCTCGCGACATCATATCCCGAGGTCTGAGACAGGCAAGACTGCACTCACCCATTCCTTCCACATGTACACTCCCCGTCATCATCCTGCACAGCCACTTCCTTCCCCTTGCCAGTACCGGTGACGACTGCATTCCCGGTGACCGCAGTGACACCTTCCCTATAGCCCTTCAGCTCCTTCTGCATCCTCATCAACTTCTGTTTCTCCCGATCGAGCGTGAGCTTGGCCTCGAAAAGTGCTGCCAAGCTCGCCGGGAGGTCGATCGGGAGGGCTGAATTCCCATTGCCATTGGGATTAGCCAACGCCGAGGCTGACCAATGGCGTAGAGCTGCGGAGAAAGCGGGATCGTTGGGGTCGATGGAGGCAGGTGGGGGAATGAAACTCGACAAATCGAGGGGTTGGGAAGGGTTGAGGTAGGGAAGGTTAGTGGATTGAGGTTGTAGAGGTGGAGGTTGGGGAGCAGATTGCCCTTGGCGACTAGGTCTAGGTGGAGGTCGTTTATTGGTCCGAGGTTTGGATCGACCCATGATGGAGGTGTGGAGGCGGAAGAAGAGATCTTTCGAGTTGGAAAAGGGGAAGAGTGGGGAACGAGAGAATTCCGATGGGGCGGGGTTCAGGGCAGGGAAATCAACCACGTCATGTTTGAAACCATCCAAGCTCAGCCTCAAGCTCAGCATCAAGTATCGCCAGGACACACACTGTCTCAACACGCGAGACCATGATTGTTCACAAGAGAAAACGAAGAATCGCCGTCCTCCTCTCCGGCTCAGGTAGCACTCGTTCTCGCCCAAAGATCAAAAAACTTCCACTGACTGATGGGTCTAGGTAGCAACCTCCAAGCCCTGCTCGAAGCCTGTGACACCCCTCGACTCCCTTCCGTCGACATCACTTTCGTCCTCTCCTCACGCTCAAACGCCTACGGCCTCATCCGCGCATTCAACCATTCCCCACCGATCCCCACCTCCATCTGCGCTCTCAAGACCTTCCTGAATCAAAACCCCGGCTCGACCCGCGAGCATTACGACGCCGAGATCGCTCGACGGGTCATCGATAGTCGACCTGACCTCGTTGTACTGGCAGGATGGATGCATATCCTGTCGGACGCATTTCTCGATATCCTCAACGGCGTGACTCAACCTCCTTCAGCACCAGCACTACCTCCCCCCGACCCTGCGTCGTTACCCACTCAGACCGAACCCATCAAATCTCACACACCAGCAAATTCGACGAGCTTCAATCATCTGCCAGAACCCCTACATACCCAGAGCTTCCCAATACCCTGCATCAACCTCCACCCAGCGCTTCCCGGCTCTTTCGACGGAGCCAATGCAATAGGTCGAGCGCACGAGGCGTTTGGACGAGGGGAGATACAAAAGACCGGAGTGATGGTACATCGGGTCGTGAGAGACGTGGATCAAGGGGAGCCCTTGGTGGTCAGGGAATTGGAAATGAGAAGAGGAGAGAGTCTACACGATTTGGAAGAGAGACTACATGAGGTGGGGCAGATGTCTGCGATCAACAAGCACTGTATCATGCTCATATTCGTCATCGCAGGTGGAGCACGAGATCATCGTGGAGGGAGCACGGCTCGTCCTCGAGGAGCTCGACCAAGAAGGGCGGATATAAAACGATGCATGTCGATATGAGGAGCCTGAAATGCTTGTTGCGATGATCTACCATTAAACTCTCGGCCCACCGTGTCCGCGCAAGCCTGACATGAGGATGTCTCTTGGCGCTTCGCCGCGCCGTTTCGCCTTGAGGTGATCCGCGATGAGAAAGGCAAGATCCAGTGATTGCTCGTAGTTGAGTCGAGGATCGCAGTGTGATCGGTAATTGAACGAGAGGTCCTTGTCCTGGAGCTCCATGGATCCACCGATGCATTCTGTCTAAAGAGAGGATGCGTCAGTCTGCCTCCAGTCAGGGTCCGGAAGGAAAGCTGACACGCACCACGGAATATCCCTCCTCGTTGACCTCACCGGTCAACTCGAGGTGGACGCCGCCCAGTATTGTCCCCTTCTCCCGGTGAATCTGCATAGAACGGGTGATTTCTTGGATCACATCGGCAAAATGACGGGTCTTGAGTGTTGGGTCTGTAATTGACGACTTGGTGCTGATGAACTTCTGGATCAGATGACACCTTTCTGGAAGTGATGAGCTTGTACTGACTTGCCGTGCTGCGGAGAACAAAATCGATCAGTCTCCGTCAAAACGTTACTGGCGCTTGCCCACCATTGCATCGCACTGCCAGACGACGACATGATCAGTCGCTTTGACGGCGTCGATGTGTCCGGGCAAGTGCTTGTCTACCTGAATAGCAAGATTAATCTCCCGACATCCTCTTGGGACAGTCTCTTACCTTTTCCGCGCCATAACGTCCAATGAGTGTGACCTTTCCGGGTATGTGATCCGGGTTGACAACTGTGAACATGCCGTAAGCAAAAAGCATCTGGTACTGTATGGCAGGACCGACTATCGAGCACTCGGACGAGCTCCTCGCCCTGCATTGAAGGTCCCACCTTGATGCCACTAAGCAATCCGTCATTGATGCTATACGCAACTAAGCGGCGTGATCGACTCACATCGGGTTGGCTATACCACGGAAGTACTCTACATGCGCTCCATCCAGCTGCCTCGTCCGATCACCAATCCAAACGAAGTGGGACGAGACATTGTAGAATTTCGTGCGCGATGTCTCGTTGGTATGTCCATTGACCGCGTTTGCATCAGCATACTCGGAGTTGGAGGCAGTGGTGTTGGGTCGCGCAGGGCGGGCTGGGGACTGAAGATAGCCATTTACCCGGGCGAGGGATGCGGAGCGCGATCCGGGTGGACTGGCCGGTCGGATTGGTGAGGGTGGAAGGTCGGGATCGGGGTAAGGTCGAGTGAGCGATTCTTCGTATTCGAGAAGGAGTGCTTCGTGACTGATTACTCCAAGATCAGCATTCACGTCAAGAGGGTTGTCACCACGAACCTGGTGTACAGATCTACCGTCTCAATCCCGCCCCGGTCCTTTCCGCCGGTCCCACCTGTTGCAGTCCGCATGAAATCCAAACTATCTTGAAGACTCTCGATGACCGCGGTGAAGGCCGTTTGAAGCTCTAACGAGCGGACATGCGAGAAAGACCATTCGAGGGGTTTGTGAAGGTCGGCGAAGCCGGATAAGAGGAGGGTACGGATAAAATTGAGCGTGGCTGTCGAATGGAAGTATGCCCTGCCCACGATGGGTCAGTCTCGGCACTGAAGTGCTATAGGAACCGCTCACCCCAGCAGTCGTTCCGGGTCAGGCTTTCGATCCGTCGCCTCGTACCCGTTGACGTTATCTCCCCGGAAGCTCATCACCTCCTTCATCTCCTTCGTCCTCTTCTCCTCAACGCCATTACTCGTTGCGTGTGCGTTAACTTCTACCATCTCGGTAGGTTTGCTTCGAGGCTTGGCGTACTGGCCGGCGATTCGCATAATCCGGACGACGGGGAGTCTGGAGCCGTGAAGGATGATGAGGGACATGAGGAGGACTCTGAGGGATGTGAGCGGATTTAAGTCGCCGAGAAAAGGACCCACAGGGATAGTTTGTGCTCGATGGGGTCCTAAGCGTCTTCAGTATGGGCTTGAGGAATCGTCAAGAGCTCACCTCGGAGCAATCGTCAAACAGCTCCGCACAATCTCCCCCTTGTAGTAAGAACGCTTTTCCGGCCGCGACGTCTGCAAGCTGACTTCGAAGTCGGTCAATCTAAGTAATCAAGGTCAGCGTGAGACGACGAGCTGCTCGAATCCACTAAGACGTACCTCTGTCGGTGAGACCAAAGGAGGTAGCCGACGGAGCTTGCTGAGCACTCGGTCAAGGTGAGCCTTGTCCTCGTAGATGACATCCTAGATTGTATGGTCAGGAAGGTGATGATCAGCTAAAGAGACCCCATACCTGGGCAATGGGTTTCTCCCTCCATGACGAGGGCGACCATGGGGCGACAGGCATAATGGAAGCGAAGGAAAACTCCAGGATCTTCTTGAGATACTCAAAGGTGAACTTGAGGAGAACACAATCTCATCCGTTCGACGGGGCCTTATGTTCAAGGCCGTCACATCTCCTTGAAACGGTTTTTCCAATTTTAGAGGGCCCGTACAGGAAAACAGCATGAACGGAGATATTCGCCTACTCCGAAGTCGATGCGGTACCTTTCACCCTTACGTAAGTGAGGTTGGCCTGGATAAATCCGGTTGTTTGATGGAGAAATTGTGGAGGTTTGTAACTTAATCATTTCCCCCAAAAATGATCGTCATTCTTGAACCATCATCTCTAGATTAATCTCGATATCACTCACGGTCAAACGCACCATCACATACCAGCATTCCAACAATCCACAGCTATTGAAGCTTCCCCCATTACTTGATCCATGATCACTTCCTTTATTATGCTCACACAACGATCTCCTTCACAAACACCCCTCATCTCTCGCGCTCCCCTTCCACCCGGTCATTTCCTTTCACTCCCGCCCTCCTTTGCCCAACCGACCCCATCTTACCCCTCTGGAGCTCCGCCTACTTCTGCGCATACGTCAAATGGCTTGGCGCCGAACGTGGCCTCTCTCGCCTCGGCCGATTTTGAAGTCGACGTCCGAACCGGCTTCCTGCCTGCAACCAAAAATGTGGAGCGATTGCCGGAGGCATGGGAGGTTTGGGAGGAAGCATTGGATGCTGCTCGAGGAGGTGGGATGGAGGGGAAAAGCTTGATGCTGGGTGGAGGCGGCGATCGGGAGGATCTATGGAGGGCGGGGATCGAGACTGTAAGTGGTCGGCGTCACACCTCGGGACCGATCTGATTCGGTCTGCAGATGACTGTGCTGGACACAGCGGGTCTGCGGGTCTCGCTCCCTTATTTGCGACGAGCCCACCTCGTCCTCACCTTCCTCCTTCACTTTTACGCTCACACATCCCCCTCCACGTCCACCCCGCGCACTACTCCACTTCCCATCCCCGCTTCCATCTCCGTTCCCCTCCTCACAATCTCGCCCCTCCTGGGTCTCCCACCGGTGGTTACGTATTCTGACACCGTACTCTACAACTTCCTTCCCGTCAACGACGCTGCATCTGTGGCCCTGCCCAATAATCCGCCCTCGCGGTGTCTGGCGAGTTTCACGAACACGCGTTCCGAGGATCAGTTTTATCTCATCTCGGCTCTTTGCGAGATTGCCGGCGCCGAAGCACTCCGACTCATGCGTCAATCACTCGATGAGCTGTTCCTGGGCGACGCGGTTGCGATCAAGCGACTGACCGTTTACCTCCGCAAGCTCGCGAAGCAAATCGATGGGATCGGAGACATCACGCTTTCGGTGATCAAAGAAGTAGACCCTGAGGATTTCTACCATCTCATCCGACCCTGGTTCAGAGGCGGTGATGCGGATGGGCCGACAAGCGCGGGTTGGGCATACCTAGGCCTTGACGACGAGGAGGGCGAATGGGCCGCCGAGAACCAGTCAACCAGCTCTAGCTCTTCTGCATCATTTTCAGGGCCAAAGGGTCGGCTCTTCTCGGGTCCGAGCGCAGGGCAGAGTAGTCTCATCCATGCTATCGACATCTTCCTCACCGTCGACCATTCGTACGACCTCGAATTGAAGTCAGAGGCCAGCGAGCAGTTATCAGATCAGAACCCGCCGCAATCGTCACCTGGAGAATCTTCCGCGTTATCTCAATCACCGACCGCAGCGACGACCATCATACTCGACTCCATGCCGGTGTCGACAGGGGGCTCTCAACCGCCTTCACGACCGAACGAAGCCACTTTCGTCCAGCGGATGCTCCAATACATGCCTCTTCAGCATCGTAATTTCCTACTCCACCTCAACACCCATCCCACACCTCTTCGGCCTCTCGTCATCTCGCACGCACAAAGCGATCCGCGCCTTGCGGAAGCTTACGACGAGGCTCTCGATGCGCTTCAGCGGTTCCGCGTGAAACACATGCGTGTGGTCAGCATCTTCATCATCCAGCAAGCGAGACGGCGACCCAGCGAGCGCATTCGTAAGCTGCTTGGGCAAGAGGGCGGAGACGAAGTCGAGGAGGAAGGGAAAGTGGACATAGGAGAGCTGAGGGGTACAGGAGGGTCTCCTTTGTTCAAATTTCTCAAGCGGTGTAGGGACAACACAACCCGGGCGAGGGTCGGAAAGGCGGCGGGTCCATCTTTTGAGCTAGTGGAGGGAGGTGAAACATAGAGGCATAGACTGCATGGCATGCACTGGCGCCTGATCATCTTGACCACAAACCTACTCTCAATGTGAAGGGAGGACTGATCTCAAGACTACAAGTCGATAAGGCTTGGATCTATAAGACGAAACGAACCCATGGACATAGCACCCAGTTGACCTGCCCGCCTCGAGCCTCAATAATGATCGGACTGACCACAGCTACAAAGCATTCATGACGTGTACGTCGCCTCGGCCTGAGTACGTTTACTTGATCTACATACATGCGTCATATCGTCAAAGTATGCGCATTCGACTTTCTCAGAAGAGGAGCTGGTAGCTGCGCTGGACTGAAACGCCAATCGAGCCCAAGAGCAGTCCTGAGCGGCCTCGACATCAGTCATCCGATTCTCAACAACCAAATAGCACGGACCAAGGATACCGATGTAAGACACCTTCGCCAAGCCGTAACCCTTAGCCGAAACATTAGCTCTCCGCTGGTAGTGTGAGACCGATTGACACACCCTGGTCTCCGGCTTGCCGGTAGCGTAGTTGAGGGTATAAGGGATCCGACCGAGTACCCAGGTGATGGTGAACGCCGTCGCCGCTTTCGGATGGAAGATGCCTTCCCACCTCGTTAGTCTCACCTGTCAGACGATTCCGAAAGGAGGCTGACCGAGGTAGCCGAGAAAGGCGAGGATATAAGGGCTGGACTCGAGGGTGTTGGCGTGAGCCCGTTGAGTACAGTTGTACCTCTGGACCCGCCTCTCAGCGCCTTTCTCAACCCGAAGAGGGATTGCTGCTGCCGGACTTACCATCTTCTTGGGATCAGCTTGGGCCTCCGCATCCGTCACATAGAGTGTCGGATATTTTATCCCAGTCTCCTTGCGAGCCATGGATGCCAGGGTCTGCTGCCATAGCTAGAAGACTGGGTCGGATAGCTGCTGGAGGAATAGAGAAATGCAGCCTACATTCAGGATGAAGGTGGAGAGCACTCCTAGACCGACAAGAGGGAACGCTGGAGGGACGACGATGGCGGACATGATAAGCTTACAGATTGCACAGGGGATATGGAGAAGGCAGAGACGCAGGCAAGGAACGCGAAGGTGTTCCCGGCTTGCGCGAATTTATTTTCTCCGCGGACTGAGTCTCTTATGTGAGGAAACTCTGACTTTGCTACCACTCTGACCTCCCGACGATCACTTGTTGACTGATATCGACATGCACGCGTTTAAACATCCTATGCTGACTCAATGACAGCTCGCAACCCCGCTGCTATCTGATCCGCGTTCATCCCCTGGGCCCACCACGTCTTACCCAGATTTTCATCTCCATCCTGCTCGGCGTCCTGTTCCTTCTGTCTTCCCTCTCCTGCCGGGCTAAGAGCATATCTCGCACCCTTTCTTCTTCCCGCCTCCTCACTGTCCACCACCCCTCGTTTCCGCTTGGCGAGGTATTCCAGGTACTCTATCGAATGGGATGGTTGGACGGGGACGTGAACGGTCCCAGGAGCGAGTGGCGGGCCCGAGAACCAGAGAACCTGTTGGCGAGCATCCCGTTCGAAGAGTCGGGCTAGGCGAGTCCGGCGTAAGAATGTCGTCGTTCTAGAAAGCGAGCACATACCGGTGTCATGGGGCAAGACCTCCCGCAAGGCAATCTGATCCATAATCTGCTGACCACCCATCATCGCCACGATCGTTCGACCCGCCTGACCCGAGCCAGAGGTATATTGCGGTTGCGCATTCTGTTGGGGATTGCGATATATCGATGTTGGTGTTGGTGCGGTCTGAGTGGGATACCTTAATGACCCTGGCACGGCTGGACGCGGATCATGATGCCCATTCGCGACGGGTGGTAAAGGGATATACGGCTGGGGCGGTGTCGGGTTTCCCCTTCGAGGTCGATCGGACGTCCGAACGACTCTTTTGGAAGGCTCGTCGAGATCTTCGTCGTCTTCTCCCGACGGCTTCGACTTCGGTTCGCCGATGAAGCCGGGGCCGGTGATACCGCGAAGGAAGGGGGACTTGACCATCGGCGGTTCCAGATGTCGCTCATAGGGCACCGTTGACATGAAGTTGGTTTGTCGCAGTTCCTGCCAGTCAAGGTCAGTCTAGAAGAGCAACATGGAGCGTACGCACGTCAGGTATGCAGCTTCCCCAGTTCTTGATCCGCACCGTCAGCCATTCGCGATCGTTATACCGGGAGTGGCAGATATCTTCGACCATTGGCTTTTGCTCGTGCCTCCACACATAATCACTCACATGAAGGCCACCCGGGATAGAACTCGCCGGCTTGCGGGCGACCGCGGATGTATTTGACGTAGAATTGGCACGACACTCTTTCGAGTACATCCTGAACAGGGTGATCGCAAAAGTGGCCTGAATCGCTTCAGCCGGAGTCTGCAAAGTGAACGCAAAGCTTACCAGATTTGAAGACTTCCCGTTCGAAGAACATCCGATCGGCAGTGTGGACTGTCTGCGTAACATCATGTACCGTAGATGACCCCTGATGATGCTCACCTGCTCCGGCCGGTAGTACCAGCATACCGTGAGATGGTGGGTGCGATATCCTTTCGTCGGAACGAAGGTCTTAAAGACCTGGCCAACGATCGGACGGGTCGCGTCGTCTGGATTGATCAGGTGGACATAGTCGCCTGAGGAATGTGGTCAGCTCGGCACGATGCTACGGTACGGCCAGCTGACCGACTCGAAAGGAAAGACCCTTGTGCCGCGCTTCATCGGTAAATGTCCGGTCCCTCGTCCCGACCCTGTATGTTGTTACGCCAAACCCGACGTCCTCCTCGGCCGCACCCGCTCTCAATTCCTGCGTCGTCTCGTGCAGTGGTCGCGCGTTGCCCGGGCCAGCGGGTAGTGACGCGAAGAGTGTTGAGGACGGTGCTGGCACACCCGAAGGAGGTAGGATGAGAGGGTATGGCGCCGTCAAAGCGTTGTATAGCCGCTGGAGGACGAGGACGTGGCCGTACTCTGCAGAACCGTCGCGATGAAACCGCCGAGCTTTCTCGAAGAGGTGGGTCATGTCAAGGTCGAAGTCGCGAAGAGTGCGGTAGCGATGCGAGGTGGCACTGGATCGGATGGCGCCGAAGGTGATGGGGGCCTGGCGTTGGTGAGCTTGGTATGGCAGAGAAAGACTTACGTGGAACGAGAGGTACGGGATGTCCGGCATCGCAGGTATTGCGTCGAACGCATCGGCAAGACGGGCGCCTCTGCTTCGTCAGTGAGCGTCCAAGAGCCAAAGCACTTACGAAGGATCTCGATACCCGCTGATCGCCTCGGCCACCCCCTTGATCCTGTTCGGCCACATCCGCTCCCCTCCGGCGTTCATCTCGTAATCCGGCGCACCCTCGCCCCACCATCCGCTTCCATCCACTCCGCAAAGGTTCACTCCTCCGGGTAGTCCAGGTTGCGGGCCAGACCATCTCGGCAACCTCGCATCGAGAGCCGCAACGATAGCCCGGTCCGCTTCGGTCTGACGGTATCTTCTGACCTTCTCGGACGGGGTCGGCGAGGTCGCGGTGATGTACGGCTGGGCTGAGGTACTGCGTGATCGGGAGGATTGACGCGGCATAAGGGGAGGTTCAGGAGTAGGCATGGGCGGTCGCGGTACAGGGGTTGCCGAGGCGCGAGGAGCGGACGGGACGCGTTGGTCTGGGTGTTTCGGAGGTCGACCTCGACGAGGAGGCGCACGGAAGTAAGGGTCAGGGTTGGCGAAGATGCCTTCGGTGGCTCTGGAGCGCCAGGCGTCTAATATCTGTGTCTGAGAAGTGTAAGTTGAAACAGAGGAAGGCGCGGAAAGGGACTCACCTCTAGTTGCTGCGCGTCAATCCATATCTGAGATTCCTGCTCATTGTCTGTGTGGGCGTCAGCTGACTTGAAAATGCAGATTGGAGAGAAGCACAATGCTTAGCATTGAGGAAGACGAGGTGAAGTTGTTTGAAGAAGGCTTCAGCGGTGTCATATGTTCCTTCTCTTAATCTGTTCTGCTTATCATTCAGCTACATCTCTCACAATTGACGGATCTCACTCACCGCTACATTATCCAGCGCTTCAGGTTCAGGGATCGCCTCGTAATAGTCCGCATAGTCTTCTTCATCTGGCAACTCGCGAAAGATATCCGCCGTACGCCGACTGGCGAAATGATCAGCTTTCCCGCCATCAGATGCAGGAAAGTGTCGCTCAATGCTAGCACCACACTATAATGGAAACGTGAAGCTTTTCGGGACCTATTGTAATCTCTCACTCACTTTCCATCTCTGGCTTGATATGCTGCTTCGAGAATACCTGTACAAGCCTGCCATTGCGCTTCATGCATGCCCTTGCCGGGGTAAGTGGAGGGAACGGGCGACGCGCCGGATTGAGACGCGTTGAAAGAGCTCGCTCTTCGAGGTGGCATCGCCGACAATGGCCAGTCGCTTTTGAGTCAAGGATCACTCATGCTGTATACCAGTCAACAACAAGGTGCAGCCCTCAATCCCATCCAGCTCTCGGCTCGATGAGCTACCTATAATTCGTCATCTACAACTGACGTGGCTATACGCACGCTTGATTGATGCTGGTATCAATATTGGTGTCCTCTGACAATAAGCCGTGAGGGTTCAATCCCCGGGATATCCAGCTTTTGATAAGGTCTTCCGTTCGAATCCCAACATGGTGGAGCCTCCGGGTTCTTGCATGCTCACCTTCGGGGAGAAGCGGAAGCAGCCTCGGCGATGTGGTACCAAACATGGAGGTTCGAACCCTCACGGACACGCTACAGACAATGTAGCAAGTAGCCTAGCTCCGGAAAGCGCTTACGTAGTGTCTCCTATGCACAACATGTATGGGGTGCAACCCAACACGAGACCCTAACGGCAACCATTCAACCATTCTTCACATGGAGTCAGGGTCAATTATCCGGCCCCCTCCAAAGACCAATCACTGCCGTGACTTGCCCGAGAAACACACGACAAAGCAGTTTTACTGTTGCGTCTTTTCATCCCTTGGACTCTGTCTCTCTATCAATCAGCTACTGCTCGTCATGTCCGCCGTTGTGCTCCCTCCAGCTTTCCCTCGACCAATGGTCTCGGAGTCATCTCCACCGTGGCCCTCAATATGTCCTTTTCCCGGCCGTGTCATTGATGTCGATTCAGCTATAGCAGCAGATCCTCGTCTCCAGTGTGCGCACAAAAGACTGGTGTGAAATATCCGACGCTATACTTGTCCAAGGCGGAGGCCCAAGCCGACCCAAAGAAAATGGTACGAATCACACTGTACTTCCCATCTCCGCTGATCGGTGCCCGGCGGTAAAGGTACGACTGCACCCAGAGGGCTCATGCCAATACTCTCGAGACGAGCCCTTACGTTCTCGCCCTCCTTGGCTTCCTCCGTGAGCCTCTCCACGCTGTCTGAACAAGTGGTGGGACTGCTGAAATGTGGATAGGCACTTTCCACCCTAAAGTCGCTACGGCTCTCACCGTCGCCTGGGCGTTTGGAAAGATTTTCTTTACCCTCAAACAGCAGCGGCACGCCAGAGACGAGGGTAAGCGATGCTGGTCAGACTGGTCGATAGTCGACCGATAGGATTGACATAAGAAAACGGCTTGGCTAGACTGGCTGACGTCGCCTTCCTCGGTGCGTAGCCCCAACTCCTGTCGAGAGTAAAGACAACTGATGTAGGCTGTTTTAGGATTGTTGTTCGGCTCTGTTTACGTCGCAGGGCAGCGCAGCTACCAGATCCTTTCTGATAGGCGTCGACCATGGATTCGTTGCTTGACGAGATGTATACGAGTTCATGTGCTCAAAGGCCGTTCTGGTCTAGGTCGGGAAGCAGAAGCTGAGCGAGATCAGGGTTTAAGCAGTGCGTTCGTCTGTGACCTGCTCGATCATCGTTCTTGAACCACGTAAAGGACCTGAACGGCTGCCCAGCTCAGCCCCGCTTCGTCCTCCCTGCTGCTGTCTGTCTTAAGGTACATCGTAGTAGAACCATGCAATGCCATGTATCCGAGTCCTGTAATCTAAAGGATATGAGAGCGCGGGATCGTTGCTGTGAATCGTTGACGCCATAAGCGACCCCTACTTTCTCTCCGACGGCGGCCCCATAATGTTCGCGACCATATCCCGATTCCACTTGCCCGGACTATTCATGACCTTCTTGCCTCCTAACGGAGATTCCTTCTCATTCTCCTTGTCCTTCTCCCTTTCTTCCTTCTTTCGGTTGATGGCAAAGGACATGGAGCGGCCAAATCCGCCTAGCTTGAATTTGGTAGGGTGTGGCGCACCAGCTGATGCCGGAGTCACGGTTCTCGCACTGATGATGCCAATCGATAGCGCATCGGCAGGTGCTGCCGGGAAACTTGGTCGAGAGATGTTCAAGGGGAAGAAAGGTGGAGGGGGGCGAGCATCATCGACTCTAGTTTTCACTCTGCCAGGCGTCCGGAACGGTGGATCGTCCGCTGCTTGTCCAGGCGAGTTCCTGCCAGGTGACATGTCCATGGCTCTGGCACCGCCGGGAGAAGACCGTAGAGGTAATGGTCGCGGAGACGGCAGATCGACCAGCTTCGAGATTTCCGCATATGTCGATTGAGAGTCGGGTAGTTGTGCTGGTTCGGCGCCGGGCGGCAAGGCGAATCTTTCGTACGCTGAAATGCTCGAGGTCCTCTTCCAATGTGTTGACCTCGGATTCTCATGCCACGGCGCGGGTTTGTCACTCTCGACCGCTGACACGACATCCCACCAGCCACCGGAAGTGGGGCGGCCATTGCTCGCGTCGAGGGTGTCCAGAACCGGAAGCTGCCGTGACGAGAGCGTCGATTCGACGATTGCCGAAGCACTGTGCTCGTTGCCATCAGGCTCCTGGCAGGTACTGCGACGCATAGGCATGCTAAAGGATCGCTTGTGCTCCTGTTTCGCGTCGGACGGAATGGATACTGTGGTCAGAACCGGTCTGATAGTCTGCGTGACAGCTGCTGATTGAGAGCGCCGGTGGATGGAGCCCGTCTTCTCCGTGGGGGCTGTGTGGATAGGAGGTGATGGGTCTCGAGGCGGAGCGCTCATGACCTTGTGCCTGACGAGATCGAAGATCTTGCCGTAAGACCCGTCGGGAAACTGAAAAGGTCACCAAGCGATAGGGAATGAAAACGGAAGATTTACTCTCTTCGCCACACTCTCTATCAACCCTATTATCCACTTGATAGTATCCTCCCCCGTCCCCCCCGCCGCCTCCACGAGCTCGTTCTCGTGATTCACCAGCTCCTGAATCACGACAAGTGCCGCAGCATCATCCAATCGCGGATTCACATACAGGGTCGCGGTTGTGGTCTGCACAGTCGGCTCGCGGAAGGGTACGTAATCGGGATCTGGCAGGGCGGGAAGGATGTCTAGATATGCTTCTGTAAGGCTTGACGGTAGCGGTGACGAGGGGAGCGAGTAGCTTCGGCGAAGGAGGAGGAAGACAGGGAGGAGATTCGGAGCCTGAGAAGTGGGATTCCGTCCAGCGAGGCACAGAGCCATTTCAATTTCGCCGAGATCTTTGCTGAGCTGATCTCCACCTGATTTCGTCCACTTATTCTTGAGCATGTAATCTCGCTTCTCGCGAGTGAGAAATTCGGAAACAAGCTCCATGGCGTATTCGGCGAGGGATGTTGGACCTGGGCTTCCACCGTCTGGTACTGAGGAAGCCAGTGAAGGTGACAGTAGGGAGGCGGATCTCTTCGGGGATGAAGCACTAGCGCCGGTGCCACTTTGATCTCTCTTGGAAAAGTAGCCCTTCTCTCCCCCTGGTGAGAAGCTCGATTGCCCTGGTGACAGATAGGGTGTATTGGCGGATTCAAGAGCTATAGCCTGACCTGCAGATGGATCCCTCGCGAAGGAAGCCAAAAGCTTGATGCAGGCCGATTTGGCGGGCGCGGGCAGCATGACAAGAAAGACGGCTTTCGCCGGCAAGGAGGTGCGGACTTTCGCGGAGCGAAAAGCGGGGCGCAGAGCTGGTCGGCGGGGCAAGGTCTGACGGGTTTAGTTCAAGCCTGGCAGAACTCGGCTTGCTCACCAATGCTTCGACACATTCCAGCTCCTTGCCCACTCCCCATCTCCCCTCCCCTTGCACTCTTCTCCGGATATGCTGCACAATGACTCTCTCCGCATCTCCAATCGCCAATAACAGGAGTTGATTGGCGAGCTCCTGTGGCGAAAAGTAGGACAGCGACATCCTCAAGGACAGTACAAGTGCCAAGCCGATTTTGTGCGGATCCTCAAGGTCCTGATCGATGGAAGGCTGAGATTTCGAACGCCGATGACCGGCGGGATCGTTCAAGGTGGTCGAAGCGCCCCGCAGTCCGTCCTCGACCTCGCCGAGCCGCTTACTGATATCCTCAAACCCGTCCCTCCCCAACGTTCCCTTCCCGCCCCGACCCGGCTTCTTCTCCCGCAACTTGCCTTCTCTGGCCAGCACATACTCGAGAATGACTTCTCGTGAGTGCTCCAGAGAAGGCGGCGGCTGGGATAGTAGGTGATTGATGATGGCGGCAGGGGACGCTGAGCGGGCGAGAGGAAACGGCCCCATGGGCGGAGTGAGGTCGGTGGGCGGGGGAACATTGGTGACATAGCGGGCTTGGTCAAAAGCGGCAGCGAGATGAGGTGGTGTCTAAGCTTTTTGCTTGAGCGTCTTGACCACATCATGAGATCTCCTCACCTTGTCTTCAAGCTCCGCCAATCCCACAGACACCTCGAATAGTGTATCACCCTTTCCCCGGCGGAACAAAATCCACTCCTCCAGAGCATCCGTCGCCTGTTCAGCCGAGGTCTCCTGCGATGTGAGGAATGGCACCAGATGGGAAGGAATGGAGACTTGAGGCATGGCGAGCTGGCGCAGAACACGCTTGATGGAAAGGTTATCTTGCACCTGCAGAGGTCGAGACTGTCATGACATGCACCGCTGCCAGACGGAGGTCTTCACTGCCTTCAGCAAAGCGGTCCTTCATGTAGCGCTGTGCGGAGATAGGGAGGACGATGGCCCGAATGCCGTCCGAAAGATTGTACGCGAGCTGTGTTCGACTAGTGCGAAAACGCGTAGATTTTGGGAGTCGTGCTCCGCGGATCTGAGCGGCTCTACCACGTGGCAAGCTCTGCTTGGGGACTCAAGTCTGCATCTGATAAGGCTCACGAGGTCTGATTCTAGCAACACGCCGGGGTACCACCCGGGTTCGGGAGGTCGTATGATCCCTCACTGACCTGCAACAGTCCCTCTGCCTATTGAATGCGCACTTGGGAAGCGGGAAACTGGAAGGAGGAATGGCTCAATCATTATGAAGGGAATGGGGGAATTTAAATGACGTGGACGACAGGAGCTGTATGGCTGGTTGAGGCATGTTCTATGCTTCGACGAACGGAAACCGACACTCCGCTGGGAACATCCTCTGGTGTCACATCTAGCGGTAGCTCAAAACCGTGACCTGCGGACATCAAGATGGACCAGCGCGGCAGCAATCTTCGCCGTGCCAAGTCGACCTCAAATTTGCGGTCCAGCTCGGCATCGATGTCCACTTTGAGTCAGCTCAGAAAGCCTGAAACGCTTCTTCGTAAGCCCAGCGTTCAACTTCGAGCCGCCGGTAGGAGCGTTTCGAATACGGAGTCATCTCTCTCCAGGGCGCCAAGCGGAATCACCCGGTCTCAGCTGCCGAATAGGTCTTTCGTCTCCGCCCCATCACGCGACGCTCCATCACCAGCGGTTCGGTCACCTTGGACGACCGCTCGAATCACCAAACCCACAGCTAGCCACTTGAAGGCGAGCTCCGGAGTGAAGTCATCATACACGTCTGCAAAAACCTGGGGCATTGCCACGAAGACCATCCCCGCTCGCGCTCGTTCCGACTCAAATCAGCTATGCAAACTCCCACCTCTGACTCCTAAGGCGCACAGACTGGATTCGGGCCGATCGATGGCCATCCTCCCTACGCTTTCGGTCAAGGCGTCGGCAAGACCCCTCGAAGCTTCGTCGGCGGCGCCAAAGATGGTCTCGGTTTTGACAAGCACGTCCCGGATGGCATGTAGCACGATATCGCGTACACGATCTTCCGCCAGCTCGAGCGAGAACCGGTCTACCGCAGACGTTTCGGAATCTGAACCGGGAGTCAATACCTTAGCAGGCATTTCTGTCGACGCTGTTAGGCACGATGGTAAGCTCTACTGTCCGGTAGAAAGGACGTCTAGGAACTGATGCTCGTCAGCTGCTACCCCTACGCGATCCATGCTTCTTCCACCCGCATGTTCTGGTCTACCGTTCACCTTCGACACACCTGCCTTTCCACGCCTCATGTCCATTCACTGTGCCGGAACACCGGAGAGCGGACACCTCATTCAAGACGCGGAGATGAGCTTCATCGCCGAAGGAGACTCGGAAGACGCTTTTATCGAAAAGATTGATCCCGCTTTTGCCGCGTCCCGAAATATCTCGTCGCCGTCGAAAAACGATGCGCTAGCAGTTGCAGAGGCGAAGATCTTGGAGATTCGGGCGGAGTGTGATCGAGCTTCAATGGCCGCAAGACTGGTGCGGGATGAGAGGGATGAAGCTCGAGCTGAAAGGGACGGCGCAAGACACGCTTATCATCGTTCACAGATGGACGAGGCCAAATTCGCCTTGCAGGGTGTGATTCGAGCCGGAACCGAAGCGCTTGAGGAAGAGCAAGGCGTTCGGGCTATCATCGGGTTATATAGGGATATGATGGACTCGGTCATGGCGATAGCGTCGTCTTTCAGATGACGTAGCTCACTTTCAGGGATAGATAACAACACCCAATGAAGTAAGATTTAGCATGATTAACATCGGCTTTTCTTGTTCTCGCCTCGTGGCCTGGTTATCGCTTTCCCGTGAATCTCGGAACTAAACCGTACCTGAGAGTGAGGCGACCTTCGGATCCCTGGCTGTTTCGCCGTGATAATGTGCGGATAAGGTTCTATTATATTTTTTTCAGACGACCATGCGGCGCATTGTAGTGCGCATGTGGGTCGCGAGACCTTAAAAGACTGCGACCATAATCTCATCTTTTGCCTCCTAACAGTCCACCGTCTGATCAACGTTTCAAGATGTCGCGGTATTCGCAGGAGGACAAGAAGGATGACGTGCAGGCATATGTCGGATCACCTGCCGTCGCCGAGTACGATACGGAGAAGGGGATGGCGGTGGTTGACGGTCACACGGCTATCCTTGTCAATGAGCCCCGTAAGTCACGAATTTGCTCTTCAAGACTTTCACTGACCTCTTTAGTCAACGCCGCTGAGGGCGGCGTCCATCGTACTCTCAAACAGCGGCACATGGCGATGATCGCGATCGGAGGTGCGATCGGTACCGGTATGCAGCTCGGGCTCCAACTCTATTTACGGCTGACAGCATTGCTTAGGTCTCTTTGTCGGGTCAGGCGCTTCGCTCAACACTGGTGGGCCCGTCGGTGTCTGGCTCGGGTATATCTTCATGGCTTCGATGGTGTGAGTGTGTCGCTTTGAATTGACATATGTCTCTCATAAGCTCAGCTACTCGATGATGGTCGCGCTCGGCGAGATGGCCGCGCTCTTCCCCGTTGCTGGAGGATTCACTCACTATGCCACTCGTTTCGTCGACCCCGCACTCGGCTTCGCTCTAGGCTTGGTGAGTCTTGCAGGGAAGGAAAGGCGTAGCTGAATCGCTCGCAGAACTACTGGTACTCTTACGCCATTACCCTCCCGACCGAGGTCGTCGCAGCCGCTATCGTCATCAGCTATTGGGACACCACCACCAACGTCGCCGTCTACATCACAGTCCTACTCGTCGCGGTCTTCATCGTCAACGCCTTTGGTGCGAGGGTGTACGGGGAGGCAGAGTTCTGGTTTTCTGCCGTCAAAGTCACCACGATTGTCGGTCTCATCATTCTCGGCATTATCCTCATGGCTGGTGGCGGACCGAATCACGATCCTATCGGCTTCCGGTACTGGCGCAACCCGGGGCCTTTCAATCACGTCTCGATTAACGGTGGGGACGGCATCGTCGAAGGCAGCTGGGGCGAATTCCTCGCTTTTTGGGCATCCTTGGTACAGGCCGCTTTCTCCTTCATCGGTACCGAGATCATCGCGACTACACTTGGCGAAGCTCAGAATCCGCGTCGGACCGTGCCCCGTGCGATCAAGCGGGTCTTCTACCGGCTGCTCTTCTTTTACGTATTCGGTATTTTCATCATCTCCGTCCTTGTCCCATATGACAACCCGAACCTGCTCAACGGGTCAGGCAATGCTACAGCCTCGCCCTTCGTCATCGCCATCAATAACGCCGGTATCAAAGTGCTCCCATCTATTGTCAACGCCGTCATCCTGCTCTCGGCATGGTCGGCCGGTAATTCCGACCTTTACGCCGCGTCTCGAACCTTTTACGCGCTTGCTCTCCAGGGTCAGGCCCCCAGGATCTTCCGTCGTTGCACGAAGCGTGGTCTCCCGGTATACTGCCTGATAATAACAGGAGCATTTGGTTGTCTCGGTGCGCTCCAGCTTTGTTGACAGCCTGACAGGGGAAACTGACGGTCTGAAAGGGTATCTCAATACCGGCGGGCACTCCGCGACGGTCGCTTTCAGTTGGCTCTACAACCTTTCCGCAATCACCGGGATCATCACTTGGTGGTGAGCCTACAGACTCTCCACCGTTTCACTGGTCTGACATCCCGCAGGACCATCCTCCTCTCATACATCCGATTCTACTACGGTCTCAAGAAGCAGGGCCTCCTGAGCACCCGAAAGTCCTTCCCGTATCGCGCCCCTTACCAGCCCTGGTTCTCGTTCTACGGCTTCTTCTTCTTCACCATCGTCATCATCGTCGTGAGTTCCGGCCGTCCCGTTCTTCGTGCGTCTAGACTGCTTACCCTGAACAGAACGGCTTCACCGTATTCCTCAAGGGCAACTGGAGCACCAGCAACTTCTTCGCCGCGTACATCACTCTGCCCATCTTTGCCATTTGCTGGGCCGGGTGGAAGATCGCCAAGAAGACCAAGATAGTCCCGCTCGCCGAGGTCAGTCTCTCTGCTTAGCCTGTCAACGATTTCGCACTGATCGTCCCTTGCCGCAGATCGATTTCACCACCGGTCGCCTGGAGCTGGACGAGATGGAGGCGCGCGACCAGGAGACCTATAAGGAGGACAAGTGGTACTCGAAGGTTTCGGGTATCCTCTTCTGAGCAGTACGCTTTCATGGGGTAGTCCGTGTCGTGGGAGATGCATGTTATGCGGTATCTCCACACTTTTGCAAGGGGTCAAAATTGTATGACCACCAGGCTCGGTGAGCGCTTTTGACCGAGGGGGTGTGACATCTGGTCGCTGGGTAATCGGGTCTTATAGGAACGAGACCGCATCTACGATCGACACGGAACACATCAGGCATGAGACGGGGAGTGAGTCTGTCTAGTGAGAATTGAGGCTTCTCCATATCACCATATCTCACTCATCGGTTCAGCTGCGAGTTTCCACAAGTCTCCGGAATTTCCCTTCCGACATGTTCGGCGTATTGGCCATGATGAGCTTCTGTATCGTCTTTGAAAGAGTGAGCGAGTATCTGCGGTTCTGGGCTGGTGAGAGCCAGGCTGCTGAATGAGATCAATTCTATGTTTGAGCGTCTCAAATCCATGCTCACGTTGTCTTCGGAGCGCTACTCATCGTCAACGTACTGAAAGTCTTTCTTGCTCGTCAGGAGTTTCAAAAGAGATGTCTTGTCAGCGTGTGCGATCGTCTTTGCTCGTGATCGCCGGAGGGACGAGAAGCGGAAGCGCAAGGGTGAGACATCCGCAGAGTGAGCGTCATGCGGATCCCGGTCGACCGTTGAGTTGATCTTGGCGCCGCATAGCCCCTTGGCCTGGTCAGGTCCAGGAGTGCCGGGTTTCGCAGCGAAATCAGCGTGCCACAAACCAAGTATGGTCTTTTGCTGTCGTCATACAAACGTCGTCCTTGGTCTGACGAGATTTTGTTGTTGCCGAAACCATCCACGTTCACACGGGGTTCATCCCATTTCTCTTCCAGCCTTAGCGTCTCTTCCTCATCAATAGTTCCACTTCAACCCTCACGATGTCTGCCATCGATCGACCCTATCCTTACCCCGTGACCAACTCCGACCTCATCCGCCTCCACTCCCTACAGAAGCATTTCGAAGCTGGATACTTTGCTCAAACCGTCTCGCTCGAATCCACGACCTCTGCCACCCCATCCGGACTGAGACTCGCTGCGCTTGGTAGGAAGGGACGGTCTGCGTGGGGACCAGCGACCGTGCTGACGGGTGGTAAGGAGGATGGAACGCCTGGAAAGGACGTGGACGCGACGGTCATTTACTACCTCCTCACGCCGGACTCTTACCGGGGGAAAATGCACATGAACCTCCATTCCGTAAATCCTCTCGACACCCCTTAATCCTGGACTTGCTGATGGATGATCTGTCGCAGCACATTCATCTCCACCACTCCGGCAGAGCACTCTACACCCTGATAGAGCCCCCTCAATCAAAACACGAGAAACCCACGATCCACCGCATCATCCTCGGACCCGACATCACCCGTGGCGAGGTATCCCAACTGTTCGTTCCAGGCGGATGGTGGAAGGTGTCCGAGATACCCGAGGAGGATAGATTATTGCTGGACGCGCCGGATTCGGGGAAGGAGCTGAAGGAGAGGATCGGGTGTTTGATTAGTGAGGTGGTGATTCCGGGTTGGAATCCGGATCAGCACGTCCTTATCGATGAGGAGAAGGTGAGGGTTCCTCTTCTCCTGACGAGAGAATATGAGAATTGGAGCTGAAGAAGATATAGCTCAAGGAGATGTGGGGAGGGCAGGAGGGGTGGGAGGTTTATGGGAAATATCTCACGTCGGGGCCCTAGGGCCCAGCTCAACCAGATGATGCTAGACGAGCGATAAATTCTCGTCATGCACAATGCATGTCTACCTCCCCTTCATCCACTCGTCAACCTGCGCCTGATCCACCCCATCTAACCGATGAACCAGGTAATCCACCTAAGCGTCACCCATCAGCTTCCTCTCTCCTCCTCAAGCGAGAAGGACTCACCTCCACATCCTTGGTCAACGGGATCACATAATCCTTATACATGTCCACAATCTCCCTGATATCAATCTTCCCCCTCATCCCCATCTCCTCATCCGGCACCACCACCACCCGTCCATCCGCGTCCATCTCACCGCCGTACAGCCTCGCTTTATTCTCCAGCCGGACCAGCAGGCGCGCTTCCACTTCGGGTTTGTAGATGAGGGATGTGAGGGCAGAAGTGTTGGGTGGGGAGGAGAGGATGTGGGGGATGAAGTCGTGGGGTGCGGAGAGGAATTTGCTCTCGGATACGAACATACCTCATCCCGTCAGCCCAGGCTGGTATTGGATTGGGAGTTGGCTTGATTCACCGAAGTGTATCCGCCGACTGAGAGCCTGGAGAACCTCGACGTCTCGTGTCGCAGCACTTCCATAATTCCCATCATCCCCCGCAGCACAGATACCGGGAGCTATCCGCTCGACGTAGAATCTCAGGATTCGGGAATTGGCGTTGACTGAGGGATGAGATGCTGCGGGGTAGTGGAGGAGGGGTGGGTAGGCTTGGGGGGCGATCACGGGTTTGGGGAGGTGGGTGAGAGGGACGAAGGGGTGTTCGTCCGGGCTGTCGGGGGTTCAGCCAGTTACCATTGACGAATAGCTCGGCAGACCTAGTGTATCGCCGTGCTTTGGCTGGAGGATGAATCACATCAGTAGCTGGATGTTTGTTGCATAAGAGGTCCCACCTACCGTGGAAGCTCTCGGTCTCAAACAAGAACCACTCCAACCAACTCCCCTCGAACCCCATATCCGCCTTGAACGCCCCAGCCTCATAGATCCGTTTGTTCAGCGCGAACTGAGCGCGCTCGATCAAAGCTGACGGAGCGCATCAGCTTAGCTCAGACGAGCTCGAGGTCAGAAATGTGGGGACCTCGCGCACAGAAGATGATGGTGTCCTCGAGACGGATGAGCTGATTCCGTATCCGGTCAAGCGAGAGGAGCTCGGACACGTCGGCGCCGGAGGTGAAGTTCATGGCGACACTCGACTTGGGAAGCGAGTCCTTTCGGACGCAATAGAACAAGAGTTTTGAGGCGTTGGGGGGGGGGAAATAACCAGTAGGAGCAACGCGACGACCTATCTGATTTCGGGCCGAAAAATGAATTTGGCTCAAACCCGGTACACAACAGTCGTCTCGAATACCGCCCAACGAGCTGGATGCAGGCAAGAGATATGCGAGAAATGATTAACTGATGACATGCATGCTATACTCCTCCTGCGTCTCCCTTCTGAAATCGTCCCCGCATGTCCTCGGATAACCATTCCACCGGGAAGCCTCTCACACCTCCCACGTCTGGCCTAGCCTTCATCGCCTCCGCCCGCTGCCACACATTCTTCCCCTGTCTATGATGATGTTTCCGTTGCCTAGCTAGCAAGTGCCGCATATCGATCGGTATGTCCGCGGACAAAGGTGAATTCGAATCCTGAATGCCCCAATCCCGATCAGCATCGGTACAATGGCGAGACGACAGGTGACTGACATCGGCAGCTTCGACGAGCTTCTCGAGAATATCCGACGCAGACTTCCGATTCATCCTCGGGTTCCTGAACCTTTCTTCACTGATCTTGACCCATCCCTCCCGGCCAATCGCTTGATCCCCGCCATTATACCCCTCGTTCCCCTCGATGTCCATCTCTTTCGCCCCAGGCCGGCCAGGCGACCATCGCGGTCCGGCGAGGAGCTTGAATCGATGCATCGCTTTGGGTGTCGAGAAAGGTAGGCCAGCAACGGGGGTAAGAAGGACTCGTTTCGCATGAACGGGTGAGAACGGATCGGAAAGGTCGATAATAGAAGTTATCCGGATTGGCGAAGTGGGCGGGGTAAACGGTTTACTCTGAGCTCGTAGGATCTTGTCGTTCGCCTCCACCTTCCTCGCTAGATCCTGAGCCTCTTTGATAGCTTCCAGCCGCATCCATCCTAGCGATGTCGGCTCGTCGAATTGGAAAGTCTGCAGATCTTTCAATCGGGGTATTCTCTTTACTCGCTCGGTCTTTCGACGGGCAGCACTGGCGGCAGCGGTGAGAGGTGCGGCAGAGCTGGAGGAGGACGAGAATTGGCGAGTGATCGCTCGGGCTGCGGAGGTGCTCATGATGGTTGATTTGGGTGGTCGACCCTGCGGAAAATTCGTTGGTGACACTGGATGCTATTTGTAGGTTTAATTACGGTTCGGCACGCCTAATGGCTAATGATCTTTGAGACTGCCTTTTGACCATCTGTTAGTCCAGAGTCCTGCCAATGTGACTCTGCAACTTGGAAGCTTATCCTTTTAATGCTTGGGTACGTCTTGCTTCGGGACGAGTGCCTAGACTTGCCTGAATAATGATATGCACAGCTCTTCGAATCTGTCCAAAACTCGATCCTTGGCGACGACTTTCCCGACCGGTCGATTGATTTGCATCTTATAAGAGTTCGTGCACTGCGAAGAAGGTCAAGACGATAGGAATCAGCCGGATGATTTTTCGATCACCTTCGGGAGATTCCTGAGACCTGAGACGCAAACAACTGCTGGAAATTCTTCTCACGCAATCGCTCGAGTAGGATGAAGTCTGCCTTCGACGGTCCTCACCATGTCGTCAAGGAGTTCCTCCTTCGCAAAGCTGTTCCTCCACCTCGACAGATTCAGGCACGAGAGACCTTGAATAGCTACCGCAGCCTGGTGCCAAGTTCATCGGTCAGCGTCATGCGTACACCCGAAGAGCGAAGGATTTTCGAAACCGACCGGAAAGGCAAGAAGCGTCCGAGGGTTTCCGAATCCGCCGGGTTTCCTTCACCGCGATCATCGGAGGGGCCGACCCGGCATATCTAGCTCGCGCAGTACACGCGTGATACTGGGCGCGATATGGCGACGCCAGTCTCGACCCGTTTGGTCACCCCTCCATAAAGCTCGAATGGGCATCTCACATCGATCCAAAGTCCCACATGCGCTGTGCTGTCCAAATGGCTACTTCTTGTATCTCATCGCTTGGGTCTCTGCGAAGATCAGAACCCTCACACAACCTCGTCACTTCCCCTCACCTCTCCCATCGACGATCGGATGAAGCAGGCACTCCATGTCCAATCGCGCACGTCATTTCCTCTTCTGTAGAGGATATGAGCGATCCACCGGGAATGTCGCGCGTCTCGCTTCCAACGTCTTCCTCCTCCCTCACAGACATTCGGATCGAAAACCCTGTATCTGCGCAACCTTTGCCCGGTTCGGCTCGTCGGAGAGGCGGGACCAGCGAAGACCTCATCGATCTGACCGAGGACGATCCTCCTCTCATTTCGCCCATTCCACCCAAAGCATCCGAGCCTGAGCAGGTGCTACGGTTTCCATCAGGCTTACCGCAGTTCCCGGCCGATTCTGCCGTCTTCACCGTTTTCGATCTCCCTTTCCGCGGTCGAGTAAATCTCTGTTCATACCTTGCAGCCTGAGACGCATTGCATCTTACATGACATCTATGCATTCTGGACACCGAAGTGCCCGAATTATGGGGAGTACAGGGTATGCTCCGATCTATAATCCAATTATCTATGACATTTACTCCAATACTCAACAATCTGAAGCCACGCTTCGCGGCTTCCGAAAAGGGGTGAAGAATCACTGCTCGCGCTGTTGCCGTAAGAGCAAGCAATTGAGCTGAAGCATTAAGATCGTTACCGCCCCGACTCTCTCCGCAAAGACCCTGGCTCTATCCCTCACATCCCCCTCGAAGTTGCTCTTCATAGCGATGTTGATACACACCGCTCCCTCCTTCAAGCTGGATGTCGCGATCTTGTAGGATTCGCTCGGAACAGCGGAGATGGCGACGTCACTTATGCCCAGAATCGTAGCGGTGTCGAGCTCGGTGCGAGATGGCAGGATAGGGTACGGGTTGGTAGATCTGCGATGAGGAGATATCGAGGGAGAGGACGAGGGCGGATTCATTGGCTAGCATCGCAGCGAGGGGACGACCGACGGTCTCAGATCTACTCGTAACCGTTAATCATTGCAATGGACGGGTCGACAACCGCACGAACCTGTTGATTACGGTGACGATCTCGCCGTTCAGCCTCTGTCCGGCTGGTGCAGAAGCCTCATACACCCTTTCAAGGGATTCCAAGATGAGAAGCACCACCAGAGGGGTGCAAGGATAGATGATGGCGTCGCTCATGGAAGTCGAAAGCTCGGCGAGAGATGGTGGCGCTGCGGCGTAGGATTCGCTAAGGTTCTCGGAGTGGACGCCTTCGACGTCGACTCGTGGCGAGATGAGTGCGCGGAGCTCGTCATCCTGTTCGATGTCGAAGTCTGAGCCTCTTTCATATTTCTGGGCGGTTGGACGTACCTTCTCTGGCCCGAAAAGAGGGAAGTAAACGATCAAGCCATCGACATCTTCGTCCTCGTTGATCTCCGCGATAGCCCGCTTGACCACCTCGAACCCCTCATTATCGCCCATGTCGCGACATGCCGAGATATCCCGCTGTTTGAAGCTGATCCCGTTCGCCGTGCAAATCTTGGTGGTGAGCGTGGCGTACTGATGACAGCCTTGGTCCCGTGTGGCCAGGAGCCCGATGGACTCCGTAATTCACGGGCGAGGAGCGCTTTGATCGGAGCGGCGACCGATGGGACGAAAAGGACGATTCCAGGTATCCGGACGTCGAGAGGCTGCCCGTGACGTCGATCTTGGGCGAGCTCGAAGAAAGGGGTCTTATCTCTGGGTGATTCGACGAGAATGGATGATGAGGAGATGGTCGAGCACGTCGAGGTGCGCGACAGGCTGCCTCATTGTAGGAAGCTAGTCTGGAGTGGGTCAATGATTGAGACGTCGGATAATATTACGCCCGACATGATGGGAATCAGGTGTAAGGTGAGCGATGGTGAGATTTGAGATATTTTTAGGTTTTGAGACGTATGAGTTTGCTCGTTCAGTGTATCGAGAGCTACGCCTTATATTCTACATGCATCAGCCTTCGCGACGGGGTCTGCTGAGGATAACGGCGATGGCGAGCCATGCTTTGTTTGCGCGCAAATATCGATCCGGTCCGGCCATGGTGATCATCTAGCACCTCATCTCCCGCCACGCAGAATATAAACAACGCACTCTATCATGCTTGACTCAGATATGCATGATCTCGCCGATCATGTCGACGACAGCCTCGGTGCCGACGAAATCGCTGTGACTTCCGCCCGTTCCTCGCCAGGTGATGAGCTCGCTCTTGCTACCATGGTGACCGGGTGATGGTGAATTGTCCATGTCCCGCAATTTTTTTAGTGCTTGTCTTGGATGCGTTACCTCCCTCCTGCAGAATGGAGGTGAGAGTATAGATATGTCTTTCGTTGATGAGCTCGTCGTCGGTCGAATCAGTCAGAAGGATCGGGCAAGTGATATCCTGAAAAATCAGACGAGCAATGGGTGTGAGGGGTGAGCAGCTTACACGGATCCGTTCGTCCAATGCCCATTCCTCGGTCATGGTGCTCTCCAAATACCCTGTGGCCACTTCAGCGCGGGTATCTGAGAGATTGAAAGATACTCTGCAGGCCAAGAGCCCGAACCATCCACTCTGTCGCCCCACAAAACTTCGGGGATCCTTACGAAGCTTCAGCTAGCTGCCTGCCGCTATCAAGTCCCCATACTCGGTGAAGAGGGTCGGTACTGTGGTAGGTGATCCATTGATCACGAGACACCTCGGCTCAACCCCTGTTCAAGTTCCATCAGGAATTATCCGTTCATTAATAATACCACTTGCCCTCCTTCTCCAGATTCCTGACGAGATCCGCCGCGATGGAGCCTCCCAGGCTGTGTCCCAGGACGCCAATCATCTCCTTGGGCTTCTTTTCGGGAGAGTCCCGCTGGAGGATGCCGTTGAGATAGTCCCAGGCCGAGCGTGCATCATCGAAGAAGCCCTGCTCTGTTGGAACACCGGGAGATAGACCATATCCACGGTAATCGATTGCTAGGATATTGCTGCCGGCTTATGAGCTGATCAGACTTTCTTGGTGTCGTGACGACGCACCAATCGAGACGAGATGCGATCAGAGAGAACGCCCGAACACGATGAGGACCAGCGACAGTCCAGCCCTTCGTTTCTAAGTCTTCCTCATATCATCGGGTGACCTGAACTGACAGTACCGTGGAAGAACAGGATTGTCGGCCTCTCTGAGAATGCCTTTTCGAAAATCTCGTCAGAGAATGGCTCAGTCGGCTTCTCCTTTCACAGTCTCTGGTAGTACGAGAGCGGACTGCAAGAGCATAAGAGACAGGAAAGGTTTCATGAGGACACGCTCACAAGGTGTGCCACCCATGTAGCTTGTTACCGTCTCTCCTTGAATCCAGACGTTGCGGACGGAGAATGCTGCGAGACATATGAGCTGATGAGTACTCAAGTGGAAAAATGGTGTCACGGGCTGCACCATGGTGTGTGATCGTCGATCTTCTCAAACGGATCCGCAGATCGAGTGTACAGCTGCATAACCCGCTCGACATTCCGGTCGTGAGTCAACCTAGACGATAGCACTGTCAAAATTCTACTCGAGGAGGTACCTCACTCTCGCTGGACATCCGGCCTCGTCAAGCTCGCCAATTTGAAGACGTTCCAGACAGCATATCCCGTGAGTAATGCCACCGGGACAAGCGCAGCTGTTTGTGGAGGGATGTCAGAGAGCTTTTCGACGAGGGCGGGCATGACTTCGCCTTGTTGAGTGAAAGTAGAAGAGAAGAATTCATTACGTCAGACTTCTTAAAGGAATGATGGATGAAACGTTGTAGGGTTGCAGGCCCGAATAGCTGTCGGGACCAAACCGATCGTATTTGGCGTGGAAATGAGATAGTACAGGTTGGTCCCGACAGCATTGGACAACTAATCTTCGACATCGCCGCGTGGCATGTATAAGCTCTGCAGAATTCCGTCTTCCCGCACTGCTAAACGCAGTTTTTGAGAGGCGGTAGCCTCGGCCAGAAGCACTCGCCAACTCGATACAGAATGTCGACCCCATGACAGATTGACCTGGACATCATGTCACTCGTACGTGTGATTTCTTGAGAATGTTCTGGCATTCTCCAGCAACTGACTGTGATCGTCATAGCTCCTTTATACCTTAGACTTCAAGGTAGACAATGGTGTGAAGATATCCCTGTTGATGGGCGTGATCGGCCTTCGAGCTCAAAGGACCCCACCTGACGAACCGCTAAAGACCGAGCCGGACGCACAGCGATCGACTTGATTATATCATTTCTGATTCCACAGGTTTCCACTGACTGCTCTCTCATTCTACTTTGCTCACGACTGTCATCTTGTGACCCAACTTGCAGCTCAGACATCGTTTCCAACGCGTCATGGCATCCCTTACCCCACCTTCAGAATCCGGAGAGGCGAAATTATCCTCCCCACCCTCTTCCATCTCCACCTCGACGCACCAAAAAGCATTCTCCTTGTCCTCGCTCAACAAACCGGACGTCTCGGCACCCGAGCAGACCGGGAAGGAAGGTGAAAAGGGCAAAGTCAGAGGTCTGTTTGGCAAGCTCGGACCTTCCAAGAGGAAACCCAGCTCCGGTTCGCTCTCCATCTCCAACGATGACAAGCCAATCCAATCCCCACCCAGTACCGTAACAGCCACCCCTACCCCTTCCACCGAACAGCTGAAGGTCAAAACCGCGCAGTCCAGCACTGTCACTCCATCTGGCACTTTAGCCATTCCGAATGACTCGGATCTGTTCCGACAGTCACTCGTTAGCGCACAACGTGCCGTCGATCATCTATCTTCCATCAACACAATTCTCACAGGTGTTGGAGCGGTGACTTCCTTGGGCGCCGGATGGGTTCCTGGGCTGGCGCAGGGTGTTCAGCTCGTTCTGATGATGTTGGACCAGGCGAAGACTATCAACGTGGGGAAAGTTGCGGCGATACGTCTGGTCAGTCTAACCCCGTTGTTCGGCGCTGTGATAGGTGATATGCGTCCTCGGTCATCCCTCCCTTTCCCTTTGTCTACGTCCGTGCAGTGCTGATCCGTCCAGGTGGAACGATCTGCAGCGGTACTAGCCGCTGTGGAACAAGCCGTGATTGACGCGCATGGCGTTGTGTTTCCTTCCATGGAAGCGAATATCGGCCAGCTTCTGCAGTGAGTCTTACGGCACCGTTCGTTTGCGTAACTTCTGTCTGACTTGAGGATCGCAGAAATCTCCATAATACCTCATACGTCTTGACGAAGCAGGTCGATCGTCCGTTCCTCAAGCTGTATCTACATGCGAACGATACTGCCGGGCAGAT
>JAABUL010001538.1_pt1 | contig 43004 bp, 78 predicted proteins | sample 5559151 | NCBI WGS metagenome assembly JAABUL01 (sample SAMN10711876, study PRJNA513368) | rock metagenome | isolation source: Antarctica rocks | place: Antarctica: Victoria Land, Pudding Butte sud | reverse complement strand
TAGAATCCGCGCACATGCTGGCCTGGATGCAAGTTGATCAAAACAGTGAAAGCAGGAGATGCCAGCTCGAAGTCTCAAAACAAGATTCTCGTTTCAGAAAGCTCGCTGCCGAATAGATTACCCTATCAGTGAGTATCTAGCGGTGGCTGCAACAAACTCAATCGAGCTGGCAATACATGCTCAACAAGCAACATCCCGGTAGCCGCAAACTGCAATCCTGCGGACACACGTTCTACAATAAGCCCTGTGGAGCACTTGATTCTTGCAGATCTACACCCGACAGCCTATGGTGATCCTAGAGCCAGTGTGGCGTCTCGCCGCCGCCACCGCTGCTGCCGCCGCCGGCGGTGGCGGCGCTGCCTTCGAACTTTTTTAGGGCCTGTCCAGACACCAAGCAGGGTCGCCTGCATCGCCGGTGCGACACCAGGGATCTGCGAGCCTTGCCGCCCATGCAGACGCATTCCACAGCCGGGTAAGCTGCGGATCGAGGCGCCGCACCGCCCCGGCTCTTGATATCTGGCGCTACCAGCGGCGCCGCAGCAGGCCCTTCCGCCAGGCCCAGTAGAAGGCGGCGCCGGTGGCGGCACCGCCGAGGTGGGCCACGTGCCCTATGTTGCCCTCTCCCTGCATGCAGGATGAGCTGCCTCAGGATACTTGTTCCGTTCCTAGATTTCTGCAGACGTCCTGGACGTTGTGGTGCATGCACGATAGTCTGCTTCGTTGCACGGCAGGTGGGTTTCCACGCACACGTGAGAGGTTTTGCCAACCTTGCCGGTGCTGCCGATGTCACTGCATTCTCAGGGCTGGTGTTGTGATAGAACAACTGTTGAGCATGCTTGTAGCAGGTGCACTGCACCAATGCGTGGTCTGAATCGCACCCGAATGCTGCCGGAGATGTCGGAGTAGACCCACAGGATGCCCAGGATGAAGCTAGGCATCGGGATGGGGATGGGGAAGAGGATCACCTGCGAGCGAATCTCCAATTTCAGCGCTGACTGCAGCTCGAAAAGCCTCTACCACACTGCCGAGGAATCGAGATGGCGTGGCACGTTTTGTGCGCTTGTTCTAGTCCTTTCAGTCAACTGTGTGCAGTCGTTCGAGTCCTTTCTGTCAACGGTTGAACAAAGCTTGAGTTACACGGCAGGGCAGGCATGCATGAGGAACGCCATGCACTCACCATGCGCATGGGAGCGAGCAGGATGTCCGCGATGACGATCGCGCTGACTGCGCCGCTGGCGCCCAGCGCGGGAGGCGACATCCGCAGCCGGGCGTCCACTGCCCACGCAGGTCCGCCTGCATTTGCACCTCATTCCGCTTGTCTTGCATTGATCGCGGCTCGGATAGTGGCGCTCAAGGATAGTGCACATGAGATGTACTGGTATCAATGCGGAAAGCCAACAAGTCCACCATGCTTCAGAGATAGCTACAGATGTATCGTCGGCTTTCTGCTGGCAGTCGCATCACACGACTCGAAGGGTGCGCACCTTCCTTGGCTGCCTTGTACCAGTACCTGCAGGTGCCAGATTTAAGCAAGTGGATGCGCCGTCACATTGATACAGTTTTGTGAAGAGTTCCGGTTTGCGACCTGGCATCAGTCATCACAGCGCAAACCCTAAAGCCAGAACAAAGCTCAGAAAACAAGGTATGGGTTGGGACCGGAGCCCGCTGACAAGCTTGGTGGCATTTTCAGCGCAATAATTACCACGCCACATGTGCAGCGCTCGCCGCGATGCCGCCCGCGCAGTACAGCCCCAGCAGCTGCAGACGAGTCAAGAAAGGAGTGTCATTGGCGATTGTGATCCAGGACGTGGCTTATCTCGTAGACCGGCATGGGGCAGCGGCTGCAACATGGCGCATCGGGTATGGCTTGCGGCATTCTACCCAGTGCTGGATTGGCCAGCAAGTGTCACAGGGAGTGGCAGAGCACAGCAGCAGGATGGCTCAAAGCAACTCACCAGCTTGGGGCCGAACAAAAGCGCGATCTCATGCCCAAAGAAGTACCTGCAGGAGCAAACAAGCGACCTCAGTATGCACTTGCTTCTCGGCAGGAATGACCTGGTTGCTGGGGCACAGGCGCATCCAACTGCAGGCATGCGCGGGGATGGCTGCAGGTTTCAAGTTCGACGATCGTAATGGGAGGCGGAGGAGACGTAAGCCGCACAGCGTGATCATGTTGACGAGCAGGTGCTGCGGCTCGGCGTGGCTCAAGGCTGCACATTTGCAGCCCACCCGTCAGCAAAAAGAGCTGCGCACAGGTTTTCACTACACGCCGCAGCCGGAAGCGTGTGCAAGTACATAATGGTGGTTCTTACCGTGATTTGTTGGCGTGCAGCTCAGGCAGCCACGAGGTACTGGGGCAACCAACAGCAACAAGAAAGCCGTGAGGCATGCGCCCTGGGACGTTAGGCGGCATCTCACCTGAGGTGAGCAGGGTGTAGATACGGCCCTCGCGGATGTGCTGCGGCGACACCATGAAGTGGCGCGCCATGAAGCCCGGGTTGGTTTGCCACATCACGAAGCCCGCCACATTCGCACCTGCACGCAGGGTTTGCCATATGCAGAAAGCACACTTTTATCTAGGGCTCCGCCTAGCTGCAACCTAAATGAAGCTGTTGGCAACCAGCTGCAGGGTATGGAAGGCTCACAGGCCTGATACTGGCAAGTTCACGCTCAAATGCAATCTGGCGTGGACAGGTATGAGAGGCAAAGCTCGAGTCGATTATTGCGTGCAGCACATCAAGCAGGTCTCGATACTTTCTCGAGCCGAGTTGCTGCACTCCAAATATTCGTTTCTGAAAGCTGTGCAGTGACGCACCTATGAGGCCGTACAGCATGTGCATGGGGTCCAAGCCGCGGTTCAGCGTGACGGCGGCGTATGGCGAGGAGTAAGACACCCGGCCGTAGCCGTTGTAGCCCCGCGCTTGCTGCCGCATGGCCGCGGCTGCCGCCCCCGCCGGGAGGCACCGCCCCGTTCGTCGCGTGGCCACGCCCGCCACCGCTGCCGCTGCGCCCGCTGGCGTGCAGGGAATGCCTCTGGCCGAGGCTCTGCCGGCCGCAGTGGCACCGCCGGCCGCCGCCTGTTGTGACGACGAGAATGTCGCTGCGGGCAGGAAAGCGGCACGCAGCTCGCACCGGAGCGCCTGGGCTGCCGGCCGAAGGACCGTTGCTGCCTGCTGGGCGGCTGTGACGGACCAGCCGCTGGCGCGCCAGGCCGCGGACGGCGCTGCTGCTGCATGTGCGCCCATGCTGCCACTGCTGCTGCAGCCGCCGGCCCCAGCCGCCCTCTGTGCTGTGTGACTCCGGAAACAGCGGGCACCGACGCTGCCGCCGGTGGTGCACCCAGTGCCATGAGCAGCTGCATGCTGCCGCAGACTGGCCGCCGCGCGGCATGCCAGGCTGCCGGATAATGCCGAGCTGCCAGCGGCTGCAGCCACGGTGCTGGCCACCGTGGCGTGCAGGCACCTAGCGGCGACGTCCCAAGCTTTCAAGCCTGCCGACGATTGGCCAGCAGAGCGCGCTGCCTGGTGTGGCCATGCTGCGGGAAGCGCGTGCTGAATGCGATGCTGAAGCCTTGGTACGAATTCGTGAAGCGGCTGTTGGATTTGTTCAGCCGCCCGCAGGAGCCTGCTGGCCGCGCGCATTACGATGCTGTCCTGCAGATAGCATTCCAGCGACCGTCAGTGTGGTATGCATACCTTTTGCAGCAGTATATGATGACACTGCGAGAACGGCACAAAAGTCTGTCGAGGCATCGAAGTGCAGCTTGGAGTGCATGTTTTTTTAAGCCGGATACTCGATGCTGGATGTGATGCAATCTCGCAACCATCATGTCATCAAGAGCAATGCGAAGCTGCACCACGAGGCTGCGAGGACGTACCCGTTAAATTCTGCAAGGGCATGGACCGGCCGTTCAAACGGACCGCTTGTAGGCCACGCGTTTAAAACAGCGTGCGTGATCGGATGATGACGTCATGCAGAATGATATTCCAGCACAATTGAGAATTGATGTCTGATGTTGTCTGCACCTGCACGGCTGCAGAGGTCGCCAGGTGTGCAAAGCAGCGAGAATCCCCCGCATCCCGAATTTCTGTCTGACGGGTCGGACAGCCAGCTGAGAGCTTCGTAAGCTCCCAATATGGCTACTTGCGATTGATCAGCCCAAGGCGTTGCAAATAGGCTTGATCAGCCCAAATCCTTGCAAATAGGCTGGAGAGTACATCGCGTTTCACTCGGCAACGAAGCAGCGTGCGTACTTGCAAAGCCGCGGACGCAAGTGTTGCCCACGTGCTGCTGTCGAAAAGTGGTGCAAGAGGCGCTCACGCACAAGAATGTATTTGAACTTTCGAAAGTTTATTTGAATTCACCTCACGACCGACTTGACTCATTGTCGCTGACTGCGTTGACCTTGTGCAAATAAGCTAATTGCTTTGCTGGTGGAGTTGGCCTGCACGTCCTGTTCGCACCGAATGTGCAGCAGGCAGACAGGCTCACTTCTTCGTACGACTCAAAAGTGTTTCAACAAGCGCTTTCGACTTGGTCAGGAAGCATTGGCCCTCTCTGATTTCCAAAGTCCTACCAGTTCTGCATCAGCAGCAACTTGCAGCCTCGCGCCCTCAAGCCAGTGCAGCTGTTAGTATCAGACAGCCTTCTGATGAGCTAGTGGCCTTGACACCGACGGCTGCCACGCCGGCGTGCGTGCATGGCCGCAGCACCCCACAAGGGCGGCGGCGGCAAGCCAGCCAACAGCGGCAGCAATGCCGGCGTCGGGCAGCCCCGATTCGCGGCGATACCGGAGGAGAGGGAGCTGCACACAGGCATCATGGGCTCGCTACCGCCGCTCTCTGGATTTGACCCATCAGCAGGACGCTCAGGCATCGGCGCCGGCAAGCTTGCGCCAACGGGCGGCGGCCGTGCAGCCAGCAGCTCCGACAGCACCTCCGACGTGGGACTCCACGTCGGAGGTGCTGCGTCGGAATCTGGTCACGGCCTGTGCGGCACCGCATCAGAATCCAGTCAGCCGTTGCTCATGTGGCTTCCGCTCTATCGCAGCAAACATGTGTTCACCGAGAAACTGCCTGGGTCGAGCAGTCGGCACAAGCATCTACATCCTGACCGTCAACTTTTGCACTACTGCAGGGCGAGGCGGCTGTCATCGTCGGCGCGATCGGCTTCGTGCCTCTGCACTTCTGCATTGTGTGAGCTGGTCCTGCATCGATCACAAATTTTGGCTTTTAAAAACATTTTTGTAAGTTTCATATCGAAGCCAGGCAATGTAAAACTTGCAGCACGGACACAGTCAGTATGTTTTGCTGGTGTGCATTCCTTGTGATTGCACACCCCATTCATGGCGTCAGCATCGTCACCTTTGTGGCGCAGAATCTAGTAATGCCTCCACTCATGTTCAATAGTGTGCGGGCGCCAGGCTGGCCCCTGCGGCTGGCGCACAACGTGATGGTCGTCCTTGCCGTCGTACTGGGGTGCGCACTTCTGCCTGCACCTGTGCCAATCGTTCGGAAGTACGTGCGGGCATGGCAGCACTTGCCCAGGGGTGCATCGGCGGCAGCCAGCTGACGCCGCTAGCTGTACTGCTGTCGCGGTGACCATCTTGTCTACACAAGCTCTTTCCACCCGCACCTCAGAGCAGCTGTGCCCCGCAACGATGGAGACCCTATCCGTCAGCTATTGCCCAAACGTTAGATGCCGGTGGAATTTTATCAACTAGAAAAATTAAGCATAAAATTAAATATAAAATCCTCAGAGACTACACGCCAAACGTAAAGCGGCTGTCTGCAAAGACAACGCACTTGGCTGATTGGCTGATCATTCCCTGTCTGCAGCTGAGCGCGATCGTGGGAGCCGGCTACACACTCGTGCACGAAATTCAGCACACTGGGCTGGAGTTCTTCAAGGTAAGGTTTGCTGCCATTCATACGCCATGCAAGCGAATGCTGGTCGACCATGGCATCTGGGTGTCTGTATGTCAGCTGGACGACTGGAACTTCTCCTCGCCCATACAGGACGTCAACACCTTGCAGCTGGCCGAGAATGAGACGTGATGATATTGGTCTGGGCTGATTGTCTAATTGCCGCCTGCCGCCTCACTGTTCAACTGACTACTGTCTCCAGAATGCTGCAGAGCACTGACACGTTGACGTGCGAAGTAGTGGCGGTGTTCAATCCATGGGTGTTGGTGGAAATAGGTGTGCAGCCGAGTCACGACATGATAATTCTGAAGGCTTTGCCAAAATCGCCGTTGCAAAATTAGGATTTTCAAATTTGGAAATTGAAGCGATCGTGTATATCCGCATAAATCTGTGCAAACCATGCACCTCTGGTGCTGGCGATATGTGCTTCCAAACAACACGGCCGGTCTCAGGCAAACAGCATTGCGAATCAGAACAGCCTGCCCTTGTTCTTCGGGATCTTGCCCTGCGCACCAACAGACTTGTATCAGCTCCTCCTAAAAGCGGGAACTGTTCAAGGTACCGGATGATAATAGTCAAGAAGCGAATATGGATTTGTTGAACACGAAGCACTAACCCGGAGTGTTGCTTGGCTACCAAAACCTTGGTGAAACATAACGCCTAAGAATGGTCCATAACGGGCTTGCAAGAAAATTGCGGCTGCGCACCTCTTGAATGCTGATTCCACATTGCTTCAAGAGCTTGACTGTGTACTCGTATTGGTCAAAAAATCCCTTATAGCACACATGGACGTAGACGTTGAGTTGGATGAAGATTTCGTCTGATGAATGGCAGAAAAGCACACACAAGGGGGGACAGAAGCTTCTTGTTGTGTACAACACGCACACAACAAGAAGCTTGTTGTCACCACACCTGGCAGTCGTCCCACACCGTCCGGCTCTTGATGCGCTCCTCCCCTGCAGCAGCATTCAGGTTGGCGCATGTGTCCCGAATGACGATTGGGTATGGCCATCAAGCACATTGTGGCCATGCTGTGGATACGCACCAGCAGTGATTAGAAGTAGCAGGTCGCACCTTGACACTGCTCAGGAATCCACCAGGGGTCTGGGCAGGAGTTCTGGGGCCGCTCCCGCTTCAGCTGCCTGCGGTGCACAGCAGGAGCAGGCATTAGGCTTCTGAACTTCACCTTGCACATGTGGCTCTTGCTCGGTTTCACACGATAGGCGAATTCGTCGCATTCGAGAGTCATGCACATTGCCTGCGGACGCCCATCCGAACAAGGGTCGCAAGAGCGGCGTGCAAATGTATCCAGGGATAAACTTCTACTCACGTGAAGGTGAGGGGCTGTGTGGACTCCATAATCTCCTCTGAGTCGCCGCTGAACAGCAGCAGGAGCAGCAGCAGCGCGACCGCAACGCCCACACCTACGATCGCCGCGATCTTGCCGGGCGACAGCCTCGATGTCTCCGCCTCCTGCACGCACGCAGGGAGTGACACCATCAGACGGAGAGTCGTGCGTGATTGCGTGTCTTCATGGCAGCAGCCGGTGGCAGCCACGACCTGAAGACCGCAATGCCTCACTTGGCGGCAAGCTGCGGGCTGGCCCCCACCCCCCCAATCAAGCTCCACCACCTTCTGCCGATGCAGCAGCGCAGTGCACCGCTGCATCCTCGTGGCGCCAGAATGCTGCAGTGTACCGTCTCTGGCCTGGCGCTGCACCTACTGCTGGTGCTCGCGGTGCAGCAGCGCCTTGCGCTCGGCCTCCTTGGGTCTGCTACACAATTTGTCTACCACAGTAGCTGTCTCGTGTTCGCGCACACTGCACCTTTTGCTGGTGCTTGCGGCGCAGCAGCGACTTTCGCTCGGCCTCCTTGTCGCCTGCGGTGTCTGCGGCATACGCCTTGCGCCCCGCCGGCTGGTCCACCTGGGCCATGGTAGGTGATTGTATCGTCATGACATCCCATGGCAGACAACCCATGACTTGGCGCGTGCAATGAGCAGCTGAAGGGGAGACAAAAATGGCTGCAGATACTGTAGGTAAAGCCTGGCGGCAAGTAGCGGTGTCACTGCAGGCACCAGGCACAAGTACATACCTGCACAACGGTGTCGCGGGCGCCGCCATCGCCATTGCCAGCGCCGCCGCTGCTGCTGGACAGCTCCTGCTCCATCGCCGCTTGCTCCGCCTCCAACTTGGCCTGCAGGATGACAGGCCGTCCGCGTTGCTGTGGCTCGTACCGAAGAAGAGACAGTGCATGTTGGCACAGGAGGCGCGTTCGCTTTGCATGGTTAAGCTGCAGGTCACAGGGCCTAAGGTCCTGTCGAAGAGCTTTGCGCTAGCGAACATAGGTGGACACAGATCCATCAGCAGGTTACTGTGGAAAGATCCCGTTGCACAGGATGTGTTCACTCGGTGATTTGCTCAACGTCATGGAAGCAAAGCAGTCCACCAGAAGATCGCGCCTGCAATTCCTTGAGTTTCTGGCTCATCGCTGTTGCTCGTGCGCGTCAGTACGGATTCGCAACCCGGAGGACTTTCAAAGGCCTGCCAGATCCCCTGGGTCGCCCAGTGTCTGGCGGTGCCTCGGAATCGTGCTGCGCCCCCCTCGCCAGCAGCAGCTATTGGTCTTGCGCTCGATCAAGCTTGAGGAACGTTAACGCGGGCGTGCAAGCTGAAATGCACCTCACCTCGCAACTTAGTGTTCAACCTTTGCACAGCTACTCATGTTAGGCATCGATAACTAACATGTGTCTAGGTGACGCCGACTGCGAGAAAGAACCGCTGCGAAAGGCAAACTTGTTGCAGCTGGAGCTCGTTGGCGCATTGGTGAGGTGCACACTGCACACAAAGGCTCATTAGTGCCGCCGGCAGCCGCGCAGCATGGTGGAGCTATCCACCATGGAGCCTCTGGGCCCGCAGGAGGTGGAGGCTCAAATCGAAAAGCTGTTCAAGGGGCAGCCGAAGGCGCGGACCGCCTCTCCATCGTGCTCCTAGCATCCATGCTGCATGCCAAGGACGCGACAGCCGTCTGATGCACATTCTGAGGCACATCATCTTCCAAACGTGCCGATCGAGCCGTGTGTCTTGCATCCGCATCTGCAGGGCTTTCCCTTCGACGACTTCGACCTCAACGACGTCATGCTGCCGGAGAGTGAGGGTGACTTCGGCTACCCGTCCGATGACGACGAGCTGGACGAGGAGGAGATTGTCACTGAGACTGGTTTCGGCAGCGTAATTGGTGAGCGGACTGTGCCAGCTGTGTACCCTTTGATGGAGAGCAGCCACTGTTTGGCTGTTAAAAGCAATTTGCGTGTCCAGACGGCGGCCGCGGTACAGATGCAGTCGCAGTTGGCTCTTGCATGAGCGTGCGGCATCTGCAGGGGCACGCATGCCCATACTGTTTGTCGGCGGTGCATCGCGCAACACAAGAGCAAACGTATGCACGAGTGCACATGGACTGATGCATCAGATGCACATCAAACCATTATGAAAATCACGGATTCGCAACATCCGCAGGCAGGCATGGGCAATCTGGCAGCGACGGCGCTGCGCAGGACCCGCAGCTGGGGATCAGATGTCCATCATCCTGTCCTGCTCCACGATGTTGACATGCCTTCCGCACTCCTGCCCCGCAGTCGTGGACAACCTGCCGAAGGTGTCGGAGGAGAAGTATGCCAAGCTGGAGGGGTACGTCAAAAAGGTGTACTCTCAAATTGGCAGCATCAACAGCGAGGGCGGCTTCTACATGCCTGTCGACGAGGAGACCAAGGTCACCAAGGGCTACGCCTTTGTGGAGTTCTCCAACCCCCAGGCAAGCCTTGAGAGCCCCTCGACCAAGGCATAGCTGTGCAGATGTCACTCACTGGGAGTTGCTTATTGGCGGTGTGTGGTGCTGGCACAGCAATGGCGCCTGGTGGTCAAGTGCGCCACCTCCAACTGCACGAGTGGTGGGCACGAGGACCTGAAAGCCCACGGCTGCCTGACACGCCAGACTGGTCTCCTGTTGCCTGATACCTTTCTCTGCTGCTGCGCAACAGGAGGCGGCGGCGGCGAAGGAGCAGACAAACGGCTTCAAGATGGACAAGGCGCACACGTGGACGGTGTGCCTGTTCGACGACTTCGACAAGCTGGACAAGGTGCCCGACGAGTACCAGGAGGCGCCGCCGCAGGAGTATGAGCCCATGGTGCGGTCCTTAGTAGGGTTTTGATGAGCGTGGATGGCGTCGCATTGTCTGACTCATCTCTGCAGCGGCTCTGCGTCAGCTTTCGCCACGCGGGTGCAACGGCAGGCGATCGTACGGCTGTCCTTGTCGCATGCCAGGGTGTGCATGTGCAATGCGCAATGGCTGAGGATGCAGCATCAAAGACTTGCTGCGGGCGTCCAGGCTCCTGGCTGGCTGCAAGACATATTTATGACGACGGTGCTGACGTGCCTGGCTGTTGCGGCTTTGCAGGAGAACCTGCAGGAGTGGCTCATGGACCCGCGGGGCCGCGATGAGTTTGTCGTGCGCCACGGCGACGAAACGGAGGTGCGCGCTGTGCCCCTGCTGCACCTGCAGGCCCTGCAGTGCCCTTGGCATGCACCTCTCGGCTGTCCTGCCCTTGCCGTCAACTCTGGAGGCCTGTTTCTGGCCTACAGAAACACTCGCCCAGATAGCTTCCGCACGTGCCGTGTGCAAAGATGACATCTCCTCTGAGCAACGATGTCCACTAGCGCTCGAATCCAGACCTGGTGCTGAACGGAGCCTGCGTGCCTCACCCTGTTTTGAGAATTGTAAATAAAGTCAAAAAACGGCCCTCCTGTAACAGGTGCTGTGGAACGACGCGGCGCGGGCGCAGCCGGACGAGGTGTACCGGCGCTCCTTCTGGACGGAGTCCTTCGTGCAGTGGTCTGCCCATGGCAGCCTGCTGGCCACCATCCACCGGCAGGGCATCGCCGTCTGGGGCGGCAAGTCCTGGCAGCGCATCGCCCGCTTGTCGCACCCCAATGTGCGCCTCTTTTCCTGTCACGCGGCCAGCTGATTAGCGGCCTTGGCGTGCACTCTTGGTAGCCCGTGCAAGGCTGCCATGTCACATGCTACAACATCGCTACTGGCATTGACACGTGGCACCTCTGCTAGGACAGTCAGGGAGTCCAGGCAAACAGCTCCCAGTGGCTCGTAAACCACTTCCCTTGACAGTCTGATTCCTCTGCATGCAGGCGCGGCTCATGGAGTTCTCGCCGAACGAAAAGTACACCGTGTCATACTCGGCGGAGGAGCCGCGCGGCCCGCGCGAGAAGGCCAGCCTCACCCTCAACGTCTTCGACTCCTTCTTGGGTGCGCGCCGCTTTTTGCTCCACTCACGTACTAGTGTCCTGACGCCGATACATATGCCATGTGTCGCCTGCTGCTCGTCTCATCTGGGATGTAGCTGGACAACACAAGCGGTTCCACACCCTGAGCATCTTGCAGGACACTTTGAAGTCAGGGCCCTATCTACTGCGCCTCACGCATTCGACTGAGGCTCTCTGTTCCTCATCCACCCTGCAGGCAAGACGCTGCGGACATTCACGGGGCCGGTGGACGACTACGCTGTGGGCAGCGCGGCGGGCGCCGGCGGCGCCGTCAACTGGCCGCTCTTCAAGTGGGCCGGCGGCAACGAGGACAAGTATGTTTTTGAAAGCCTGTCCATTTCCGTGTCACGCCAGCACTGCAGCACCCATCAATTTGACTCCTACATCATCATTGCAGCAATTGAGCAAACAATCGTGACGGAACCCGCCGTCTGATACGCCAGCTGCTGCTGCTACTGCTCCATCCGTGACTAGGTAACATGCGCACCGTTGCTTCGTGGTGTTTCAGAGCTGCTGTATTTGTGCAAACCCTTTTCATCGACAGAGACGAACCCGGACTTATGCAAAGCGTGACACTGCAGGTTCTTCGCGCGGCTGAACCGCGACGCGATCAGCGTGTATGAGGCGCCGGACATGGGGCTGCTGGACAAGAAGTCCGTGAAGCTGGACGCGGTGCAGGACTTCTCCTGGTCCCCCGCCGACCCCGTCCTGTGCGCCCTTCCCCTGGGCTTCTGTCACTCATCGCGGCCCTCCGCATCTTGTGCTTGTCTGGCCTGCTCGCACCAAGCACAGCGCTGCAGCACCCGGCAGACTTTGGATGCAGTCGCCCTAGTCTCGAGCCGGCGGGATATGGACGAATGCTGAAAGCAATGCTTCGTCCTTGACGCTCCGGTGAATTCAGAGTAAGAACCCTGTCACGGCACAGGTGCGCATACCAGAAGGAGCAGGCAGGCGGCAACCTGCCGGCGCGCATCTCCCTCATCTCCTTCCCCGAGCGCACTGAGCTGCGCCAGAAGAACCTGTTCTCCGTCGCGGGTTCGCACAGTCTCATGTGCTTGATGCTCTTGAGATCTGAAAGTTTCCTGGTTCACATGTATAGGTGTCCTGGCACACCGTGCATGAATGTTCGATTTTCTGAGGCACTTCTGCTGCTGTCAGACCAGCAGCGTGCGCCCGAGGCATGCTGTTGCCGCGCCCGGGTTCTGGTGGCAGGCAACTGACGCTCGCTGCCCCATCTCTGCCCGCGCAGATGTGCAGATGTTCTGGCACCCCCAGGGCACCTACCTGGCGGTGCAGGTGGACCGCTTCACCAAGACCAAGAAGAGCATCTACACCTCCTTCGAGCTCTTCAGCCTCAAGGTAAACCGTTTGCCTTCCCCGAAATCCTGACCCTTGCCACTCCGCCAGTCACGCGCATGATGAAACACGCATGCAACACTTGAGCTTGGCGTCTGAAAAGGCCCTTGATTGGCGCCACACCTCGCTTTGGCAGTGCACACACATTCTGCAAATACGTAACATGATAATGCTTCTTTGCACTTTCTGCATCGGCACTACGGCTCTCGAGTTGGTGAGCATGTTTGATTACTTTCTACTTGAAGGGTTACCAACTTGACCAGGAGCGGTCGGTGCCGGCGGAGGTGCTGGAGCTGCCGGCCAAGGGCGACCGCATCATCCACTTTGCTTGGGAGCCGCATGTGCGTCTACTTCTCTATATGAGCTGCTAGCCTGCCATTTATAGATGCATGCATGTCTTCGGACTTGAATCCCATGTGCATAGCAGAATCCCAGCAGTCTGCAGCCATCAATGTCTGAAATGCAAGGGCCTGGGATGCTCCCGGCAGTCGACACGCCCAGAATGCCTGGTCAAGGGTTTAGGGTTTAGGTCATGGAAAGCAGGGCTTGCGTTTTGCCGTCAGCACCGCGATGGCCCGCGTCTGCCATCACAATTGAGCAACTGAACCGAAAGTTTCACCATACACCCGCAGGGCTCACGATTTGCCATCCTGCACGGCGACGGCCCCAAGCCGACGCTGAGCGTGTACGACATGAAGGACGTGGCCAATGCGGTGAAGGGTGTCTCTCCCGTTCTGACTAACCCCAGCCGCGCCGCCAACGCCATCCACTGGTCGCCCACCGGCAAAAACATGGTCCTCGCCGGCCTGAAGGTGCGCAATCTCGGCCATCGAGAGGCTGCATGGTGTGCTCTGCATCGCCTGCCACCTGTGTCTAGCAGGAGACCAAGCACGAGCAGGACACCCGGCATGTGCTTGAGGCTGTTCCATTGCAGCGACGAGTGCGTTGCGGCACTCGCCAGCACCTCTCCCGACAGCCTGCGCTCTGACTGATTGGCCCCCCCTCCTGGACCCTGCAGCAAATGAATGGGCAGCTGGAGTTCTACAACGTGGATGAGGCGGAGACGATGGCGACGGGGGAGCACTTTATGTGCACCGACATCGAGTGGGACCCCACTGGGCGCTACGTGGCGACCGTCGTCACCAGCGTGCACCAGATGGAAAACGGCTTCAACGTGTGGGCCTGGAACGGCAACCTGCTGTACCGGTGCGCGCTTCTCTCATCGTTAGACGGCGGCGGCTGAACCCTCGTTTGAAAGAAGCTGGAAGGACAGCCAGCTGTGACGACTCGCCAGCCGCCGGCCGCCTGCACCGAGGCAGTAACGATATCTGGGTCTCCACTCACAAGGATGGCATGATACATGGCTCATCCCTGCATTGCAAGGCATCCGAATCTGGATCTGCAGTCTGGATTTTGACTCCAGCGAGACTTTCCAACTCGCCACCTGCGCAGGGTCATGCGGGACCGATTTTACCAGTTCAGCTGGCGCCCGAGGCCGCCAAGCCTGCTGAGCGAGGCGCAGCTCAAGGACGTGGCGCGCAACCTCCGCAAGTACAGCGAGAAGTACGCCAAGGAGGACGATGTGCTACTGGCACAGGTGCGCTTCTTGAAAAACTGTACGCACCTACACATGGGGACAGGTCATCTGTGCATTTGCAGCGCAACCTGCGCAAGTATCCCGAGAAGTGCGCCAAGGAGGACGACGTGCGCTTCTCGAAACACTGTACGCGCTTACAGAATGGGAAAGTTCACCATGGGTCTGTGTGCATTTGCATCGCAACCTGCACAAGTACTTGGAGGAGCACGCCGAGGAAGACCCGACTTGCTGCTGGGCCCAGGAGTGCTTTCAAACTTTTCAAGCGCACCTTCGAGGGAGTCTCGTTGCACCACCTTCGTGAGAACTCTTGAAAGTGAGCCGAGGCGGGCGGCGCGCAGTCTGCTCTGTGCCCCGCCTCGGCCACAGCCAGCCTCTGCTGTGCCCTCAGCCTGCAGGTCGTCTTCAAACAAGATTCACTGACAGACCAAAACCTCATCCTCCGGTGTCGTTCCGTCGACGCAGGCGGACACGGACCTGCTGTCCGACCGGAGGTCTCGCATGGACGAGTGGCGGGAGTGGGCCGAGGGGCGGCGCGCGTGGCGCGACCAGATGGCGGCTGCCGCGCAGAAGATCATTGAGGCGCGCTACGAGTCTGCCGAGGACCCCGACGACTACACCGTCCAGCAGGTGGGCTCTTGCTGTCTTTATGAAACATTTCGCAGTATCAGGAGTCAGCCGACCTGAGTGTCACGAACTGCCGGTCCCGTATCTCATACGCTGTCCAGACTGGTTCTGAGAGGGGCTCGCCGCCCTGTTGAAGGCACGGCCAGACAGAAGGCGTGCCTCTGTCAGTTGTGGGTACTCCTTCAGAACTGGACACGGGGTTGCTCTATGCATCAGTCGTGTTTCCAGTCTCGGCGGCTTGATCCAGGACACGGCAGTGACGCACGCGCAATGTCCCTGCCTCCGCAGCTCTGCCATAAATCCCTACAATGTCTGAAATGGCACATCCAATGTGGCGTCCCCCCTTTCCTCCTGCAGGAGACGGTGGAAGAGGTCATCGGCCACCAGGAGGAGGTGTGGCAGGGCTGAGCATGCTGAGCATGCCACGGCAACTGCTGTGGCATCTGGGGCGGCAAAGCCGGGGTGCCGAGTCCGTCCTGGGCCGCCCAGGCAACACCCTGCTGGCGCTTGACTGTGCGCATGTCACAGCGCCCCGGCAGCGCGTGCTGCTGCCTACCTGCATTGCTGGCAGTATCCGTCCATTTGGACAAAACTGAATGTCTGATCCGTGAGAGGCGGGAGATCCGAGAGACTCGCTTGGATAACATTTTGCCGAGTGTAAACACTGCTGAACCATGTTCTCTTACATTGGCATCCCAAACCCAACATCTACTGTACCAGCGCGAGCGCAACATGTCACCTTGCCTGGGCACTCTTATGATGCGTTGCTCGCTCAAACTCGGTGCAGTTCCCGCTACGCCTTGTTGATGGCTTACAGGACCTTGCTCGCAGCTGTGAGCTAGGTAATTAAAGTGCCCTATGCTGGTGCATCATTCCTCCTTTCCTCCTGCCCTTCGGCCTGCGCCACCCTGTTAAAACTGACGACCGTCACTGCGAGAAGTTGCCCGAGCCCGGCCCCTCGTTCTTGCCGCTCGGACCGCCGTGCGCCTCGCCGCGCTCGGACGCCGTCTTCTGCTTCAGTGCCTCCGCCGCTGACGGGTCGTCCACCAGCTCCGTCGAGCCATGCCTGCGCAAGGATGTGCATTAGCACAAGCGGTGCCAGCACACCGCTCTTCCGTGGGCCGTGCAGTGCATGACTGTGATCTCGTTGCTGGCAGCCACGATGCAGGCTGGTCCCCGCAGCAGGCACTGGTACGCAGGTGGCGCAGCGCGGCGTGAATGCCCCTGCCAGGCCTGGACTCCCAGAGTGAGATGTTACGGCAGGCTTGCACCTGCCGCCGCGCCGGTGCTGGGCTGCATGGGCGTGTCCACCTCAGGCAGTATTGGTTTTTGACATCAATTATACAGGACCATTCCATTCGCACCTGCCGCCGTCAGGCGCGGTGCCGGGCTCCATGGTGGCATCCACCTCCGGCGACCCCGTCTTGCGGATCATCGGCTCCTCCTCCTCCTTGCCCCTGTCGAATGCACCATTCACGCTTATGCGAACCGCCTGTCAAGACCGTCGATGCCGTTGAAAAGGGATCTGAGCAACTACACACTAGTCTCTCTGCTGAGAGGCATTCCAACGCCACGTGGTGGCACAGCATCATGCCGCAATGTACGAGTGAAATGCGCATCAGGATCATGTGCGCGCACCAGCGCATGCGGGTCGTGTCCTGGTTGTGCGGGTGCGGGTTGGCGCCCAGCTCGTCCGGCACGCTGTCCAGGCCGCCCTGCTCGCCTGCGCATTTCAAAATCTGCATAATCCGGAACGGTTGCCCAAGTCCGATCTCCCCTGCTCAAGCTTTATCTTGTCATCCAGCATCTGTCCAGGCCGCCCTGCTCGCCTGCCAGTTGCGACTGTTGGGTCTGCCCATTGCTCAGTGTAGCTTTCCAATCTTCGTTGTGAGCAAATGCATCGGCAGGCACGCTGTCCAGGCCGCCCTGCTCCTGCAGGCACGCGGTGTTGGGAACTGTCAAATGTGAAGGGGCAGTGCTGCGGTGTACACGCTGCCAAGATTGTTCGCTCTCGGCCCTTGTAAGCAGAGCTCACTTTGGGCTGTCTTTGCCCGTGCGTCGCTGCATCCTCGTGGAGCTGCACACCACCCTTGCCACCTCGAGCTTCCCATGCCACCTCGAGACACCCCATGCCACCATGGCAATGCTTCAAAGACGCCAGAACCACGAATCAACGCAGGACCCAGCCTCGGGCTCGGGCTCGGCGTCGGGGTCGTCGCCCAGCCCCTCAGCAGAGTGTCGTCAATGCAAAACCCTCATCGCTGGGCACATGCATGTGCTTGCACAAGGAACCCACCCTTGGGCTCGGGCTCCCCGGCGCCTGGGTCGTTGCCCAGCCCCTCGGCTGGCGTCGCAACTTTGCGGTCCTCCGGCATGCCCGCCACGCCAGTGTCGTCCGCGCGCCCCGGCCCGCCCTCCACATACGCCTCCTGAAGTCCACCACATGGGCTGCAACTCAGAAGCGAGGGTGTCTGTAAAGTTGCTGTTGGATGCCGCCACTGTGCGGCGGCGGCGACTCGTGCATGAACTGAAGAGTGTTGCATGTCGTAACATCTTACCAGATCACTGCGCGTCCCTAGCAAGCACATCCCCTGACCGAGAAGTGAGTCAGCATCTTGAAAAGCAGCATCACACCTGGTATCTGTAGGCCGGGTGGTCCGCCTTGGCGAGCTGTCTAAATTCGCGCGCTGCTCCAGGCAGGCAGCCCCCGATAACAGGGCGGCCAATCGCAGGAACAGGGCCCCATTCACAGTGCCCAACCGCACCTGGTACTTGTAGGCTGGGTGATCTGCCTCCGGCGAGCTGTCTGGAGTGGCGCCCTGCTCGCCGTGCACCGCATCCCTTATGCCCTCCCGAAAGGTCGTCTTCGGCTGCGCCGGCTCACTGCAGCGCATTCAACGTGCAAGGACTTGCAGCAATTGCATCAGCATGTCCTCCGCACCTGCTTCGGCACTCTGCCATGCAGGCCATCAGTTGAACACATCTCAGCGCGCTACTTAAAGTCAGGAGGATCAGGAGCCGCGTCTCGGACGCCTGATTCTCATTGTGCTGCAACTGCCACGTTGGATCCTGATGGTAGCGAGGTGAACGTGTTGATCGGCATTACTGACACCTGTCGCTGTGTATGTGCGGGGCCCCAGCTCCGGTGTCCTTGAGTTTGCTGGCAGGCATGCCGCCGAGAGCAGGGACGCCGCCCGCTGACTTTCCTTCAAAGATTGCGCTGCTGGCGTGCAGCTGCCTCGACAGGCTGCCTGCCGCCACAGGCAGCGCTGGGATGCTGCCGCAGGGCAGAACTGCCGGCTGCAGCCATGCCGCGGCACTGGCTGCACTGTTGCCGTCACTGAGCGCAGTCCGTCCCAGCCTGTCGTTGAAGCACATGGGGCTGATGTGAATAGGGACTCAATGTATGAACTGCATTGATTGCACGCTAGCGCACGACACGGCATGCGGAAGCATGCTCTGGCAGCGCAGAATCAGCCGTGGTACAAGGAGACTCGCCGGTAAGACAGTAGCACGCAGCCTCTCCTCATGATGCTTTCTTCGTTTCGCAGAATCACGGAGCTTATGCGAGATCTGCAGCTCGTCGCTATCAAGATGGTATTGTTCGGGGGATTGGCTTAGATGCTCAACGAAATCGTCGACCGTGCTGCTAGCAGTGATCGAGGCTGATGTAACAAATGATGATTCGTTATGAGCAATGAAATTGCTGATTGCGAACTGCCGCTAAGCATTGCCTGGCGCGCCTCAGCTTCTCGGCAGCTCCAACGTTCACAAAGTGTCACCGGCCTTTGACTTGGGTCCCCAAAAACGGCAGCGAAGTGGCGATCAGTCCGGTTTGCACGTCACCAGCAGATGCGTTTGTCCGAGCAGACAACTGCATCACAGGAACTTGCGATCAAAGCTTCCAGCTGAGTGCAATAGTGCCGCCGCCAGCGAATTCATGCGCATGTCTGACGAGTCCCATACGCTGCAATATAATTAGGTGTCCCTCTGCAACCCCAATCACTCTTTCCTCCGCATCGCTAAAGCATGAAGTGTGGCCCAAGTTGACAGCCGCAAACCTGGCCCTGCATCGCTCACTGCCCCTTGCTCTTCCGGCTGCCGCGCCCGCCCGCAAAGGGCTGCCCGCTGCCCGCCATCCGCACCGCGATCCCCAGCGGCACCAGCATGAAAGGCGCGTAGATGGCCAGCAGCGCCGGGCGGTTGAAGTCCGTCCGCGGGCTCAGTGCCAGCTCCCCCAGGATCGGCACCTGCGGGGCCACTGCCAGCTGGCATCGGTCGCTTTGACATTCGGTGGCAATCTTGCGAAGGCACCACATTCATGACAGCAGGCAATGCTAATAAGTCCCCTGGTAACAGCAAGCAGTGCATGGCATATGAAAAGGTGGTGCAAGGGCTAGTGAGGGCTGAGCTGAGCTGCAATGCAAAGCTGCGTTCGTCTCGCATCGCAGCGAGAATGTGCATGCACCAGTATCTGCAGAGCACCGGCATCTGCAGCTTAGAGCAGTGCTACAAATTCTGCGGCACAAAATCGAAGATGTGCCAGGGGTCGGCTTCGACTACATGCAAAGTCAGTCCGGCGAACCATGGTGGACGCGACGTTGACTCCGTAAAGCAGAGCAGGCCACCGGATCCAGTTGCGCCGCAGCGCAAACGCGTAGGCGCCCAAGAAGAAGAAGGGCAGCTGCATCGCAACCTCCATCCACACCAGGCACCGGAACCAGGGCGGCATCTCCCTCACCTGCAGGCGCACCGATGCGCATTGTCGGTTGACAGGTTGACTGTGGGGAGGGCGGCGCCGCAAGGGCCAGCGGAAGGCCATGAGTCAGGCGGTCCACATGATGTTACGCTCAACATTTGATCTGCACCGCACTTTATGCAGGGCAGGTCGTCAGGCAGCTCACCAGCGGGTCACCAAAGTCTCGGAGGTAGTCCTGCATTGTTCGGATGGCCCACTTTGGATACCACTCCTCCGGAAGCACTGCGCCGGCACACGGCGAATGAGTCAACAATGGCCCCGTGAAGTGATCTCCGAGGCGAGAGCTTTGCTCTTGTTAGTGACGTCTCCTCGCAAGCAGGATGCTCATCAGCTGAACTTGCACGCCAGGACAGATGGCGCCGTCAGGGCATGGTGTCAGTGACTTGCAGCAGCTGGCCTGGTCACGCCCCACCGCCTGGACCGTGACGATCAGCAGTCTGGATCATGATGCACACATTCACAGGCGCCAATTACGACGCTGTGACGCCTGCACCTGCTTGCGAGTCGAAGAAGAGGGTGGCTGGGATGTGGGCGAGGAAGAAGGCGATGACCAGACGGTCGAACCAGCGCGTCAGGCTCGCCATTTGACTCGAGGTATGTTCGGAACCTGGAAGTTCGAGATCAAGCCGATGCAAACGAGTTTGCGGTTGACAAGTCGGTGAAGCTCACTCTGAATGCCAAGTAAAAGACGCCGAGATGTGTTGCGAGCAAGTCTGAGCCAGGTCGTGCCTTCGGCGCAGGCATGAAACAGCGATTGCATGCTGTCTCACTTGTCAGACAGACGCCTTGAGATCCATGAGTGATGCTCATTTGTGCCCGAGCAGCCACAAGTCCATTTTCATTCCCCCAAATCAAGTGGATGATGCGCAGTGCGGGCCTGAGCTGCTTCCGCCTGCTGCGACAGAGCAGCTTGAGCCGATCCAATCTCAGGGCAGCTTCTGGGCACCGGCTTTCTCACAAGCGGGACCAGGTCAGCGCTCAGCTTTCCTTCAGGAACGCATCTGCTTCTGCTTCTGCGCCGGGCGCGTCGTCAGCAAGTGCTCCGATGGGCAAGCTCCACAGGTCACACTCCAAGCCTCTGGGCGCGGGCATCGGCTCAGACCGGTCCCGGAGAGCAGCCGGCAACCCCATCCCAAGCCTGCAGACCAAGTGCGTGCCTCCCTGCCGTCCTCACCATGCTGACGGAACTAGTCGCGCAGTGCTTCATGCACGCGCGCATGCGCCCACCGGCCATTTTTATGTGCCCCGTCCATGCGCTGATCATGGCTGCACGTGTGGGGTGATGCTGCTGCTGCTCCTGCTGCCAACGCTGGCTGCGCCAACGGCCTGGGCCGAGCCACAGACTGCGCAGCGTTGCATTGCACCAAGCGCAAGGTGTGCAGATGGCTCGAAGAGGGCGCCATCGCTGATCTTGGGGGCGCACAGGCCGGCAGCGTGCAGGCGTATAAGCGGCGGACAGCGCGGGGACTGGCACTGGCTGTTGACACCACTTGCTAGTCTGACAGTGACTCAAATTGAAGCAGGTGGGCGGATGGCGCCGTCACCGGCGCGGCAGGCAGCTGGGACAGTGCCAAGTCGGGCATCGGCATCTTCGTGAACAGCCACTTTGACTCTGGCAACATCGAGGTGAGCAGCATGCGTATGTGCAAGGGAATCACGCAAGGTTGTAGGCGGTGTGAGATGCTCCTGTACTCACAGCTGCATATCACACGACTCTGCACTGAACCTGCGCGCTGAACTTTCCCATGCACATGCACTTACTCGTTCTCAAGCTGTGCCAGGTGCTCGACATCACTGATCCGTCGGCCATCAAGCTGAGGTAGGGCGACTCGTCCTGGTGCACAACATCTGGCTGTCATGCATGTCTGATGCCGACATGCACGGCCTTACAGTAGAAGAGAAGCTGTGATTGATACGCAATCGGTCGCTGATCTGCAGGATACATGAGGACCCGTACACAGGTTAATAAATGAGACTCCCTCCTTGAACTCCTTTTCTCGCCTGAAGTCGCTGCGTGTTGCTGGAAATTCCCGTCTGTCCAGGAGCTCGAGGAGCTGTCTGTGACAAATAGCTGAATTACTGTCATTGATGACGCGCAGAGAAGGAGAAGCTCAGCCACTACATGTGCGTAGGCCTGCCTGGCCTGCCCTGGCTGCCGCATGCACATGCACATGTGTATGCACAGCCATACCTGCATTGCTAATGCCAGTCCCACACACCTTCTGCATCGGCACTGACTGGCTGCCGCCGGGCTGCCAGGGCCCCAATCAGCATTGTGGCGCAGAACATTCTGTCCTCTGTCAGCATTGTTCCTTAGCGTTGCGGCGTGAAATTTCAGGTGGTTCTACTTCCGAGTGACGGGTGCAAAGGGGACGCCGCTGACACTGCGCCTGGAGAACGCCGGCTCCGCCTCCTTTCCCGAGGCCTGGCCTGGCTACAAGGTGCAGTCTGGATCGAGGTTCTGAGAGTCTGTGCATCAGCTGCCAGAATCACGTAGGATAGTGACAGGAGGCACAACGCACGTCCCCGAGGCCGAGTCCTGCGACACGGCTTGCCGCTGTCTGCATTTCATTGCCTTCCCACGAATCATCACTCAAACAGCGAAGGACACGCGTGTCTAGAGCCACATGAGAATCATGTGCATGCACATGAGAATCATCAATCTGTGCAGTGTCACCGGCTGCAGACTTGCATGCGGCAGGTGCAGCATCTGCATGGCAACCAGCAAAGGGCTGGCGTCAAATGCGATCAATCCCTGACCAACACCGCGGAAGGTGTCTCACGCGAGCCCCGCAGAGGGGTTGGTGTCATACGACCAGCGGCACTGGACGAGCCCTTTTCTCTCCTGCAACATCAAATTGCATGCAAAGCCGTGAGATAGAAGTTGACATCTCTTGTGGCGCGCCAAAGGCAGTGGTGTCATACGACCGGAAGCACTGGACGCGCACGGAGACGGAGTACGATGAGCGGAGCGGCAACCTCATCATCAAGCACACCCCCAAATACGTGCGCCCTTGTCCTCCATATATTCTCGCCTTCCGATCCCTCACCTCTATATTTCTGCCTTGTGCACGGCAGCGCTTTCCCTTTCATCACTCGCTGGACTTGAGCTGGGCTGCCTCGGTTACGGCCGCAGGACGCCATGTGAGCATGCTCCGAAATGCGCACCCATGCAGGAAACACAAATGACGCTGAATACCATGTGCTTCGTGTGGCAGGACGCAACATGTGGCGTATTTCGCGCTGTACAGCTTCGACTTGCACCAGGAGCTGGCCGCAGAAGGAGAAGCCACACTCTTGACGTAAATCGTTTGTACATGCTGCAGGACGCGTTGTATGTGGCATACTTTGCGCCGTACAGCTTCGAGATGCACCAGGACCTGGTGGCGCGCACACAGATGGACGAGCGGGTGTCGCTGCAACTGCTGGGCGAGACGCTCGATGGCCATGACATCGACATGCTGCAGATCGGTGCGTGCTCAGGCGACAGGCCATGGGTTTCATATGCTGCAAGTTCGTACGCGCAGGCATGCTCTCCATAGGGAATTGCAGCGCTGTCTGAACAGCGAGCACAAAAAGCTGTGGCATTGCCATACGGCTTTCTTTTGCCCTCGGTTGCACTAAACCCTAAACCCTACCAGAGATGAAAGGCATGGCGTCAGGAAGGGACATCAGGAAGATCACCCGGCCCCTGCACCGCTGGTGGGGCGGCAGCACAGCCGCATCTTTTGTGCCGCTTCATGGCAAGCAGGTTCCGATTTGCCGAGCTGTCGCTCGCGCCTGTCACAGGCCAGCCGGGCGAGGGCAAGCGCGCGATCTGGATCGTGGCGCGGCAGCATCCCGGCGAGTCCATGGCCGAGTGGTTCATGCAGGTGGGCTCGGAACGAGACTTATGGCTGCTGCAGTCTAGGACCCGCCTCTTGTCGCGTTTCTTGCCACTGCGTCACTCTCACAACCATCTGCATGCCCAAGCCTGACCAGCCCGCACTAGCATCTCAAGCCGCTGCCACGCTTCCTTTCCCCTGAGCTGCTTCCGTGCCGCTTCTGCCGCAGGGCTTCCTTGACAAGCTGCTGGACAAGCACGACGGCCTGTCCAAGGAGCTGCTCAAGGATGCCGTGTTCTACGTGGTGCGGCGTCTTTTCTCAATACGCTTCCCAGCACTGCAAGCACGTATTGGAATCTTTGCGTCCCATGGAGCTGAGCACGAAGGCTGCCATGACAAGAGAAATACGACAGCGACGGGCAGTCACGGCAGCACTCCGCGTTTCAACGCCCCCTTGAGGACGGGAGTCGAACCTTTCTCAAGCGCTGGATTCCCGACCTGCAGGTGCCCAACATGAATCCGGACGGCACGTGGCGGGGCCACCTGCGCACCAATGCGGTGGGCGCAAACCTGAACCGCGAGTGGGAGAAGCCCACCCTGGAGCGCAGCCCTGAGGTGAACACCGCTTGCCTCACAGCAGTCGGAAACATGTGACCTCCACTGGTCACATTTGCTTGATGCAGTTCTGGCAACTCCGACTACTGCGACCTGGCGCGAGCCGTAGCGAGGTCGAGCAACGAAGCAGGCAGCGGCGGCGCTCTCTGCACCGCAGTCCGGCTGCGCGCTGTGTGTCAGGGGATGCTGCCTGCGACAGGATGACCCTCACGAACAGACGCATGCAACCGCACAATACTCGCATCGCCTTGAGTTGCATTAAGAAAGCGGAGACGCTGCGCCGCTGCAGTCTGCCCTGGTCTTAAGCCTCAAATCATCGGGCACGCAGGTGCACCACGTGCTGAAGCGCATGGAGGCGACGGGCTGCGACCTGTTCGTGGATGTGCACGGCGACGAGGAGCTGACCTACAACTTCATCGCCGGCAACGAGGGCATCCCCGCCTGGGACGAGCGCCTAGAGAAGCTGCAGGTGCGCCCCGATCTCACTGATGCCGCAAGTTTATCCAGTCCAGCGCCTGAGCAAAGCCGCCTGCCTGCAGGCTACTCTCCCAATGCGTGTTCCCACCCCGAACAATGTCCGACAGTGACTGGGACATCGCGCCTTGTGCGGCTGATGTATATTGCCTTGCGCCTGCATGCGCCTTGTATTGGAACGGAATCCATTAGCATTGCTCTGCATCACAGCAACCCACCACACAATTTGCTGTTGGTCCGACACTGCTGTTGTTCTGACACTCTTCGCACCTGAACTGCGCAGCACGACTTCTCTGCTGCGTACAAGCGGGCGTCCCCCGACTTCCAGAACGGCAAGGGCTACGGCATTGACGAGCCGGGCACCGCAGACCTGAGCATCGCGAGCAACTCTGTCGGCGAGCGCTTCAAGTGCCTCGCCTTCACGCTCGAGATGCCTTTCAAGGACACCGAGGACCGGCCCGACGCCGAGCAGGTGAGTTTCGTTTTTTTCTTACATTTGGCAATGCAACCTCCTTCGACCGTTCATCTTGCCGTCATGTGATGTGATGTGTCTGGCAAAATGTTTGCCGCACTACGTGAAGCTGGCGCATGCTAAGGTAGCGTTGATAAGCAAAGCTGGGACCACCCTGCACTTGCCAGCGCTGTATGAAATGCGCTGCAGTTGGGACAGCGCGCTGCTGCATGCATCTATTTGGCTAAATTCATTGGTTTCTTGCTGCAGGGCTGGTCGCCGGAGCGGTCCATCCGGTTTGGTGCCGCCATCCTGCAGCCAATCGGGGAGGCGCTGCCCAACCTGCGCTGACGGAATCTAGCACAGGAGAGTGGGCGGGTTGACGGCCAGCACTGTGATGCTCGTGGCGATACTGATGTGTTTCGTGAGCTCGTATCGAGGCTCCAGTGGACACAGCACTGTCATTGATTCCACCCGGCAGGTGATGGTTTCAGGAAGCAGCATTGGCATCTCTTCGAGTGGAACAGGAAGTCAGCATGTCACATAGGTGCCGAACACTACTACTGCGACTCTTGCCATGCGCGTCACTTGCCATGCGCATTCCCAATCTCGCATGCATATCGACGTGGACTGATGAGTCGTATCCTATCATTTGCACCTCTAGGTGTCAAGCTGCCACTGCACGGACCATGAAATTTCCTTTTCTCCAGTGTCTCGTGAACCAAAAATTAAACGTCCTAATCTTTGGGCTTCACACCCTAAAGCTGCCGGGACAAGGCGTGCCAGTTGATGAGTTGTCAACCGCCAAGGATGTATCTTCTTGAAGGGGCAGACTGCATGCTGCGTCACCAATCCTGGCGGAAAGTCAGCGGAAGCCCAGGAGGACTGTCACGGTTTGCGCAGATAGCCGCCTCCGCTGCCGTGGCACCGGCGGCAGCGCAGCAGTGCAACATACAAAACTGGGCTGCTGGACTGCTGGCATGTGCGGAGCAGCATGACATGGCGCTGACAGGCCCCGATGGCAGCATGGTGGGGGCAGCGAACGAGGGTGCCATCACAGCCGCGGCTGTTGTCGCGGCCGCGCTGGAGCAGCAGAAGTCTGTGGACATGAAACCGAGGACAGCGCCGTCAGACGGTGCGAAGCGGACGACATACGCAACGTGGTTCGCGCGCCCTGGCTGGGCTCAGGGAGGCGAGTTCTGGCAGCTGGAGTTGTCGGCGCCGCAGCTGCGCGCTGTGCAGCGGCTTCCGTATGGAATCGCACTCGCTGCCGGTGGAGACCGGCAGGTTTGCGAAGATGAACAGGCAGGACCGCTGCTACACATTTTGTGACAGCGGAGTGGTCGGGGACGAGAGAAGCATATGCTGATGGAATTTCCCGCTACAGACGTTGTCCGGCAGCGCTTTTCTTGCCTGTATGATCTGGCGGTGCCGCCATGCATGCGTCAGCTGGTGTGGGGAGGGGACCGAATGATGTTTGCCGAATTCATGTTGGCATGCTTGGGGGAGGTGGGCCTCATCGGCTCATCTGCTCAGTGAGTGTCATCAACAGTTTGCGACATAATGACAAGTGGTTTATTGGTGATTGATGCCTGAGTGAGGCTGGGGGGTGTAATCTATCTATCTATCCTAGTTCCTCCTGCGCCAACTTCCACCATATCACTGCCGTCAGCACCACGGCAGTGTCGTGCACTTGCCTTCTGGCTGCTGTCTTTGGATCGATAGGTGCAACGTTGTCTCCTCCGTCTGCTCTGCACAGTGGTTCACACTGAGAACTCCAGATAGAAAGAGCTGCCTGCTGGCTCGGCGGCATGCTCGGCGGCGCAATGTCGATGCTGAAGCGAAGGTCGTCCTTCGCTTCAGGCATGCCTGTCCGATCTTGCGCACGTCCAGCGACAGCAGGCCCGACCCCAGGTGGCGCAGGTGCTGCAGCTCGCAGCCGCTCTTGGCGGTGCTGTCAGACAGGTCGATGTGCTGCGCCGCCGACAGGGCGTCGCCGCTGTAGCTGCTCGCTGTCAGCGCCACGCAGGCGCATGGCCAACAGGCCGCCGGCAGCGGCTCGGGCAGCCCGGCACACCAGCCGCAGTTTTGCAATGTCGGACTCAGTCTTCAGGCTTCTGTCGTCGAGCTGACGCGCGACCAGGCCCAAAACGCCTGCTGGGAGGTCAAGAAGCAGGCTTGCAGAAGACTATGCCTCAGCAGCAGGAACCCACATCCTGGAGTGGCGTTATGTCCGCGAGGCCATCGTGCAGACGAGATATTGTCGAAGTGTCTGCTGAGTCAAGCGTAAAATGAGGGCACAAAGCTGTGCACCCTGCCAGTTTGGGCTGGCCTCGAACGGTCCAAGGCCCAACTGCTTCCGCTACTTCTTGCAGTTGCATGTGAGCCGGACACGACAGCCCGCTCTGGCCCGCTGCTGTATATTCACACGTGCGGAGTTTGCGATCGGTGTCACAGAACAACAGGAATGGCAGGGTGCAGAGCGATTTTCAACAGCCAAGGTCAGAGGGCATTGCTACCCAGCTCGCAACATCTCGGCGCACAGCTGCGGTGGGGCCGGTTGTCGCAGCACAAGCGACTCGCGAGCAGCAGCACAGTCGTCATGGTGAGCACGCTGAGCAGATGCGGCGACAGCAGCCCGGCCAGATGCATAGTGCACCCGCGGATCACACGCACCTTCAGCCTGGTTGCCAACGCACGGAAGCTTTTGATCCCCCAGACATACATGTCACAGAGGCGCGAACGCCAGCAGAAGGGACAAGCCACCACTTGCATGGTGATGCACAGACCTGCGCAGTCTCTATGCATTGAAGTGCGTCACCATGACGCAGGCGCAGACGGGGACCAACCCTCCGGAAGGGTACACGCTGAAACAGAAGGCGGGGGAGAAGCGCTACGAAGTCAAGCCGGAAGAGCGCATTAACGTGAGTGTGCATATGCGATAGCATCAGTGTGTACGTCTGCCGGAACACATGGAACAACTGCATGTTCATGCATGACGCATTGCCCCCTTATGCATGACGCATCGCAAACATGCACTTTTGCATCTGCTGTCATCCAGCTGTGGTACGGGAGTCCGCGCCGCGGATGCGATCCCAGATTACTCGATATCAAAGGCCATCAGCCGCTCAGAATCGGAAGCGCCTAAACAACGCCACATTGCTGCCCTGCAGTTCTTCACGTCGTCGGCGCCGGCACTGCTGCGGGCGGGCACAGCCGCATTCGTGGCGGAGGGCGTGCAGAACTTCAAGCGGCCCGCAAAGCTGCTCGAGCTCTACGAGTTTCAGGGTGAGCATCCCCTGCTTCAACAGATGACCTGACGCGAACAGCTGTCACGATCTTCGTCCCAACTCCACGCCTTGCTGTTACTTACAAGGTTGTGCTCATGCCACTGCACTCCTCGCGCGCAGGCTGCCCCTTCTGCCGCAAGGTGCGGGAGGCGATCACGCTGCTGGACCTGGACGTGCTCATCTGGCCATGCCCCAAGGATGGCCCTACCTACCGGCCGAAGGCGGTGCAGATGTCCGGCAAATCGCAGTTCCCCTTCCTGGTGGACCCCAACAACGGTGCGTGACTCTACGCTTGCTCAACCGGCACTGCACGGCACTGGGTGCTTTGCAGGGTCTCCTTGCGCAGTGTGTGTGCAGGAAACCTGCTATGCTGTGGTTTTCGGCTGACCAAATTCAAAGTTCATCCATGCAGGCAAGCAGCTGCTGGAGTCTGACGCCATCATCAAATACCTGTACACCGAGTACGGCGACGGCAAGGTGCGCTGGCTGGCCGAATCATACATTTCTTGGTCACTGCTCGTTGCAAAGGCATGGCGGTAGTCAGCTGAACCTCGTGCAGACTGCATCTACGGCAGCTGCTTTGAATGCTTGTCCTTCTACCTTCTGGCTGGTTGCCCTGACTTCGCAACAGGTTCATGTTGAGCACACCACCACTTCCTCCAACGTGCTCTCTGAATGGCGACAGGTGCCGTGGTCGCTGTCGCTGGGGCCGCTGACCACACTGTCAGCGGGGCTGGGCCAGGCGCCGCGGCTGGGCAAGGGTATCAGCTACCGCGCCTCCAAGAAGCCCGAGAAGCCCATCGACATCTGGGTGAGATTCTGAAGTGGCTTGGCCCTGCGGGTTAATCCGTCTTTTCCTTGTGGGCGGCCTTGCAAATTTCCATGCGTGTAATGTTGCAGCTCTGGCGATGGCCATGCGGTTCCGGCTGCTCATGGAGTACTACTCTGCTCGTGACACCAGCTGCCGGAGGCAGGGCGTGTTGCTGAGACTTAGGTGTGCTGCCGCAGGGCTACGAGGCCAGCCCATTCTGCCTGCAGACGCGGGAGGTGCGCCGGCACACTGCACTGCATCTGCCAGGGAGCTTGTGCGCTGCCTGTGGTGTTGCCTTTGCTGCAAGCTACTGGCACGGGCGATCAGCATCAGCCATTGCTGCATTTCAGCGATCTGCGTGCATCACATCGACACAAATGGTGCAAGCCCGCATCGTGTCCTGTCAACTTTCAGTCTGAGATGTTCACGCTTTGTGCTGCAGGTGCTCACCGAGCTGGAGCTGCCCCATGTATACCACACCGTACGGGCTTTGCTCTGCTCTGCCCTGATCTGCAGACGCACCGGTCTGGTCCAGCATGTACTCCTTCTCGACAGCTGCAGATCATGTGCTGGCGTCTGTGTGACTCACGCTCGACAGCCCTGCTGATGACGCCCCTTCCTGATGGCGTGCAGGTGGCGCGCCGCTCTCCGAAGCGGCCGGCATTCACCAGCAAATACGGCGTGTTTCAGGCACGCGCACCTCGTACGACAGCACTGCAGCTTCAACAACTTCACAATAGTTCACTGTTGAGTTTCGTTGCTTCGTACTCTGCTCTGTGTGTTGAAAATCAAATACTTGAATTTTCCAGGTGCCGTACATCGAGGATCCCAATACGATGACGTCCTGCTTCGAGACGCCGGACATCAACAAATACCTCGAGGATACCTACAGTGTCAAGTAGTAGTCATATGACTCCTGCAGTACATTGGGCGAGGTTCCAGTGGCAACAGTTCGATTGGAAGCAATGCCGCGGGTGAATGGACAGGCGGGCGCAGTTCAATGGGTGTGGCATGCCGTACAAGACCGATGTTGTAGTCACCCTCTGCTCGATAACGTGCTATCAAATCCAGGCATCATTTGGGTCACGAGTCCGCAGCTTCCATATGGTATGGATACAGTTGTAATTAATTCAGGCCGAGTTGAATCATTGACCTGCCAGGTGACCGCCGAGTGCCAGCAGGTCCGTAGCTGCATTGGCAGGGGCAGCTGCATGCTGCGGGGGAACCCAGATGACAGATTGAAGTCCGTGATCGGCGAAGAAAGCTCGTGGACAGGTTTCACAGCATCAGCTCGAAACAAATCAATCCTCCGGCGCAGCACGCGACATCGACCAGAAACTGCCACTTCGAGTGTAACCGGCGTCGGTTGCTGCACCGGCAGGGAAGCACTTCCGAAAGGCGCCCTCGCGGAGCATCACAGTTGACATCTCAACCCGCAACGCCATGGCTGCCAGCAACTTCAAAGGAGCTCTCCTCAGCGGTCTGATGGTGCGTCCGATGACACACGCGTGGTGCTGGAGTGGCACCGTTATGTGCCGATTGAGGATTGGAAGTGCATCATTGTTTTGTGTGTATCACCGCAAAGCTTCCATATTTCCTGCAAATTCCAGCCTGTACAAGCTATCCTGGGTGCAGGGCCGATCCCCCGACATGACGAACGCGCTGCCGCAGAGCCAGCCGCTCGACGAGCGCCAGGTGCCCAACAATGCCGGGGGCTTTACATTCCAGGCGAGCAGCGTTTGCCCTTCCAGCATGCAAGGCAGCTCAACGTGTTCCTACATACTTCTATCCACCAGTGTCACTCAATGCCACACGAACGCTGCTGTTTCTGCTTGCAAACGCCGCCGCCGCCGCCGCCGCCGCCAGCAGCTGCAATCTGAGACCCAACACCCAATCAGTCCCTGACGTGCGATCTCGTGGCGCAGATCGATGACATGGCCAGACTGCGGCGCTTCCTCATCATCGGCTCCGAGGGCGGCACCTACTACGTCACCGAGCAGGTGCCGCCGGTCTGTACTACTACTGCAGCCCGGCAAATCCCACTTCGGAATCCCCTCTTACACTGCCTATCTCCGGACGCACAACCATGCCTACCTTGCTGTGGATGATCAGCTTGGAGGTCTGACTCATTGCATCAGCACCTCAATCTGTCGCCGGCCTGAACAATGGCCGCGGTTGCCGCCTTGCCGCGACACTGCACACTACAGGCTGCACCCTCTTGCAATCTGCTAAGCCGCGCTGGATAGCCTGCTCAGTGTTGGCGATTCTGCCTCACCTGCAGAAGCTGACGCTGGAGGCGGCGCGGGGCGTCAAGGCGCTGCTCGACGCCGGCAAGGGCTTGGAAGTGGTACGGGAGATTTTGACGGTCAGCACCGAAGGGCGCGCCCCCAAGCAGGGCCCCGGCGTCTTCGCCCTGGCCCTGTGCTGCCGGTGAACATCTCACGATCTGTGTGATGCATGGACAGACAGACCGGCTGTTAGATTGCAGGATTGGACATTGCCATGTGGTGCATACTGCTGTGTAGACAGCCTGCAGCGGCGCTAAATCTTTCGCATCATGTTGCGTCAGGTTGGGCGATGTGCTGACGAAGCGCTCGGCCTTTGGGGCGCTGCCAAAGGTCTGCCGCACGGCGTCCGCACTCTTCGACTTCGTCGCCTACTGCAAGGCCATCAACCAAGTGCGGCACTCCTCTGGCGCTGCTTTCGGCTGATATTTGACCGCACAATTCAGCAATGCATCCCGCCTCGTGCTGCAGTGACTTCACCTGCGTGTGCAGCACAGAGGACAGACGAGGCACCAGCTGCAACGCTTTCGAGTGGTGCTCATTCAGTGTGGCACGTTGGTGAGTGACCAGAAATAATCAGTAATGTTGACTTTTGATTCGCCGCACATGTAGGAGGTTGCTGAGGCGGACGGGCGCGTGGCGAGTAACGCGTCCTGGGGCCGCGCGATGCGGCACGCCGTTGCCAACTGGTACCTCGCCAAGACGCCTATGGCGCTCGCTTACCAGGTGTGCTGCCTGTTTTCACTCCCAACGCCCGCTGCTGTATCCCACCGCGGTGTACCATCATGATGCACCTGCCGCTGCACTGGCGCATCAGCAAGTTGTGGCACCGCGACGTTGCCACCGATAAGCGCCACGAATTCAGGTGGCGTGCCAGAGACTGTTCATTGTGCGGTCCCCATTCAGGGTTCATCCATCCCAGCGTCTTCAAACAAATCGCCAACTTGCTTTGCAATTCTCTGCCTGCAGGTCACAAAGTATGTGCAGCGCGGCGGGTGGAGCAACCGAGACCTGCTGCGCCTGGCGCACCCGCAACCCGCCTTCATCCGCACCGCCGCCGCCCGTCAGGAGGCTGCCAAGGCCGCAGGTGACCAGTGTGCCCAGGCAAGTGCGCCAGTCCGACCTTGTGTATTGCCGAGCATGTAGGGTAAAAGGCTGCTAGGTCGTCGCGGCGGAAAACTGCAATGTGCTGACGCAGCGCCGGCAGTGAAGTTATGCCCGTGGGACTGATGAGCTGGCATGCGGCCGTCGCGACCCTGTGACCAGTTGTGAGTGACTCTGCATGCAGGCGAGCTGGAGAAGGCGAGCCTGGCGTCTCCAGCGGCCGGAGACGGGGAGGACAACTGGGACCTGGTGGACGACGCAATGGGCGTGCGCTCGGTGGAGACCGCTGACGACTCGGCGGCCGCACTGGACCAGCGGGTGAGTACTCCCATCTTAAGATTGAAGTGTTGCTCTCTTGTCCACAGCCCTGCCTCGCTGATCCCCGCATTCCCTGGACATTCCCAATCCTACTCAGGTCAATATCTGCACCCAGAAACCACGTCCAAAACTGCCTCGACATAAGCGCACTGCTGTCGATGATATGAGTGCCTTTTGACCGGAATGTTCGTGCCCTCAAAAGCCGAGTCACCAAACCCTGTGCAGGTGGAAGAGATGCAGCGCGTGTTCCGCTTCATCGTGGACGAAGAAGCGCCGCCCGCGACGGACGCCGATGGCCGCGTCGCCGCCTACCTGGCCGCCGCCCACCGCCTCAAAAAGGTGATAAGCGGTGCTTGATGTGTTGACCAACAGTTGAGCATGTCAGCCCATTCTGTCACCGCTGCTGACTGTGCAAGCTTTAACCATCTGCAGCTGGAAGCAGCAGTTCGTTGCGCTGTGAGGATTGACTGGCCAATATCAAGATCTGGAAGTGTTGCTCCGAGAGGCTGGCTGTCTCCAAACTGCAGGCTCAGATGGTGCAGCCTCTCAAGGAGGAGACAGCTGAAGAGGCGGCGACGGACCCTGCGGCAGCAGAGGCACAGCCCGGTGCGGCATCGGACACGGCGGCGGCGCCAGCGGCTGCAGTAGCCGAGCCGGAGACGCTTGCGGCCGGCGGCGCAGAGGCGGCCAAGCCGGCCAAGAAGCGGCGGGTGGAAAAGAAGCCCAAGGCACCAGTGGCACCGATCAGTGAGGCGGATGTCTGCGACCTCATCAAGCGGCACCGCTTCAGCCGGTGAGACACTGCACTGGCCACCCTTGGGTGTTGCGTTTCTCTTGTGCTTTGGAGCATTCCGTTTTCTTGCGTGATGATTCCGATGTTCGTGTTCATGCACTCGCAATGAGTTGACGTGCTGCCCAGCCTGTTGGGTAAGGCATGCATGTGATTCCGAAAACCACAACTTCTTGCGCGCCGCTCAAATGACGTGAACTGCTGGTCTGTCGACTCCTGCAGGGAGCACATCGGCGACACGCGGCTGCTGAAGCGCCTGGACGTCTGGGGCGCGCTGCTGGGCGTTGGCATGCCCTTCACCGCGCTCACCCGCAGCCTGGGCCGCCTCACGTCTCTGGGTGCTTTCAATCCGGCGCGCTGCAACTCAGCGGAACAGCACCTGGCGGCGGTCACCGCCCGTTTCTCGGACGCCAACGCCATGAAGGTGTGCTCTGTTTCTGCAAGCATGCAGGTCGTGTTCAGAATTTCGTTTTCCGAATGCATCGCTGCCGTGCACGAACTGCTCATCGCTCAGCGGGACGAAGGGTCAAACCAATGTTCTCGTTGTCAGAGCATGCCTGGCATGCCTGGATGCAGAGCGAGTCCTTGCGTCCAGCGACGACCTCACTTCTGCAAAATGCAGCAGCGCCAGTACTGAACCGGGGCCATTGAGTCACTGATATCCAGTGCCTTTCCGTTCCTCCTGGTGCAGGCAGCGCGAGCACACCCAATTGTGCTGCTCAATGCGCTGCGGGTGTATGCCACCGGCCACGGCGACCTGGGCGGCATGTCGGTGAGGCCGCTGAATCTGTCACTACGTCAGCGTTGCAGCATCCGCTCGGAACTGCATGTACAATGAAGAACTTCTTGTGTCGTTTTCGCGCCTGTCGAGTTTGCTCTGACCATGCAAGCACCGCCTCTGTCTCCCAAACTCTGTTCGCTGCCCAGCACTGCGTCTCGTTCCACTGTTCGTCGATGACGCGGTTGACCCCATGGAAACCCGATGCGCCTGCGCAGTGGGAGCCACACCCGGCCATCAAGGCGGCGCTGGACGTGGGGTTCTACCATGCCTTCCGCAACGTGGCGCCCACCGGCAAGCGTTTCCTGCTGGGCGTCGACGTCTCCGGCTCCATGAGCTTCTGCAAGTGAGTTCGCAAAGGAATTACAAGTCTCAAGAAAGACAACATCTTCAAGCAGGACCCTGTTTCGTTTCCTACTGAGGCTGCTATACTTTTCCAGTTCTCGTTCGAACGCAAACCTCACACAAAGCCAAACTGCGCCGTGCAGGTGCGCGGGCATGTCGGCGCTGACGCCGCGGGACGCCGCCGCCGCCGTCGCCATGTGCCTGCTGCGCACCGAGGGCGAGGCCAAGGTCACCTCTATGGCGTTCAGCACCACGTTCGAGGTTTGCGCCAAAGACCGAGGCGAAAGATCCCAAGTCGCAAAACCTCGTGCGCATTCGTGTCGACTGCCTGCAGCAGAGTGTGCTCCGGGTGCCGGCTTGGGCGCTGGTGTGGCGGCCAGCGGCTGGCAGAGGACCAGCCTGCAAACGTCTGCTCAACGCACGGTGTTTCCACGCCATAACTCTTTCCTGCCGTTGATTGGTTCTCTCTTTGCAACCTGCAGCCGCTGAGCCTGCGGGCAGGCGACAGCCTGGAAGCGGCGCTGCAGAAGACTGCCGACCGTCACTTTGGCGGCACCGACTGCGCGCAGCCAATGGTGTATGCGCTGGAGAAGGGGCTCAAGGTCGGTGGCCGTCTTTCCGTGCGGCTGCTTTCAAGTTGGAGATTGATACCCCCTTGAGGCTGCAGGCAATTCGCCCGTCCAGCATGTGCGCTCGACTCGGTACATTGTGTGCAACGTCTGCTGTGTGAGCCGTCCTACTGTGAGCCCGGCGCCGCCACTGCATTCCCTATCAGCTGTCCGTGTCAGGGCTGCTTACCAGTGTGACTTATGGAACTGCGCCGGCATGCAGGTGGACTGCTTTGTGGTACTGACGGACAGCGAGACATGGTCCGGCGGCATTCACCCGACCGAGGCGCTGCGGCAGTACCGCGCTGAGACCGGCATCGACGCCCGCCTGCTGGTGCGCTGCTGTACACACGTGCCGCCGCAAAATGTATACGCAACCCCTGCTCCCTTGGCGGCTTAGGGCTGCCGCCGCGACAATGTCGCCACAAACATCATCACAGTTGCCCTCATGCTGCCGAGATAGCTACGACTTTGAGGTTTGCTTTCTCTTGTTGAGAAGGCTTCGTCTCGTCCGCAGGTGCTGGCGTTTGCGGGCACTGCCTACAGCATCGCGGATCCCGAGGACCGCGGCATGCTGGACATCCCGGGGCTGGATGCCGGGGTGCCGGAGGTCATGCGCCAGTTCGTGCTGGGCGAGCTGTGAAATGGCAGATGATGTGAACAGAAAGTGCATTCTACAAGACAAAGGCCGCGCCAACGGCGCCGCCAAGGAACAACTGCTGATGAAGGTCTTGCGGCAGCCGCATGACCTTGCCTCGACGCGGGCGTGCTGGAGGTCATGCGCCAGTTCGTGCTGGGCAACCTGTGAGACGGGTCGCTGACTGGGGCAGGAATGCGGCGGCTTCAGCTGTGGAAAGAAAATGAGCTGTGTTGCTGGAGGTTCGAGGATGCTGCAGCTGCTGGGGGATCCACAGATGGCGGCCGCAAGACAGAGTGTGCTGAGAGGTGACATATGTGCAGTGCACATGCAGTGAACAACGCTGCAACATATCTCAAAAGTGTGGCGCTGTGGCTTTGCTGTTGAGAAGTTGAAGGTGTGTCGAAGCATGGTGAAGTACATAGCTTAAGCATGCTTTTTAGACCTAGTCAGCATTCTGCGTTTGTGTTTGGCAAAAAATAGGGTGAGGCAACAGCTTTGTGGACGGCACTCAGCCCTTTGCTCCGCGTTTACATACGAGCTCCGCGTTTACACACGAGCAGCCATGTCTCAGCTGCTCCTTCGCCTCGGTAGTGTTGAAGTGCCACTCAGCACCCGCCGCTCCGCAGCTCGGCTGATATCCGTGCCGATGTTCCATATCTGCCGCCGCTATGGCAGCGACAGCCCCATGTCGTCCTGGTAGGGGCAGGCGTCCACGAGTGCGACGCTGAGCATCTCCATCGCAAAGGCGTCGCCCGGCCGCACCGCAAGCGCCCGGTGGTACTCCTCTATCGCCTCCACCACCCGGCCCTGGAGTGACATTCAGCAAACCAAGGTGAAACGGAAACCAGGTTTAGTCACTGTCTCGATGCGGCCGCACTGCGCGCGCCTAGTGGTACTCCTCTATCGCCTCTACACCCGGGCCCTGCAGCGGCGCAGGAACGAGTCGAGATGCTGCATCTGGACTGTGTTCACAGCTCATAGATGCTGACATCAAGGCAGCAAATCGCTGATCTCTGCCCGGGGGCCCTAATGTTGTCGAGCCGTGCCTGTCCTGCGATGTGCATGCCAACTTTTTCTGTCTGATTCTGCCGAGCGCGGGTACATGCTGTACAGTTGAGACCGCCCGCTGTGGAGGATACCGAAGCACCAGTCCAAGCCGTATAGCCTGAAATGCACATGCCTAAAACACGGAGCCACTGACCTGCAGCTGCAGCGTGAAGGCGAGGGCAGTGCGGGTGGCGCCGCGGCCGGGCGCCAGCTGCAGTGCGGTGTGCAGCGCCTCCGCTGCATCGTCATAGCGCCGCTGTCGCCGCAGGGCGTGTCCCAGCGCCAGCCATGTCGGTTCCCAGGCTGCGGCACATAAAAATATCCAAGTGGCTTTGAGTACGTGAAAAGAAACGAAGTCCATCATCGCAAGGCGCAGCCTGCCGGCTGCACCTCTTGCACGCAATCCATACGTGCACTCAATTCGGCTGCTCGACCGAAATGGGTGGTGAACTGCTTTGCTCGGTGCGGCTGACACTGTTCAACAATCGTCCCTGTTTGTTGGCAATGCACCTGCGGACATGGTGCCGCCGCCGGCGAGGCGCAGCGTGGCGCGCAGAGGGAGCTTCGCCAGCAGGGCCAGAAAGTGGTCCGTCTGTTATATGGCGTCGCTTTGTCTTGCATTTGCTGCGCTCCTCAACTGGGTTTGTGCACCTCCTCTGCGTGACAAACGCCCTACCCGTGGACCTGGCGCTGTCGCCGGCGAGGCGCAGCGCGGCGCGAAAGAGGGGCTCCGCCTCGGCAGCGTCACCCGCCCGCAGCGCCACGCACCCCCGCTCGTGCGCCAGCAGCGGGTCCGCCGGGCACAGCCTGCACAATGTGCCGCACGCTGAGTCGATGCAGTAATGTTGGGGCAGTTTTGCTAGGTTCCCAATCAACGAATGCGCCTTTGCCGCGCAGCCCCGCTCGTGCGCCAGCAGCGGGTCCGCCGGGCACAGCCTGAGAAAGTGAAGTCGTCAACATTCAGCAGGTGGTTCCAATTCCCCAGTACCACTCGAGGAAAGGACAGTCAGCGGGTGCGCCATTGCCACAATGTCAAAGACCACCCGCTCTCATCTGCTTGCGCCGACGTCTCCACCCTGGTCCTCAGTGTTTTGGGAGGCATTGCCGAGTGTCATTGGCCGCCACCCCCCCTACAGAACCCTCTACTGCATAAATGCAATCGCCTCTGGAGCACGATCTGGGTCTCGGCCGCACCGGGCGGCAGCGGCAAACATGTGCTCCGCCAGCGGCAGGTTGTTGAGGCGCGCATACTCGGTGCCGAGCCCCGCCAGCGGCGCTGCGAGGCCCGGGAACAGGCGAGCCGCCGTGCGGTACGCCGCCATGGCCTGCAGTGATGGGAAAAGTTTACATTGCATTCGTCCAGCCTGCTCGTGATTGTCTGCAAGGGGGTTCGATTTTCACGGCGTTCGATGTATGCTTCATTCGCACATGCTGGGCCCATGCGTCACCGCAGAGCAATGCAGCCGCTGCACAGAAAAGAGTGTTGCTTCCCTTTTGGAAGTTCAGGCTCGACGGCAGGGTCCTGGAACATGGGAGTGCACCTGTCATGATCAAAGGCAGAAGGGACCGACCACCTGCCTGAGCTGGCTGCATCAATGACAAGTTGCCATGCATGAGGCCTGCCGGTAAACCCTACATGATGCCACAGCACCGCCCAAAGTGAGCGGTCGCCATTCACTGACATTACCGCAGCGCGCGAGGATGACAAAGCACCCTCATTTCAATTGCAGCCGGATAGACGTCCACCAAAATATCACAAAAATACCAAGAAGATTCTGACCTGGTCGCTCTCGTCCTGCGCCGCAAAGGCGTCACCGTAGGCCTGCCACCCTGGAGCGAAGCGCGCGTCTGCCGCTGTGGCGCGCCCGAAGTACCGCCTCGCCCCGTCGTACTGCAGTTTCATTTTGGAGAAGATGCGTAAACATACTCTCACAATGGCAGGCCATGGATTCTTCTTCTGGAAAACCTGTGTGCGAATGTCATGAGCGAACCAGGCGCACGTGCGGTCAGGAGAAGCGCATCACAGGCGCTGCAGCATCTGCAGACATGGGCCAGGGCCTCCAGCAGCAGCCAGCAGCACCGGGGACGCCACACTGCATGCCATGCGTCTCATTGCGCCGTGTGCGCACCTGGCTGCAGGCCATGTAGTAGCAGCCCGCGGCGTACCAGGCGATCGCCTCCCCTGGCTGCTCGTCCATCAGCCTGCGCGCAGCAGCGCTGCAATCAAGCGAGCCGTGCCAAAACAGATGTGCCGCTAGATCAGGGATTGACGATGCTTGTTGAGACCTGAAGGCTACTAGTAGTCCACGCCAACGGCTCGTCCAGTGACGAAGTGCATTCCACACCGACCCTGGCGAGCGCCCGGCGTCATGTAGGCTTCGCAAACTCGAAGCAGACGTAAGAACACATGCAGGGACAGGTGGGGATTGTTACACACTTCTGAAGCACCCTGGTCTGCGACTTTAGAGCAGCAGACGCCCACCTGTGGCCCAGCAGGAACAGGTCGGAGGTGTGGCGCAGCTCCACTGCTGCCGCTAGGTGCACCACCAGCGCCTCCGTCGCGTAGGGGTCCGCACCCAGCACCGCGCACGTGATCTTGTACGCGTCCTGCGGGCAACAAACGGCAGAAGCTCACTGCCGAAATCTTGAGTTGCACGACGAATGCACCGCCAGCGCCTCCGTCGCGTCTGGATCCGCACCCGACAACGCACACGTGATCGTGGACGCATCCTGTGTGGAGGAGCCATGATGCAGTTGCCCTTGTCGCTGCACGCTTGCTTTCGTGATTGCTGCGTTGCATCATGCAGCGGGCGTCAGCCGTGCGGACAAGATGTCGCAGAAGCCCTGCACGGTACAGTGTCCCTAGACCTCTTGCGGACGCCGCCGCGGGGCCAACGAAACTGCGGCGTCGTGTTCGGTGCTTCGTTATTTCAGCAGGCGGCATCCAGCAGGCACCTGGTGTGAGCCACAATGGTACAGCAGCTGGGCCCGTGCAACCGCCACGTCCGCGTTGCCCCCGAGGCCGCAGCCACCGCCGCGGCCGGCGCCGCCGTCTGCCGCCGACGTGTGCGCGCCGGGCAGATCCGGCGCAGCAGCGGCGCTGTCTTCATCCCGCTGCTGCGCCGTGGCGTCACTGCCGGGCTGGGCCGCCTCGGCGCCGCCTGCAGGCCGCAGCAAGACGTGAAAATACAGCTCTGCGTGCGACAGGATGTGCCATTGGCTCCCAGCTGAGGCACGGGCTTGTGCTTGCCGCGCGCCAGCCCACACAAGGAGCATGAATCCGAGGCTCTCTGTATACCCCCTGCTCTATGTCCGTTGTGTGCTGTCCACTGGCAAAGCGTGACCAAGTCCGATGCGGCCCACCCAGCAAACCCAGATGTCAATCCATGTCAATGCCAGACAGTCGAGCGCGGCGCAGGGGGCGCAGCACGCTCACCTGTCTGCATAGGCGTCGGCGCAAGGGCGCCGCCAGCCGACTCCTCGGCAGGCGCCTCGGCTGCAGTGAGCGGAGCTTCCAACTCGTCGAGTCCTGCCGCCACCTGTGCCTCGCGGCCATACGCGACGCCTTTTGCCCTGCAGCAGAGGAAGCGACTGATCGGTTGGCCGACCGGCAGCTGAGGCTACTGAGGTAGTGACATTTCGGGCTGCAATGTATGAGATTGTCCCTGGCATATGAGTGCTCATTATACTCACTACACATCTCCTCTTTGTGTCTCTGAGAGATATCTTGCCACATGACGCAAAGGTACGGGTACAGCAGCAGCAGCTGGCGGTCGCGCAGGCTCATGCCGAGGCTGTAAGCCATCACACTGTGCCCTGAAATCGTGCTGCATACATGCTGCTCTGGGCCGCCGACAGCAAAGGGAGGGTGACGTGGACGGTGGGGCGCACTGGTACAGCAGCTGCAGCCAGCGATCGCGCGGGCCGAGGGGCAGGTCCGCCAGCAGCGCCCTCTCGTCATCCACCCCCAGCATGTGCCGTTCCACGAGCGCCTGCACACGAGTAGCGGCTGTCTGTAGAATGCTGCTTATGACGTCGCTTTGGCACCTGGAAGATCTCTTCGCAAGAAGGGGCGTGTTGTGCCGAAGCACGCGGCAAAGCACGACCCTCGGGCAAAGCAAACATTCCTTTCCACTGCCCTGACGCGGGACCCACCATACTGACGCTGGATCCGAATTCTGGAAGAGTGCGTACCTGGAAGGCCTCGTAGCAGAAGGGGTCGGCGCGCAGCGCGGCGGCGAAGCACGCGGCGGCGCGGGCGCCGTTGTCCTGCGCCTCGAAGGCGCGCCCCCGCAGGCAGCACATCGCGGCGCCAAAGGACACCGCCTCGCCACGCGGCGGCCCATCGCCCTCCTCCAGCTCCTGCTCAAGCCAATCGCGGGAGCATGGGACTCGCATGGGGATGCTCGTGAAGCAGCAGGTCGCATAGCAATTTGGGGCTGATGCTGGCAGATAACCAGCAGCAAATGGACACCGCCTCGATGCGCAGCGGCCCCCCTCCAGCTCCTACGCAGTACAGATGGAGAGATCGGCAAACGCCATTGATAAACGAGCACCTGGCGATGCTTACTTGGGAGAGTGCTGCTGCGGCAGTGCGGTAGTGCAGATGGGAGCAAGCTCCGCACTACCATTCCCATTGCGATTAGCTCCCTCATCATGGCGTCCCCACCGGCACGCAGCGTGGGCCGCCCGTCAACACGGCTCACATCAAGAAACAGCAGGTGCAGACACACACATTGCCCTTCACAGCATGGTGGTGTACATGCTGTGATGTTCCACTCAGCGAACCTCGATGCCGGCGCTACCGCCAGGGGCAGCCATCGCTTGAGGTTGGAATCAGACGAAGAAAACATCTCTCAAAACGATGCGGGCGGCAGGTCCTTAAAGTCGGGGCCGCCGCGCGGAGACCCCAGCAGTGACAGCACCTCCTCCCACTCCCCGGTTGACAACCAACTCTGAAGAAGAATCAACTTGAAAGGGGTTATGGGCGCAGCGCGGGCGGGCGGCAGGTCCTCAAGGTCGGGGCCGCCGTCGGGCGAGGCCAGCGCTTGAAAGATTGTTTTGTGGGTTTCAGTTGAAGTCTAGACCCTGCCGCGACAGAAGGCTTCCTCACTCACTGCGGGCGGCAGGTCCTCAAAATCGGGGCCGCCCAGCGGCGCCGCCAGCAGCACCAGCACAACGTATGTTTGAATCTTTACGGTGTCTCTTGACGAATTGCAGAGTGCAGTTCTGGCAAAATGTGCTCACCGCGGGCGGCAGGTCCTCAAAGTCGGGGCCGCCGCCCAGCGACGCCAGCAGCGCCAGCACCTCCTCCCACTCCCCGGTGGCCGCCAAGCAGCGCGCCGCCAGGTAGCGGAAGCGCACGTCCAGCTCCGTCAGCGGCTGCACGCCGCCACGCAGCAGCCCCAGGCACCGCCGGTGCAGCCCCGCCATGAAGTACGCCTGCGGGTGGATTTAGTGTTTGGCCTTCACATTGTTCTGCTAGCCGCCGCCGCGCAGCATCCCCAGAAATTGCCAGTGCTGCGATGAAGTAATTCTTCACAGCAGGAAAAGAAATTTGAACTTGAAGAGGTTTGCTTTTGGGGCCGAGCTGCAGCAGCAGCCCATGCACCGCCGGTGCTGCCCCGCCGTGAAGTACGCCTACGCGTGGGTTTTGAAGGGCATCAGGCTGTGTTAAGTTCTGGGTGCCCTAGGCACTGCCGGTGCTGCCTCGCCATGAAGCACGTCTGTACAGGGATTCGTCAGTGATAAGGATGTGGAAATTCGACAATGTTTGCCAATTGGGTGTGCGGGATTTTGGGTGCAGCCGCCTCGCAGCAGCCATAGGCACTGCCGGGGCTGCCTCGCCATGAAGTGAGCCTGCACGAGCCTTGTCAGGATGTCGAGTTTGTCGTGTTCACAGGTACGGTACTGCATGAGAAGCCTGGCAGCGTCTGATTGCTGGCAGCCACAGGCATGTTGAACATGTGCCCACGCGCGAAAAGCCTTGGTGGTGGTGGTGGGGGTGGGGGGGGGGGGGGGGGGGGGTAAA
>JAABUL010001536.1_pt1 | contig 43095 bp, 20 predicted proteins | sample 5559151 | NCBI WGS metagenome assembly JAABUL01 (sample SAMN10711876, study PRJNA513368) | rock metagenome | isolation source: Antarctica rocks | place: Antarctica: Victoria Land, Pudding Butte sud | reverse complement strand
CACCGCCACCACCACCACAGCCTATAATCCTACACCTCAACAAAAAGCCCCAAACACGCCGGATACCGGATCCAACACTCCTATGCTACCGCACGCGCCAGGTGAGGCGAGTATATACATACACTGTGCACTGTGCACTAAATCACGTAGCACAGGTCCATGGACGAACTTCGGAAATTGGGATTTGAGGTTTATACAGCTTCCAGTGATGGCGGAGTGCGTTTATGTTTAATATATTAATCTTCCAATAACTTCATCGAGCGGTGGCAAAAGCCATGAATCCTATACATGTTCCAGAAAAACCCAATCGTTGGTACATGGTCCTATATCCACAGAGCCAAACTCATGAACGCTATACTTCCAGGAACACCGAGATCGTCCGTACAACATGATGATATATCCCCAACGCCACGCTAAATCGCTGCAATAAAGAGGAACAACAGATCCATCCACGCCAAAGCTCCTAACACTCTCGCCTAGCGCTGCCCTCCACATGCTTGACACTAGGCTCTTCACCACCCGTCATCTCCTCGCTCGTCCTCTTACCACGTCGAACGACAGCGCTGAAAGCACGACTGGCTCTATTCGGCGCTCTGGGCTTCATCTCCCCACCAAGAACAGAATGAGGCACCGGATCCACTTGTTTCTTCGCCGCGGGGTTGAGCGAGAGGTATATCGGCATGAGCGCGCCAAACGCGAAGACGGCGACGACGACGCAAAAGCCGTATTGCACGCCGAATTTGCTCGTGACAGGGCTCATGATAGCAGGAACGACGGCGCCGCCAGAGGTAGCAGCCGTGAGGAGGACGGCGCCTGTTTTGGTGTACTGGCCCAGACCGTGGAGGGAGAGGGCGAAGATGAGGGAGAAGATGCCGGATTCGAAGAAGAGGATGAGGACGAGCATGGCGATGGCTTTGTAGCCTGACAGGTTCATGGCGAGGGCGGAAGTGACGATGACGCCTATGAAGAGGAGGAGCAGCAGCCGGCGTGGTTTGATGACAAGGCCGGCGATCGCTGTCATGAAGCGGCCGCCTGCAAAGACTGCATGCCCGACTGCTTGGTAATAGAAGGGTCCGATGTCAGAGTTTGGCTGGACTTTGGAGACGTATTGCTGGTATACGCCTGCAACAGCTTCTTGTCCTCCCACGTAGCAGAACTGGGAGAAGATGCCGAAGATCAATGTCATCCATATGACTGGTAATCCAGCGACCTTCCTCCTGAAGACGCTCTCCCGCTTTTCGGCTGTTTCCTCCAAATCTTCATCCGAGGCTTCCGGTATGGGTAGATAGAAAAAGACCAAAGCGAGGATGACATCGAAAAGAGCAACGCCGAGATATGTCCATTGAATATTGACAAGCGATGGAGCGTCCAGGACATTCTTAAACAGGACCTTCTTTGCCAAAATAGGAGACAGCACACTTCCAATAGCCTGAACTCCCTGGGATATATTCAATCGCACCTCGGCGTACTCTGGAGGTCCGCAAAGGGAGATGAACGGATTGCCAGCGGTTTCGAGAGTCGCGACACCAAGACCAATGATGAAGTTGGATATTAGAAACGCGGGGAAAGAGGCCAAAACCGCTGATGGCCAGAAGACGAGCGTTCCGATACCATAGATGCACAGTCCTACGATAAACGTTGCCTTGAAGCCCCATCTCCTGAAGATATATCTGCCAAACGTGAGGGGGGCGAAGAAGTAGGCTCCATAATAGGCAGAATGAAGTCCTACAGCCTGACCATGGCTGAGCCCAACTATGAGTTGGAATTGCTGATTTAGCACATCCAACAGTCCGTAAGCGAAGCCCCAAAGGAAAAACAGAATGGTGACCAACGCCACAGGAGCGATAGACTCCCTGTTCGTCATCTTGGTCATATTCTTGTGGTTCTTGATATTGAAGATGGTAAGGCTCGGGGTGCGCGATCGCGTGGTGCCCACGGTAGCCATTGCAGTGTGTGATTGTTGCAATGGCGCATGGGTCATGTCTGGCGTTGTCAGGAAATCCATCATACCCATCTCCCCCTCGTCACTACGCCTCGAGTGGACCATATCCACTGGGCTTCGAGGTGGTGACATTGGGGCTCGCGGTAACGACATGGAACTTCCCGGTCCATTGATGGGGCTTTGTGGGGGTGATAATGCTGGTGAACTTTGTGTCTTTGGCGCGAGGTTCGCCCACTGCGCATCACCGGGGCCATAGAATTTGTTTCCTGACAGATCTCCGGCCTGCTTGATCCGGCCTAACAAAGTTGGGAAGAACTTCGTCACCAACGGTTTCACTCCAGGTACGCACGCGCATATTATGCCAACGTGCACTTCCACAGCGGACCACATGAAAGACAAGGATGCTATCCATGAGTAGTCGTACTCGGCTCTGGAAGCCGAAGAACCATATATATCTTGTAGACGTGCCAGAGCCGCAGATTCCAGATACGCAATCCTTACAACATCTACCACAGCAACGAACGCTCCAAAGCTGAACGTGATTATGAGTATGATCTTCTCGTTTCTCGGCAGCCTCAAGCCCGTCAGTATAGGCATCGGCAAGAACAGGATAGCTAGATCTGTGATGATATTGACAGGCGCGGACGAGAGGTATAGCGTGACAATATCGATGCAAGTGGCTGCGGGTAGGATAGGATCGTCGAAAGCGGCTCCCACTGGACGACATTGGAAGATGTTGAGGAATGTCAGTGCGAGACCTGCCACATTGACCACGACGAGAGTTGCGATTGTCGTCCATTTGAAGACCGGCTGATTTTTGGCCAATGTAAGGTAGAAGAGGCAGATAGAGGTCTTTGTAGCCATCAATGCGGGATTCTGGTCTTATCAGCCTAGATATTGTTTGGGTGTATCTGTGGCATACATATAGCACGGAAAATGCATATTCTGCTTTCTTGAGAGGCATATGGTCTTGCGGTTTGACATTGGCTTCGTGGCGGCCTAACCCAACCCCCGTCCCATAGCAGATGGAGAAAGACAGCCCAACTGCGAGAAGCTGCCAGCGATCAGCAACCCATCGCTTTCCATCCCAGATATCCAAACATCGCTCACCCAAGCAAGTATAATAGCATAGTCATCGTTGCCCGCCTTCTTCACCACCCCAAAGCGCGAGACGAGTCTTAAGGCAATGAAGGCTGTCGAAAGTGCGAGGAGTGCTATTACGACTGCAAGCACTGTCGATCCTCGATCTTGCGCTGCCAGAGTCGCTGCGTCCCCTACCATCCCGTCCGGTTCCTTGCAGCCTATGCGGTCTTTGTCATGCACTTTCGAGTATTGAGCGGTCGGCCTCGGCCATTGGCCTCTTTTTCATCTTGTTGTAATCCTCCATCATCGTCTCGAGACCGTGGGATCGCAGAGAGTGGTAACCTTGGGGGAAGATCGTGATGATATGCGGTGTCATGTATGTTCGCTTCAAGCACACCGTCATTGGCAGACCGGAGGGACGAGTCCATCGGACTTGAACCAGGCTGGAAAAGGAAAAGCATAGTGTGCGATTTGACTTCAATGATGCGCGTGGAGAAAGGCGGGGCTCGTGGGATGAGCTGACGGAGTTGGATTTCCGGGGCAAATCCTCCTTCAACACTCTGCCAAGCCCGGTTGAAGCAGGGCTGGCCCGGCTGGGTCAAGCGAGTGATGTTATGTTGATGATATGCTATTGTGCTCTAATTGGTGTAAACATGCACGGCATCTTTACACCTCACGCTACCCCGCAAGACACGAGTCAAGACCCGAAGGAAACCGGGTATCCCGTTTGGGGTACTGAAGCGAATATGCAGGCGTCACGTTTTGGGTTGTTGATTCCACTCGAATCTCTGTATACCTATCCTAGTATCGTTCCTCTCCCGCAGCTATGTCATTGCCCTTCCCATTCCGCCATCAGCCCGAAGGAACAATTATTATATGATAAACACCTATGACCGATTTCCTGCCTGGTCTTGGCCTGCACCTCAGAATGAAGAACCACGCCGCCCCGCTAAGTACATCACGACTCGCCGCGAAGACATAACATCGATATCAGCTATGATAGAAGGGGTCGAGGACGCCCGATGCAAGCCTTGAGTCATAGTTCGCGGCTGTCGAAAATTGCATGCATTAAGCTTTGTAGCGATCTGGGCAGAGTTCCCCAATGCATCTCAGTAATGTACAAAGCAGTGATGATGGAATAGCATGAATGATCGAGCTACTAGGGGATGTGTAAAATATAGACGACAGCATGGCTGGATACATGAATGACAGACAACACAATCAGACGTGATCAGGACATATCGATCAGTCGAACAACCATGCACCAAAAGCATGTACGTGACCATTTGGGGAACATCTGACAGTTCACACTCATTATTGCCGCCCGCAATGTCTGTGCATATGGCTGGTCCAATGCAGGGTAGCACGCTCTACACCAAGAAGCACACGTCCGATTGGAACGCGCGCAGGGCAACTGAGGGGACGTGGAGGCACTGCTTGTTCAAGTAGACCTTATGACCAGGAGCAACCAGTGGCCAAGCCGCTCAATCAAACCCCGTTTTGCAAAGTATTGACACCACCAATGTTGCCACATCGAGCACATATGACGTGAGTCACGCAGGTGTTGCCTAGACCAATAGCAACAGAGACGGTAGGCCCATGGTGAGAGAAGATACCAGTGTCTCTCATTTTATAGCGAAACATGACGATATCACCCCATACTTCAATGACACGAAGGTAGATGTAACCCCAGGATAAGACGGCGATGAGAATGGTCTTATCGCAAGAGACCGGCTTGTAGTTTCGCAAAAAGAACCCACTCGTAAATGTACTACGGAAACGGTAAGGATACTTGATCTTTCGTGACGACTGGCGTCACAAATTAAGAATCTCTGTAGACCCAATATGAGACTGACCTTGGGAACAAGTAATACTTGTAAGCCGGACGGAATCCGCATCCTCTTAATGGGAGGAACAGACGATTACTTACGGGATTGGCTACTGTGCGGAAGGAGCATTAAGAGTCTGAGACAGTCTGATACGCTGTCTTTGTATCAGCACCGAACGTGGACTGAGGCCTTCCGAGTTGTGAGCTTGCAGAGGTAAGCTTTGGTTGGAAAAGAGCGACCAAAATAGACCTCTTGGGGATGAAGATGATCGTGGACTTTTCTTAGTTGCAGCGAACGGTGTCTCACCAGAAATTGTCGTGCTGTGGATAGGGTCTTGTTGCTCGGTATGATCCGCGACAGGCGACATGTAAGATTCCACCCTCTGACAGCGCTACATACCCTGTATTGCGTTCAATGTTGACTCAAACGGGCGTCCGTTCGCAGCTTGGAAAACTTCAGATGGCGGCTTGATGTTCCACTGTTTAGCCAGCGCCATGATGACCCCAAGGCATCGCTTCGAAAAGTGTGGACTTTGATCATTTCGCTGAGATATGTAATGCTAAGGGTCAGAGCTGATGAAGATTTGGTAGATCCAAAGGCTGGATGATGGCCGACGTAAGAATTATATGTGTGACTAAGAGGGGTATTCGGCGTAAGCCGTACGCCTCTGGGTAAGCCGATAGACATGAGGCAATGCTATGGGCGCATGAAGTGCAAATTGCTCGAGGGGAGGACCCAGGGCTGCCTGTGAAATCGACTTTTAAGAACGGATAAAACAGATGAACCACAGCCGTGTGCTAATACATACTGATCTAACCAGAAAACCCTTCAGAAAGACAGAATCGTGCACTGAGGAGAGCACTACTCATGTGTAGAAGATGATGGACTTACTGGAGCACAAGCAGGTGAGATGTCGGAACGTCACATATTCGAAGATTCTCCGCTAATTCGTTGTACAAACGTGTGTATCTGTAGTGAAGGTCAAGAAGCTTTTTGCGTGTGAAACGCTCGCCTGGAGCGAAGGATATAAAAACAGTGTCGCTAACGACTTTCGAAAGGAGACGGGATTGGTAGGCAAGCATTGTGTGAAATATGGGTTGCTCTGCATTCATCACACTCTCCCAGTCAAAGTCAGTGTACGGCTTCCAGGGTTTCGAATCTCAAGTTTTTAGAAAGCTCGGCGAGTCTAAAGTGTTGGCGGCTCGAGGGAATTATGAGATTCGTCCGAGGCAGATATTAGTCGTGTGATGCGAAGCAGCTTAGCGTAATTTACGACTCGTAGATGAACCAACCCCAGAACGTGATCTTGCGAGCCTCCAGTTCCGTTGCACTGATTTCGTTGTCGGTCGAACCAAACGAGACGTGTAAGCCTAGTTCAATCGTCATTCTCGTACACCTTCCAGCGTGTTGGAAGCTACTACTATCCCGGCTGCAGCTTGCTTGACGAAGACCCATGATCGATAGCACTTGGACCGCAGCAAGGCTCGAAGACTCATAATGGAATGAAAGCTGCCTAGCTTCGGCAAAAGAAGTGATCGCCGGCAGTACTAGGGTCAGAAGGATTCAATCGAGCTTCTGGACGGTCCAAGTATGCATAACCAAGGGATACAAGAGTGTTGAGCAACAAGAAACTTCAGTACTTATTCCGATCTCTCGTCATGTCGCCCAGAAAAAGCTCCTTCGAGAACAAAGGGTAAAACGGGTGTAGCCAGGTAAAGTATAACATCATGATGTGTTCCACAAATTGGACTTCCTAGGTGACTTTGGTCCATGGCTCTGGATCTTTAATTTGAGCTGACGATTGCACCCTATTCGGGACCAAGCTTAACCTCGAAGCGTACGCCGTATTGCTTCACCAAGTCGAGGGCGGAATGGCCGATCAGTTTTGAGAGTTCTCTCAGTGGGTTTTGCACCGGATCGTTTCAGTAGCATCACATTCTTCAGGGTTCGGCAAGATCATTCCAAGAGCATCATTTTGTGCCTCCAATTCTTCGAAGGTCCGTTTAAGGGCCGCTTTGGGCTTGTGGTCATTGTCCACATCGTAGGAAATGGGAGTCTGGTACACAGCAACGCAAGTCGAGCATTTGGGCGGGCCACCGTCGCACTAGAAGCCTCATCAGCACACCGTTCCTCCCACGTTGAACTCAATAAAGCGAACGCTTCAGCAAGAAAGCCTACTGTGATGTCGTACCTCTGTTTTGCATTTCCGGCATGGCATAGATATGCACCTCTCTTCGCATACCTAGGTGCTGCAGCGACCGCCGTGACCGGGCTTTCAGCTGCGTTGCATGGGTAGGAAATAAGTCTATACGAAAAGACTAGGACGTTGTGCCTGGCCAAAGCACAGGAGACGCTTTCCAAATCCCGAATCCTCAGGTCTTGATATCGTATTTTTCGCTCGCCATTACCACAGCAAAGTAGGTACCTAAAGTAAGGTATGATCTCGTTTGTTAGCGTTCTCTGGCACGCTACTCTGTAGATCTATCTCCGAGATCTCCGGGGATAGACTTTCGATCTCTTGGTTACGTCGAAGCTTCTTTGTAACCACGTCGCCTTGCTCACGATGGCATCTTTCACTGGCCATACCATTGGGTCTATAGATCATGTTGGGATCCTGGAGCACTATGCAACCAATTGTCCACCCGCATACGAGCTAAATCTATCATTTCCGGTGATTGGCAGTAAGCGAGAGTACATACCGTCTTCTAATACCGACGTACCGCGCTCCTCACTGTCGGTCATTGTTCGAGCCGACTGGCAGCAGCAATGGTACTTTTCAATACCCTGCTCTTGTCTCCCAGGCCTATCCGATACCCAATTCCTTAACCATTGCCCTTCATGGCTGAGCTCAAATTACACGTTGGGGTCATTGGCGCTGGGCTCGGCGGTCTGGCAGCTGCCATTGGTATAGCACATGCAGGACACCAGGTCACCATCCTCGAGCAGGCGACTGTACTTGCTGAGGCATGTCTACATCCGTGAAAAGCCACACAGGTCACTGACAGAATGGTAGGTCGGCGCAGGCATCCAGATCCCTCCTAATTCATCCAAAATCCTCAAGCATTATGGCCTTCTTGACAAGATCGAGTCTGTCTCTGTCAGACCCAGCGACTTCATCATACGCTCATATCGCGATGGCACAATCCTCAACAGACTTAACATGGTTCCTTATGCTGAAGAACGTTACGGCGTCCCCTACCTCCATATCCATCGCGCAGACTACCATAAGATCTTAGTGGCTGAAGCAGACCGCCTAGGCGTTAAGATACAGTTGGGATGCGCGGTGCTAGGCATCGATTTCGAGAACAGCTTGGTTCGGTTGAGAGATAAGCCGGGCTTCCACGCTGATCTGATCCTGGGTGCTGATGGCCTCAAATCAATAAGTCGCGAATCCCTCCTTGGTCACGCCGATCCTCCACGCTTGACTGGTGACTTGGCCTACCGAATTATCATCAAAGCTGAAGATATGAAGAAGCATCCCAACCTAAGAGACCTGGCTGAAAAGCCGGCCATCAATTATTGGATGGGTCCGTATGGTCATGTCGTTTGCTACCTTCTGCAAGGCGGCGATCTGTACAATATTGTGCTCATATGTCCCGACAACCTGCCAGAAATGTCTTACACCGCGAAAGCTGATCTGCAAGAAATGCGGGACTTCTTCGAAAACTGGGACCCTAGACTGAAGACCTTGCTCGGCATGGTACAGGAAACAACAAAATGGAGGTTGATGAACAGCGAGGAGATGGAGAGCTGGAGCCACCCAAATGGAAATTTCGTCCTACTGGGAGATGCCTGTCATGCTACTTTGCCGTACCTGTCAGTTGGTGATCTGTACGGTTCAATCAGCTGTTATCGCTAACATTGGCACCACAGTGCTCAAGGTGCAGCTCAAGCAGTCGAAGATGGCGCTGTCCTCGGTGCCCTCTTCGAACGCATAGAGGGACGGTCTCAGATTCCAGATGTCATCACAATCTATGAGAATCTACGAAAGGATCGTACTACACGGGTCGTCAAGGGCAGCACAGCTTTGAGGGACATTTTTCACATGACAGATGGCGAGCGACAGCAAGAGCGAGACCGTCAATTGACCGAACATGAACCTTTCGAAGGGTACCCAAACCGCTGGGCAGATCCTGTGTTTCAAGAGTGGCTCTTTGGCTATGATGCTTTTACCGAAGTTGACAAAGCTTGGAGAAGATACAAGCAAGGGACAATCCCAGGCACAACGGGACATTTCAGGTCAAATCTTTGAGTGGGCGTTTCAGGCTTGGAGGCTCTTATGGTCCAGCATGGTTTTGATGTAGCAATCTGGGGCTCGGAACCTTCGCAGAATACTCTGCATGTATCAATAGAATAAGTAGACAAATGAATTAAGTAGCTAGCTACAGCTTCTCAAAGCATTCACCCATCAAGTCCTTGACACTCTGCCCTTGGGACGGTGATCATGGTCGGTTGCACCTCGGCTCAACCGAGCGATCTGAATTAACCATCGGATGACTCTCAGTTACGTCAACCAACCATAGTGGATGAAGCGGCAGCTCCCTGTCGACATAGAATGCAATCTTGAAAAAGCATCAAGGTTGCTCTACCACCACTAGCCAAGGAGTGAGCGTTCTCAAACGCGGTTTGCTCACGATGCAACTATTTTGCGCCCCTGTCAACATAAGCCCCGACTCCTATTCCTGACACCTCTCTTCCCTCAATACCCTCGCAATGGCTACTCGAAGTCGATATCTTCGTCCCCTCCTCTACACCACTGTGGCTGCCGCCGCAGGAGGTGGCGCTCTTTATATCTCCTATAGACCACGACACATTCCTGGGTCCGATGCTGCCCTGGTACCCCCACCCAAGTATGGAGAGGAAGGGCACCTTGATCCCCCAAAGTTTCCTTTGATCAAGAGTAGGGAAGAACAGATAGCGGATCTGAAGCGGAGTAGCGGTACACTGAACGCGTTGAAGAAGTCCAAAAGTATACTGGGCAGCTTGATCGGTGGTGCTGATGCGAATATCGAGAAGGCTACGGATGTTGAGGCAGACGAGTATGACTTACTAGTCATTGGCGGAGGAGCTACAGGATGTGGAATCGCCCTCGATGCGGCGACACGAGGGTTGAAGGTAGCGATGGTGGAAAGAGATGACTTCGCCAGTGGCACGAGTAGCAAGAGTACGAAGCTAGTACATGGAGGCGTTAGATACCTGGAGAAAGCTGTTTGGGAACTTGACTACAACCAGTACGGACACTGGACTTTACGAATACTCCACGGAGTCGCTAAAGTATTACAGGTATAAGCTGGTCAAAGAAGCTTTGCGAGAAAGAAAATACTTTCTAGATACTGCGCCCCATTTGTCGAGCTGGCTCCCAATCATGATACCGATACAAAAGTGGTGGCAAGCGCCATACTTCTGGGCCGGTACTAAAGCCTACGATTTCCTGGCTGGATCTGAAGGCATTGAAAGCTCTTACTTCCTGACGAAGAGTAAGGCAATGGAAGCCTTTCCCATGCTAAGGAAGGATAACCTCTTCGGAGCTCTAGTTTATTACGGTATCTATATGTTCCTCAGCGTACTCGGATCCCCGCTGACGCTAGACAGACGGCGCTCACAACGACTCTCGGATGAATGTATCCTTAGCCATGACGGCGGCGTTGTACGGCACTACGGTGGTAAATCATCTCGAAGTCACAGGCCTTGAGAAGGATGCGGATGGCAAGCTCAACGGCGCTCGAGTCAAGGATCTGGTACAAGAAAGGGATGGCAAGAAGGCTGAAGAATTCACTATTAGGGCTAAGGGGATCATCAACGCTACCGGACCTTTCACGGATGCGATTCGCAAGATGGACGATCAGAGCGTACAAGAAATCGTGGCTCCAAGTTCCGGAGTTCATGTCATATTACCCGGCTATTACAGTCCTTCAAAGATGGGACTTATCGACCCTGCTACGTCTGATGGGAGGGTCATCTTCTTCCTACCGTGGCAGGGCAATACAATAGCTGGCACTACAGATGCACCAACAAACATCACCCCAAACCCAATCGCTGGTGAAGAGGAGATCAATTGGATCCTTTCTGAGATCCGCGGTTACCTGGCCCCTGATATCAACGTGCGAAGAGGAGACGTGCTCGCCGCCTGGTCCGGGATCAGACCTCTTGTCAAAGATCCCAAATCCAAAAACACCGAATCACTTGTCCGCAACCATCTCATTACAGTATCCGACTCGGGACTGTTGACCTGCGCCGGAGGAAAGTGGACCACATACCGACAAATGGCCGAAGAAACCGTCGATGAAGCTCTAAATCTGTATGACATCAAAACCGCCCCACTCACAAAAGTACCTGCCATCAGCGGATCTGAACACATCGACGACAGCGCGCCTTTAGACGGCACCTGCCAAACGCACCAAGTGCGCTTAGTAGGAGCCCACGGCTTCTCCAAAACGCTCTTCATAAATCTCATCCAACATTTCGGTCTCGAAAGCATCGTCGCAAAGCACCTATGCGAGTCCTATGGCGACCGTGCCTGGACCGTTGCCGCATTATCCTCACCTACCGAGCAAAGGTACCCAGTGCGAGGTATCAAGATCTCGCAACTCTACCCCTTTGTGGATGGTGAGGTACGGTATGCTGTACGGCACGAGTATGCGCAGACTGCTGTCGATGTTCTAGCACGGAGGACACGGCTTGCATTCCTTAATGCGCAAGCGGCACTTGAAGCTTTGCCAACCGTGATCGATCTGATGGGCGAAGAGCTGGGCTGGAGCAAGAGACGAAAAGATAAGGAATGGACGGACAGTGTGCAGTTCTTGGCTAGCATGGGCTTGGCGAAGAGCAAACTTGGTGTTACAAGGAAAGACGTTGAGAGTGGTAAAGCTGGGGAGTACGATGAGCATGAGAGAAAGCTTTACTCGAGGCACGGTGAGTAATGACCAACGAACGCGTAGAACCAAGGGATGCTGATCATGGACAGATGCTCCCGCAGACATGATGGAGAGCGACTCCAAGTTCACATCGGGCGAGAAGCCAGTATTAGGCAGAGACTCCCCTGCCAACAAATAGCCGCGGCCTTGGAGAATTTTCAATGTACAAATCTGATGACATTCGTTTTGTATAAACATTCTCATAGACTATTCTACAAATATCATTATATCGCAGATTCTAACTTCCGATCCTCTTCTCAGCGCCCAACAAACCCACTCTCAAAGAGCAGGAAGCAATCCCGTGTCAACGACTTCGCATGCTTTCTGTCGCTTAACTTGGATCTCAAAACACGATGATTGCACAAAGATACCTCTCCATACACCTCTTCCCGCTCAAAGTCTTGCCCATATTCACAGATGCATATATATCCATTATATACACCCCGAACTTAGGATCAGCAATTGTCGTATTCGTTTGGAAAAGGGAGTAAGGCCGCTTTAAAGGAAGCAGCGAGGGAGCAAGGGATAGCAGCAAGGGAGCAGGGCGGAGCACTAATGGAGTAGGGGAGAGGGGGCAGTGCAGTGGCGCAGTAATAGGAGCCTCAAGTGGCTCCGTCGACAGATAAACCCCTCCGCCGTTGCCAAGACACCCTGCAAGAAGGCACCCAAGTCAACCGGCAACCACAAAAATGGAGCATTAGGCCTGTACTCAACCCTTTACTTTCAGAACGTGAACGTACGGCCGTCTTCCAGTATGGAAATTTCAATGCGAGTCACATTTAACTTATACTCTTAGATTGCGTCTAAATTGCGGCTTTGAATACCCTTGAAGACCTTGAAAACCACTAGCAAGATGGATTGTCTGTCTGGAGCAGCCAGCATCATCACCGTTGTTGGCCTTGCTTTGAGTTCCACTCAGACCATATACCATGCAGTGTCTAATATCCGGGATGGCCCGCGAACGATCCAGCAGATGTTGTCGGGTTTGCAGACTCTATCGAGCCTTCTAACGCAGCTTTTACAGAGCAGCGATAGTTTCTACCTTGCTGCTGATCTACAGGAGCTTGTCCAAGGATGTGCCACGAATTTGAAAAGGTTCGAGGAGCAATTAGGGAAACTGTCTTTGTCGGCGGATAATAAAGCGAAAAAGCTATGGAAGCATGCCAAAGTAATGCTGGGCTCGAAGGACCTAGAAAGGATGGCAAGTCTCATAAAGCAGGATGTCGCGGCGCTAGCGCTACAAATACAAATTATAGAAGGGTATACAGCAGGCTCCCCCACAGAACCATCAAGGCTCTTTGTTGACTTGTCATAAAGAAGAAGAGGATCCTCTCAAACGATGAGCCTCGAACGCATTGAAGCGCTTTCGAACCGGCTGATTGCGCTGGATACATCGAATTCGAGCAACTTGGGAACGGTGGTCACGGCCGTGAACGACAACGTCAAAAACGTTGAAGCCACGCTAGAGATATCGAATCGTGGGACGTGTCAACTTCTTGACCAATTAGGTGATAAAATGCAAGACCTCACTGGCCTGTCAACGCAGCAGTCTCATACCTTGAATACTATCTTCGACGCTATTCTTGACTTACAGAAGCACCATTTCTCCGAAAAGTCTCGCCCTTCGGTCGGAGATACATCATGGACAGCCTCGACTGCGAGTCACCAAGATATACACGGGATTCGAGAGACACGCCAGACTTTTGACAAGGACGAAGATAGTATTCGGGAATGCCTTGATCGACTATGCCAGCTTGCAGAAGAAACACAGAAAACAGTATATTCCGAGGACGCAGAGACCATCATAGATGATCTGCAACGATTGTTCGACTTCTTATCAAAGGCCGAACATCAGTCCACAAAGGACAGGAAGGGTAAGAGGAGGCGAGAGTCAAGTGAAGATATTACCGATGATACGGTTTTACAACATCAGCGTGAAGTCAAACGGATGAAGAGTCTATTAACTACTTCGCAATGTATCGCTCTGAATGGAAAAGGTACCTCTTCATCTTCTCTATCATGGGAGCAATATGAGTTAAAGTTGTCTCTATCTAGTGTCTCGGCCATTAAATGTCAAAATGGAACAATCCGAATCAAAGAAAACGCAATATCGAGTTCAATCTTCAATTGGTACCATGAGCGTCCGAGCGCATCAAAGGCGTCGAATTGCCAGTTCAAGCGTACAGACCCCGGCTAATACCTTGCAAGCTGATATCCTGGAATTCTGGGACGCACACGTGATTTTTTCGCCAAATAAACCTTGTATGGCTCAGGTTGCAATAGCTTTCCAGCAACAGATCCTGCACCATGGCTCTTTCCTTACAAAGCCGATCTTGTCTGTCTCCGCCTTGTTGCCTGAGGATTCTAAGGTCTTTCAGCTGATCAAGGAAGGAGATTTGAAGGGCCTCATGAAATCGTTGAGCTTAAGGGAATCTCGTGTTACGGATCGCGATCTTGATGGACGATGTCTGCTGAATGTATGCTCTGGAAGCAATCTCTAAATGAAATGCGCAGATGACTGATCGTATTAGTATGCGCTTGACAACATAGAGCCTGAAATATGCAAATATCTTATCGAACAGGGGGCAGACGTGGATTTCATCGAGCCGAAATGTAATCAAGACTACGAGTGAGTGGACAATCAAAGAAGGCCAGTGCATTCCACGACGCTCATACCACGATAGTGTTCATTCCTTACAGTCAAAATTTGTCAGCGACTGCGAAGAAGAGCCAGACGAATTAGCTTCTGTCAATCAATGCAGACGTTTACTGCTAGCAGCTGGTGCAGACCCTACATCTTCATCTGCTAAAGGGAGCTATGAAGCTTGTTCTTTTATTAAGCATGTGCTTTCAGGCGGAACGACGGTATTAATGACCCTCTTGTTTTCCTAAATCTATCGCTAACAGAGACTAAGGACTCATTGCAGCTAACATTGGATCATGCTAGCGCTTTTATTGGGTCAAGTGACGTTATGAGATCTGAAAGTTTGCTACATTATCATCTCCAGTGGAAAAATTGGACTGTGGAAAGCGTTGCTCTACTTCTTCGTCGATCAGGGACCCAGGAATTGACAGCCCAAGATCTTAAGGATTGCCTTCATTCAGCTGTTTGCGGAAGTTTTTTTGCAGATGAATCTGGTTTAAGACGAGTTTTCATCCTCTTGATAGAGGCGGGCGCCAATATATATGAAAGGGACAGATCGGGTGCCACCACCTCTGACATTGTATGCTGTCAATCTGTTGAATGGGCGGATGGATCTATGCCTCGGGATGGAAATTTCGTGAATCGCCATGGAAACAATCATGACCTGCAGCTCTTAGATATCTGGTTAGAGGCACTCAATGCATGCGGTCTGGATGGGGAAAAAATAGTCTCGCATAGTCTACGTTCCAAGCATCTATCCGACATCCTGGATGATAGCGAGTCGTCGGAAAACGATGATGCTTCTCTGCATGAGTCCGAACTATCTATTGTCGAAGACCTCAACGATGCCTCCGAGACCGGCAGTGAAGCCTTCGACCGGTGTTTGTACGATACTCCAGGCAATCCGTACGAGCAGTCACTGTTAGAGGGTGATGCACAAGTATGGCAAAGCTAATGCCAGCGGAATCAGAGAGAAGAATCTTCAACTCAAAGGATTGATATGCTCAAATTAACCTCTCCTTGCATACTTAGTCACAATCCTGATTGCTTCTCCCCCTCAACAATACAGTCACTCACCTCCACGTCTATTACCGACGCCTGACCTACTATTCAAGGACCGGATATCATTGCGTTAAGCGTACCGTACGTCCCCTTTACGACTTCAAGCACCCTAAAGGTGTCTGCAGTTCTTCGGATCGCTTGGGGCCCCCATCGATGGAGGAGGCATATCAGACTGCTGCGATACCTGTGACCTCCATTGCGAGATTTACAAGCTTGGAGGTTCGAGACTCGAAGGCAAAGTAAATCATTCAAAATTAAAGTGCATTTATTACTCCTTGTTATAATCTCGTATATCGTGCGTCTCAGTGGCGATGCCATTATCATTCGACAATAAATGGCATTTATTACTCCTTGTTATAATCTCGTATATCGTGCGTCTCAGTGGCGGTGCCAATACCAAATCTATGTAAACTGGAACCAGAACCCTCAATGCAAACACATACATAGTGGAACTTGTGGATATCGGATTTCGAACGGCGCATGAAAACCTAGGTCAAGCCAAAAACGAGGGAAATGCTGAAGGGTGGGCTTTATTCATCGCAGAAGCTCAAACTGGTAGTATTACCGAAGGGGGGGGTTGGGGGGGAGGGGGAAAAGATGGAAGTCAGTAGCGTGAGCAGCTCGAAATTTCATCGTCAATGATGTCTTACCAGAGGAGTGGTAGGAGTACAATTGGTTTCACGAATACAAACTAAGGCTGTTCGATATGCAAGAATAACTGTGTAGTGTATCTAACCAAGAGATCAGGAAGAACCAGATAGTAGGGAAGCAGCGGAAGAACAGCGCGGAAGGAATCGTCAGTGGAGAATGGCAAGATTCGGAAGCTTGTTGATGTCAAGCATCAAAGCAATGAGATTAGACCTTTGTAGGGACATGCATCTGTGGACATCTATACGGGCTATCGACAGCACGCTGTTCCCAATTCGAAGTTCGGAACCTTTTCCATGTACCCTAGGTCTACTTCTTCTTCTTCTTCTCCTTTCCAAATTTCAACCTGAAATGATAGCGTCGGCCAGCAGTCAAGGTACGTTAACATATCATAAGCTGTGGAGTCGAATATACAAGTCAAGACATCCAAGCATTAAAACGTTGCGAATGACGCCCCTTTCAAGGACGAATGGTCAAACATGCCCAAACATTCGACAAGCCTGCTCTATCTAATATCAATCGGAGTCGCCCGAGACATCGAAAGAGGGGCCGATACGATATCTTTAGATTGGATGAAAGGATCTAGGGCTAGGCTTCGCGGTTGTTTACTCTCCACAACCCGCTGTCGCTTCCCTCTCAATGTTGCTCGTGCTTACAGAAAGCTTGGCACTGCGGGGGAACAGGAGGGGAGCAGGGGATAGCAGAGGGGGCCCATTTCGTGTCACTACTCCCGATCTTCTCTCCTCTACTGCCTCGCTGATCCCCGTTGCTCCCTCAGTGCTCACCTGTGCTCCCTCGGTGCTCTCCTTTACTCTCTCAGTGGTGAGTAACCACACCTTTCTTTCAATGTGACCAGACACCTTCTGGCTCCCAACAATCCATGTCTTCTTCAACTCTTTCCAGTCTATGATTCCTTGCTGGTTTCTGTTGCAAATTTTTCTTTCACATTTGCTCGTGCTCTGGGATATTGCCCATTTTCTTCGTAGGTGATGATTCTTCTTCCTTTGTTGCCTTTGAGCACGATGATGGATTTTGTTTGGCATAGAAGATTTCTCTTTTTGCCATTTCAGCAGCTCCTTTTGCTGCAATGTCTCTTCCACTTTCACTCAACACCTCTGGCCGCTCTTGCATTTGTTCACTCAATACTTTGTTCAGAGCTTCGCGAAACTTGGATTCCTCGATACGGTCTCCCATCAGCATCACCATACTGGGGCGTTCATAATTCGGATTTTCAATAAGAATTTCCGCCAGCTTGAGCTCTAGTGTAGCCCAATATTCCACGGTCGACGACAAACTTGCTTGATATCCAAGATCAAAGTCCGCTAGGTACCGATAGGGCGGTTCCCACAATGCATATGCTGATCTGATGACGGAAAGGGAGACTGAAAGTGCAGTGTCGGTATATCCTACAGCCATGACAGCTCGATCCGTCATATTCCATTGCTCATTCTTGCAAGTCTCCGGATCATCTTTGTAGTCACTGCAGAGGCCATATCCGTAGCCTGCAAATGCAGCATTCGTTTCGTAAAGGATGTTATGTCCTACATCACCCACCGGAAATGTGATATACTCCAACCCTATATATTCGAAGGCATCATGCAAATCCTCATCGTAGAGCGCAGGCAGATGCATCGTTGTCACCGCAGCTGTCATGATTGGTCCGACTCTTTCTTCCACGACGGTACGAAGACCAGATAGCATCTTCGCCAAGTGGCCGACATCTTGCGAAGCAGGCAGACCGACGGCTTTGCGTGCTTTGCGCCGATACTGGCGTGGCATATCATCCCATGATTCGCCTACGTTGTTGTATGGAGGAGAGAGATGTTGTGAGGCGGGCCGGGAAAGACGTTGGAGCACGTCGTTGTAGTCCTGCTCTGCTGGAATGTGGGCGAGGGCGACAATGGTGCCATTAGGAAAGCTCACAGCGGCCGATCCATACGATGCTGTAAGATCGAAGCCGACGCCGAATGGCGCTCCTGGGGACTTGTTCGAGTTGCTTAGGGGTTTCTGAGATCCTACATAGGCACTTGTGACGGTGCAGAGATTCAGGCCGGCGACCAGGAGTTGGAGTATGAGTTGCATCGCGACGTGAGGTTCATGGTTTCATTTCGATCCACGCCTTCCTTCGAAGCAGATGTGATACTCGTGAGCAAGAGAAAAAGGAGATTGCAGAAGAGGCTGTACAGGAAAGTCCACCATAGTGCTGACAGCCAACCTCAGCTGGAACCAACACCAACAGCGCTATAACATATCAGCATCAGCACTAGGACTAATCCAGCTAGCTTTGCGATGACGATGGCTTGGCAGGGCTGCCGCAACTAAATCTCATCTTTGATGAAACGCCCTGAGACTCCGTGTTTGATACTACGCAAAAGCATCAAATGAGGTCATCCAATCGTCCCGTGCTGACTCTAGCATTGCGAGCGAATCAAGTGAGATGTCGACTTCTGGCCCCATGTTGGTTCTACTCCACCATAACAGCGCGCTATAAAATAGAACCATCAGCATCGGCACTAGGACCTCCAGTTAGCACCATGATGCTGACGGCTTGGCGGACTACCGCAATTACATCTCAGCTTTGCTGAAACGTCCTAATATTTCCCGTATGATACTACGCAAAAGCATCTATTAAGGCTATCTAATTATCCCGTACTGACTCTAGCATAGCGAGCGAATCAAATGAGATGTCGAAATTTGGCCCCATGTTGGTCTACTTCGCCATGACGGCGCAGCAGCCCCTTCATGATTACAATCTTTCTTCATGGCATTTCTGGTCAGAATGTAGAGCTAATATGGAAAGTTGATCGAGCGGTTAACCGGTCCAGTGCATAAATATGACGCCGTTCCCTCAGCCTATCTCGCAAGTAATCATCTCACTTGAGTCAGTTGTTTTCCTTGATCTTATCTTTGCCCTCCCATCTTATCTACTGCGAAAGAAAGATGGAGTCATTGAACCCTTGGAAGCACACCATTGTGACCTTGAGTCTGACCAGTCTGGGGCTAGCTGGCTTAGTCCCTAGTCATTCCCGCTTCGAGGCCTCAACTCACCCCCTTTACACCAGAGACGGAGGAGCTTGGCCGTATGGAGTCATTGGAGATTCATGGGGCTCGGGAGTCTCCTACAGCACCGATGTTTTATACGACGACAACAAGGACGAGTGTCTACGCACCAAAGAGTCCCATGGCCCTCAGATGGAGGCTGATCAAAATTGGGTGGGTCATAATCCGTCAGGACTTCGGGATGCAGCCTGCTCGGGCAGCCAACTTGGGGACATCGTAGCAGGCCAACACCAAATGGGAAAAGTTGGAGACACTCCTGCAGTGGTGGTGATGACCAGTGGGGGAAACAATGCTGGCTTTGGGCATATCGTCGATGTATGCATCTACCATTCGGATCCGACCCATAATTATGGGAACCCCTATTGGAGTGACAAAGATGGGAGCGGGGACTGTGCAAAAGCCATAGCCGACGCGACGGAGTACATCACAAATCCAGACAAAATGCCCAACGATCTTACCAAAACCCTCGATGATCTCTTCGCAGACCCGGCGAGCAAGAACCCTGACTTCCTCTTGTATCTAACCGGTTATGCGCAATTCTTCGGCACCGATTATGATCCTTGGTGCGACTCTGAGTATTGGAGTATCCCAACTATCAACCCTTTCAACATCGATCCATACCTTAGCAAATCCCTCCGACAGGCTTTCAACGATCGTGTGTCTGCAGTCAACAAGCTCTATAAAAGCACTGCCGAATCCGACAAATACAAAGCTAAAGTCCGCTTTATTGATATCGATTCGCATTTTGCAGGCCACCGCTTCTGCGAGCCTGGCTCCAACTACAAGGAGCAAATCAATACCGATACCCATTTTGACAAGGTCTACCTCTGGAACCTGAACTATTCCTGGCAAATCACCGGCCAAGGGGCCCCAAGTGCAGCCGCTGCCGGCGGAAACGTGACCGCTCAGGAGGCACAAGCCGCTTTCAACGGCGGCGGGGTGACTGCGTGGAGCAGTGGCGGAGGCGGAGGCGGCAACAAGCCGGAGAATGGGTGGAGGCTACGGCCCTTCCACCCCCGATACACAGGCTACACCGCGATCAAGGAAGCCATATTCGCGCAGTTGAAGACCGATGGCTTGCCCAAAGCGCAATCCGCCTCTTCGACCGTGAAGTGCTACCACGCTGCCGACCCGCAAAATACCTGTGCTGCCATTGCCAATAGCCAAGGATGGTGCGATTGCGGGGACGGCAAAAAATACATCAACGAGCCGACCGGGGATCCCTGCGCCTGGACCACCTTACCGGCTACAACGTCGTTTGACTGCGGGGCGGCGCCGTCGCCAGCGACGCCAACGCCAACGCCGACGGTCGACTTGAATTCCCCGGACTGTAAGACCTGCACGTCAAATCTGGGAGCGAGCAATTGTGGGCCAACCGACAACACATGTTTGGTGAACCAGTGTAAGAGCGACACCAGTTGCCAGGCCTGTAAGATTGATTGTAGCACCTTTGGTAAATGAAGGGAGGCTTTTCGAGGCGACTTTGAAAATGAGCAACATGTCGGTGGAGGATCTCTGTTAGTTAAGGCGTTCACATATTTCTATTTGCTGTGTCACAGTTGAGAGAGTGAAAGTTTAGGAATGGGAGTTGATTGTTTTGGTCAATTTATATTCTATTGCGTGCCTTGCTTCGGAACAGACTCGTGAGAATATATGCAAGTCATTGAACCACTCCCATTGCTATGTATCTGTCTGTATCTTGGATGCGAATTCCACTGCACTGCTGATGAAGGCACTCCTCAAAGTTTCGACATGTACGATATTAGTATTTGAGAATGGGGTTTAGGGATTAGGATTTTGGGATCTTGCAGGTTGTCTCGATATACATACAAACTGCCATAGATTATACTTATACGGCAATTTATCCGTACAACTGTGTCTAAGATCCTAAACACCGATTTCCTAAACTCCAAAAACCCTAAACCCCACTGGGACCGCCTAGACCCTAGGGCCCTATAAGCCTAGTGGCCGCCCTAGGACACTATAACTACTACCTACCAAAGATTTTAGGTAGGGTTCCCTTGGTAGGGTCCTGGGTACAGGTAGCCCATTAAGCCCTTAGGGCCTAGCTAAGGTATGTTACGGGTTTTAGGGTTTCACGATTTCAGGAATCAGTGTTTCGGATTTTAAATAATATACGCATAAGTTACCGTACTCTCGAGGGCCCATAGTGCCCTAGCGTCCCTAGGGCCTAGGTAGTCCTGGTAGGGTTTAGGGTTTTTGGAGTTTAGGAAATCGGTGTTTAGAGATCTTAGACACAGTTGTACGGATAAATTGCCATATACTTACATATAAGTTGCCGTACTTACATATAGGTTGCCGTAACCTGGACTAAATTCCAATAAATCCTACTTGAAGAGTATTTTAAGGTAAACCTGAAACCGACGATTTCCCTAGGGCCAGATCGGAGGCCAATCATGACCGTACGGTTCATACCAAGGAATCCTTCGCTTCGCTGCAATGCATTGCAGCACCAATAACCTGTTACCTGGCCGGTCAAGCTTTCCCAAGGCTTGATCATGCCTTGACGCTACTTTACAACGGATTCTTCAGGACTATCTTATTGTCATGCTCGGCTTTCGGTTCATGCACCTCAATCCTTCGCCTGTCTCCTTTCGATTCGGATGCATTGACGAAGGAAGCCGTTGCTGAAGCCTGCAATTTTGATGGCACAGCTGATCTACCCGGCATTTCCGTCTAATGTCAGTACTTTGATTCTTCATAATTCTTCAAGGTTTCTATTGTGTGTATTGTTGTATTTGTTCCTTTGGTTGTTGCTTTCGCGATCGTGTCGGTTGCGCATAATGCCAAGATGTCGTCTTCATTCTTTAGAATCGCTTTCATAATAATTGCCTTCCTTTCTTTGGCCCTGGGGACTTCAACTTCAGGTCAGTAGCTTAGACATGCTCTTTGGCTGTAATCATGTGGGAAAATCTCCTGCATTGGGAGAGTTACCCCGTTAAGAGACTGAAACCTGAACTCTACGACAGCATCCCAAAGCTTCGACCATACCACAATAAGCCCTAATGGAGCCCAGATCGTCCACGGCGTCTGGACAGTCACGGTTCCATTGCCCAGTACCACAACTCTTGGGGTCGATATATTGACCAAGTTCAACGAAGTCGATCCAGTGGTTCTTGTTGGGCCGACGACCTTGGTCACCGTCATATCAATTCATCCAATCAGAAGCGATGGCCAATCGAGCACAATCATTCAGGGATCCGGAAACATCACCGGCACCACCAGCAGCCTCCCATCTGCGCGCATGCCTCTATCGCACCTGGCCACGGCACCCAGGACTTCTGGCGGCTTGTTCGTCAACTCATCATCTGCAACCAATCCCCAGAAGATCACCACTACGCCTGTCCCAGTGATGGGACATGACCCGGACTCCGTCATGGCCGCCGAGTACGCCAATGCTAATTTTACATACACCATGCCTCCTTACAAGCCCGTCAATATCTCCACAGACGAGTGCGTTCTATGGGACATGAGCTGTCAGGGTAACAAGACTCTAGCGGCAACCGACTTCTTCAATCGAACGGCGGAGAAGCTCCTCCAGGATAATTGTTTCATGGTTGGCATGGATATATTGTCGCCCAACTGCACTAGCAGCCTCGTCGACCCTGCCTCATCCTCGATGATGCTGGCGGCGAAAAGCTGGATGCGCCAGCCAGCTTGCGCCTCAAGCTGGAACTCCTGGGCGTCTATCTATTACCCCGTGATGACGGCCACCACTACCTTCGCGACGCAGACTGGCCAGTTCATAGACTGGCCTTGGGGAGAAGAGACTTTTGCTGATGGTAACGGCGGAGCAACTACTATCACAGCCTCGGGAGCCGCACTAAATATGGATGAGCGATGCTGTGGCCGATGCGATTTATATGGGCCAAATGTATGCCCCTGAAGATGTGCATCGTCGCGCCGTGGATCGGATACTGACCAGGAAATAGGTCGATGTCTTCTACTGGCCTCACCCCAACGCCGACGACTCTTGCCTAGACGTTATAGGTTCGAGCGTTGCACCATTGACAGAAGGTGCTCAGACAGACAATCATGGGGTCCTTTATTGGGCCGACTCGACTGACCCCTATGACATCTATGTGCCGACTAAAACGACGGCGCGCATTACCACAGTGAATGGTATTACCATCAAAGAAGCCGTGGTGAATCCGTGGGGGACCAACACTATTACTACTACCCGGCCTCTGCCCTCGAAGCGGAATCCCTTGAATGTTCATGCAAGAGCCCGCGACATCATTAGAGATCTTGGGATCTCGAATAAACCGGCAGCCAAAGGCACAGGCGCGCCTTCGGGAAACGTGAGCACGGCGGAGGGCAGCATCGCGGTCTCTGATGGCTTCACTTTCACATCTCCTTCAGTCTATGTCGCTTTTTACTCGCTTTCGGCTACGGATGCATGCGGAACCCGCGGACAACCAATTTCTTCAACGATGCTGGCTTTTGATCCTGGAGAGCTATCCACCGTTCAAGGCCATTACTACGCTAGAGCGCCACAGCCAACTGATACGAAAAGATTCAACTTTGCAGATCTCCCTTGTACGATGATTTCGACCGCTACTTACCATATTCGCTGACGGAACGGTCTAGGTCCACCCATGAGCGTGATGATGGAAGATTGGTACAAGCCTGCTCCAGGAGAACCTTATCGACCGCTGCTGGCTCTGCCAGCCAAAGTCAGAGGACTTGATCCCCTTTGGTCGGCTTGCACAAACGCATTCTGGTTTACTGGTCTGGATCCTCCGAGGACCTTAACCGCCAATTGGGGCGGTATGGCGGCTCCATCCACACCAACAGCAGATCCTGGTACACCTCCCAATCCGGCCCAGCAGGTGCCACCATTGCCTCCGAACACGGGCCTCAAGATGGCCCCAGACCAGACGACGTCGGCACCTAACGATCCTGCCAAGACTGGAAGTGAGGATCCTGGATCGCGGCCGGATCAGAACAAGCCCGTCCAAGCATTATTCTCCTCGCAAGCAGCCGTAGGTAAGCCAAACAATCAAGATCCAACCAATCCACCGCAGAACAATTCGCCACTGGGTAGCCCGACGCAGAGCACCTCACCGGCGAATATCAGTCCACCTAACCATCAAGGACAGAATGACCAACCTCAAATGAACCCATCAGCTCCTGATGTAGCGGCTGAAGCAACCAAGAGTAATAAACCCGCAACTCTACAATTTGGCTCTGGTAGCAATCAAGTCAATCCAAACAATATGGCACCCGCTCAGCTCTCGGAACTGCACGCAGCTTTGACGCCTGCGGCAAGTCCAGGCCCACACGCTGGTAACCCATCGTCTCCCGGAGCAAACTCACAACCTCAGGCAAACGGTGGTAACGCAGGAAATCAAGTACAGCCAGTAGCCGCGGGTGCCGGCTCTCAGTCTCAAGGAGGCCGAGCACAAGGATCTCCAAATCAAGCTGGTGAAGGCTCAAACGCACTTGTCCCTATGGGACCCGCAAGTATTGCGCTGGGAAGTATCACTTATCCACTACCCCAGGTCACCGCATACCCTGCAGGTTATGGTGGAGATGTTGCAACCACAGTCATCATTGCGTCTCATACAGTTATTGCTGGACCAGGTGGATACCAAGTTGACGGCCAGAAGGTTGGACCCCACGGAGATCCGGTGACTATTGAAGGTACCCCAGTACGGATTAACGCTCCTGACGGTGGTAATAATTTTGGAGCTGGCAATAACGCTGGCAAGGGCTACACAGCTGCAAATGGCAACAGTCCTGCAACCGGTAGCAACCCGGCAAATGAAAACAATCCTGCCATTCCAGGCGGTACATTGAATCTTCCGCCAGCAGCATCGGCGCCCATTACCACTATCGCAAACCAAGCTGTAGTGAACAAGGGGGGTTTCTTCCAAATCGATAATACTCCCATTACGCCTGGTGCCGCTCCAGTCACGATTTCAGGAACGCCGTGGTCTATTAGTCCCCAAAAAGGCTCCAACGGTCCCATGTTGAATGTAGCCGGAAAAGTATATGACCTTCCAAGTGCGACAAACCCGCCAGTCACAACCATTGCAGGCCAGGCTGTTCAAGTATTAGGTCCTGATGTGATCTCCATCGGTGGCACAACTCTTACCCAAGGAGGCCCCGCCATCACCATCTCTTCATCCATCCCAATCATCTTTGGCTCCTCCCTCGTTATTGGTTCCAGTACCATCTCTTTGGGATCTCAAAATGCTCCAACACCTACAACATCCAATATCGACATCGGAGGCCTAATATTCACCGCTCTGAATGGAGGCTTCGCAAACGGTGGATCCACCATGGTCCCCGCCATCTCAATCAGCGGCACCGCGTATCCGCTTCCACCGTCTGGACTCCCGCTCAATGGAGGAGCTACGACTTCTGCCCTCGCAACTGCACCCAGCCAATCGCCGATTACCACCGTTCTCACTGTAGCTGGGCAGGTCATGACAGCCGACGCAAGTGATGTCCGAATTGGTAGCGCCACAGTACTAGCTGGTGGGTCTGGAATCACAATCGGTGGCACGCTGGTCAGCTTAGACGCGTCCGGGAACTTGCATGTGGGATCGAGTACGGTTCCTTTGGTATCGACTGCGCCTACAGGTACAACTGGTGCTGGACCGAGTAGCACGGGTGGTGATGGAACGAGTGCGGTTGTTGTTCCGTCAGCATCGACCGCGCCTACAGGTACAATAGGTGCTGGAGCGAAAAGCACGGGAGCTAATGGGACTCCCAAGGGGGGATCGGAGAGGAGGGCCGCACCTCTTTTCGTGATCATATTCATTACTTGCGTAGCAGGCTTACTGCTGCTAATGTAATAGCCCTCCTCGTGAAACATATCCGTGAAACATTTGGCGTCGTTTTCCTTGTTATGTATCACATATCTTGTATTACGACCCTACTTTACCCTCCATGCAGGCACTCAGGGCTTGACAGCGACGAGAAATATGGGCCTGACGCTGATGAGCGCCCTGCAAAGGACGTAAGTTATAAGCGAAGAATGATCTTTCTGGAGATGAGACGGATTGGGACGTTAGATGGGATTATGGCGTGGTGGTAGGTTACCACTCAATTAGGGTACACAACGATCGCTGAAGAACGGTTGAGGTAAGTAGGGATGATGCATGATTACAGAGGTAATCTCTAGGTACACCGTCGCTCCCTTCCGTCCTCGTAGCCGTTGGTATAGTATTATAGCGCTTTACCTAATAATAGACCTAAGCTAGGATTTTCGCTAATAATATATTAATATAAAAGGTATTATTCTAATTATAGGTTTTAATATACTAATAATATATACTAATTTTATTATTAGCGAGTTTAGATTTATTTATCTATATATATATCTTTATCTTCATCTATAAAACATTTTATATATAATAAATCCTTAGGAGCGAGTCTTCTAGGACTTATCTTATAGGTACTCTAGCGGCTACAGCTAAAACTTAGGATGATTTAAGATAATTTAAGACGAATTAAATAGAAAATCTAAAGATAAATAAAATTACTAAATATAACCTTTATTTTTAGAGTTTTTTGAAGTTTAGTATCTAGCGCTAAAAGTAGGTAACTTATAATCTCTTTATAAAAGTTATTTTTATTCCTAATTAGAATATTATTCTATAAATAGAATTTTTAGTTAAATTTATTATATATAGATATTTAGCCTACCTTCCTTCTACCTCTTATCTTCTCTTTCTTTTATAAATACTCCTAATAGCTATTATATTATAACTTTTTAAATTTTAGCTAATTATTTCTTATTTACTAGAGTAGCTAGAGTACTAAGTTAGATAAGCTTAGATAAGTTTATAATCTAAGATAATTTAAGGTATTTCTAATACTAAGTACCTAAATCCTACTAAGCTACTCTAGGCGCTCTAGTAGAGTCTTATTTATAAATAATATTTATAGATATTTTAGTAGGTTTAAGAGAAGTATTTAATATTATATAAATTATATTTTCGCTCTTTATAATAAGAAGAGATATACTTAATATTAATATAATAATAGATATTATAAGTAATTCTAGTACTTATATAATTATATTTAAGGATATTAGGATAGTTATACATTTTATTAATATACTATATCTATAAAAATCTATAATCTACTTTAAGTATTATAAGTACTTAGGAGCTAGTTTAATAGAAATACCTTATATTATTACTCTTAAGAGATTATAATATAAAATAAGTAAGTTTTAAGAGGCTAAATACTTAAGAATTGATAATTAATTAAATTAACTTAAGGATATTTAAATTTTAATAAATTTTAATAAATTTATCTATCTATAATAAAGGGGGGAGGATTATAAATATATTATATTAATATATTTTTAATATAAATTTTAAATTTAGAGTCTATTTTTAGATTTATTAATTAATAAGTAAATTAGAAAGGTTTCTAGCTTCTTTCTTAAGAAATAGCTTAACTTAAGCTTAAATTTTAAAAAACCTTAAGTTAAAAACTATTAATTTAATATTCCTATATAATTTAACTTTTTCAGATTTTTAATTTATTAATACCTACTTAGGATAACTAATATTACTTATATAATTTATAAGTTACCTTACTTACTTTATATAGATTAAAGAAATTTATAGATATACTAAGAATATTATAAAGGATTAGCTATATATCTATTATAAGCTATAAGTATTATTATTATAATAAGGATTATAATAATTAGGATATATTATAAGAAGTATAAGAAAGGGAGAGTAGATATAATAATTAAGGTGAATTTATATAAGAGATATAAAGCTATAATAAACTTAATATTTATATATATTAATAAGTAGTTATATTTATAATAACTTTTATTTAATTACTTACTTCTTACTTCTAGATATCTCTTACTCCTAGTTATAACTCTACTTTCTTCTACTTAATATATAATTTTAAAGTCTTAATATTAATAAATATCTAGGTTATATTATATTCTTCTCCTTTATATTTATACTTAAGAACCTAGAGACTTAGCTTAAAGTAATCTATCTTCTTTAAAGTATTAATATATTTATATACCTAATTATAGTAATGATAATATAGCGCTAGATAGATACCTATATTATATCTCTAGCTTTAAGCTATATATTACTACTCCTTTAAAAAATCGTATATAAAATTACTATCTCTATTATATTACAGGTATAGTAGTTATATTACCTTAGAATATATATATATATACTTATTTAGAGTACTAATTATATATCTAAGAGAAGCTTATTAAGTTTTAAAATATAAGCGCTTATTATTATAATACTTTCAGTTATTATATAGGTTATTATAAGGGTTATACCTATTTTTAATAATTAATTAAGGGTTATTAATATACTATTTATAAGTTAATTTATATATAAGTTAAGTAGTATCTTTTAATTATTTTTAAATAAAGGTTAGTATAAGAAGAATCTATATAAAATATTTTTAATAAGATTAAATATTATTATAAGTCCTTATTCCTTATATTTATAGTATTTATTATTAGCTATTAAAGGATATAGCATAATTTTAGATTATATACCTTAAGGATAGCTATTTATATAGATTTAATAAGTATTTATAAGAGCTTTTTTATATAGATATTTTAAAATCTTTAGATATAATATTCTTATATATATGAAATTAATTAAGTACTTTATAATCTATTTATATATTTAATCTAGCTACTTTCTAGTAAGACCTAATCCCTTTATAGATTTATAAAAAAAATAAGGGAGGTATTATAACTATATCCTCTTTACTTACTTATATACCCCCTATTTACTTATATATATATATACCCCCTAATTACCTATATATATACCCTCCTATATTAGGTTTAACCTTATATTATCTAGGTAACCTAGTATAGATAAACCTTTAAGCCTATTATTACAGTTCTACTTACTCTAAGAAGGATAGACCTATGATTAGTTCTCTTGAAAAGGAGTATTAAGGATGTAGATAGGTAGGCTTCATCTAAATAAGTCTAGTATAAAGTATTATATTTAGTACTTAAGAGATATCTAGGATTATAATATAAGTTAAGTACGAAGCTTCTATCTATTAGAAATATTACTACTTATATAGATATATAAGATTTATGCTAAGAGTAGTACTTAGTATACTTAATTACTAAGCCCCCTAAGTAGTAGTATTACTTAGTATCTTAGCCTACTAAGTAATACTATACCTATCTATATATACTAGGTAAGTATATTATATTATACTCTAATATACGTTATACTAGGTCCCCCTCCTATGATTTCTCGTCCTAAGAAACCTTCTATCCTTTATACTTAATACTTATATAACGTTATCCTAAATTAATATCTACTATTCACCGGAAAGTCCTAATCAATAAGCTTAGCTAATTATCTAAAAGTATAAGGATATATAAGTATTATATAGACCGGAATTATCTAGAGAAATATCGGGTAGGAGCGTAATTAATAAAGTGCGTAGAATATATTTATATAAGATATTAATATAATTTAGCTCTATTCTCCGTGGAGTAATAGCTTCGTCTTAAATATTAATAAAATTAAAAGTTGGCTAAGGCTTATAAGGTACTCGTAAAATGGTCCCGCCTTTAAGCGGAGGTAGACTAGTTAAAAAAGAAGAGGTAGGAGCTAGTTAAGGGCGAGCTTTAGAATATTACTAATTTAGAGATAGAAGAGAATCTTACTAGTAATCCTTCTTTAGAGGACTTTCTCTTTAACGTTAGTTCTAAATAACTTATTCTGGAAGATAAGTTTAATTAGAACGCCCTAAGGTTCTTACCTAATAGAACTGCCGTAGAAGCGTCTAGTAGTTCTAAAGGTATCTAATAGGTCCCTAGGTATTTTCTATTTCTTCGTAGTTCTTTTATTTAATAAGGTATTCCTAACTAGTCTACTCTAGGATCTTTTTAACTTCGTATTCTTTAGTTTTAGCCTCGAACTTCTAATCTTCCTGAAGTAGTATTTAGAAGTCAGCTGGTTCTAATAAGGAGATATAGAATACTAGGTATACCTTAATATCAGGTAGTAACTATAATTTATAATTAATAGTCCCTCTTAATTACTTAATTAAAAATGGTCTAACTTTAATATAGTCTAGTTTCTTACTTAGTCTCTTACTTTTTAGGTTTTTTATATAAAGGTAAACCTTACCCCCCTTCTTTAGTTAAGAATATATTTTTCTTTTCTTATTTATCCTATTTCAGCTCTTCGTATTAACCTTATTAATCGTCTATTATATTTCGCTATATAGTCTTTTTATATCGGAAGCTAGTACTATCGCTTTTTCTGCCTTTAAGCCTTCTCGCGGCTCTAGAAATAGGTTCGCGTATTATTTATAATTCATAAAGAATGGTGATAGCTATATAGTATCTAATCTTTTATTATTAAATACTAACTATACTATTAAGAGTAGTAAGACCTAGTTATTCTATTTATAGTTAACGTAGTATCTTAGATATACTTCTATTATTTAGTTTATGCGTTCTATCTAACTATCCGTTTCTAGGTAGTAGGCGGTTAATATTTATAACTTAGTTCTAATTATAGCGATTAGAGTCTTTTAATAATAAGATATAAAGAGTCTATCTCTATCTAATATAATAGATTTAGGTATACTATAATCCCTTATTAACTTATTAAGGAGTATATATCCTAGCTAATCTACTTTATAGGTTTCTTTATAAGGAATTATAATAGCGTACTCTATTAACTTATTAATAATTACTATAATTAAGTTAAAGACGTTCTTCGTAATTAGATCCCTTAATTTTAGTAATTTAATAATAAAGTCTATCGTAACATCCTTTTATAATATATCTGGAACCGGTATAAATTATATTTACCTTTACTTAGTATAGCGTATAGACTTATTCTACTAATAATAAATATATTCTTTAATGTATTTCTTAATATACGTACGTATTCGTAGCATTATATATATTCGTTAAAGGAGTTCTATTATTTTAGATACTCCTAGATACCTAATTATAGGATTATTATAATAATTCCTAATTACCTCTTTAATATACTTCTTAGGTAAGTATATCCTTCCCCCGTATTAAAGTAATTCTTATCCTAGTTACTAATTCCGTAGTATTATTATTAGATTATTATTAATATAGCCTTCCCTTAAGGTTAGAAATATATCCTAGACTATAACTCGCGTAGTAACTACTAAATTCTATATTAATACTAGTAATCCGTCCTTTTCTTATTTAAGAATTAGTTTCTCCCTGATATCCTTGGATTCTATATAATTAGCTCGCCTACTTAAGGCGTCTACTTGACTATTATCCTTTCTAGGAGTATATAATATCTTAAATTTATACTATCCTAATAATTCTAATTAACGGACCTATCTTCGGTTTAACTCCTTTATTATTATAAAGTTAAGGAGGTTCTTATAATCTATAAAGATAGTAAGTTTTAAATAACTTTTTACGTATACCCTCTAATTCTAAAGTATATATACTACTATAAGTAGTTCCTTATTATAGATATTATAGTTCTATTCTACCCCTAATATTTTATAGGAGTAGTAGGCTATAGGGTACTATCTATTATCTTATTATTAATATAAATAGGCGCTAATTATAAGGTTTAAGGTATCTATTTCAATATGTACTAGTTTATTAACTCGAAAGGTATAAAGTACTAGTAGATCTATATAAGCTTATTTAAGTATCTCGAATAATTACTTCTAGGCTAGTCCTTATTAAAATCCAGTTTCTTTCTTTATAATATCTATAAGTGGAAGTGCCTTCTTTAAATACCCTTTGATAAATCGTCGATTAAAGTTAGTAAATCCTAAGAAACTCTAAATTAACTTAATATTATATAGTATAAGTTATTCTAATATTACCTGAATCTTTTTAGGGCTTATTTAAATGCCTATAATACTTACTATAAATCCTAGGAATTTTACTAATTCCTTATAAAATTCGCATTTCTCTAGTTTAAGGAGAAGTCCCGCCTGCGATAAGTATAAAAGAATATCCTATATATACGCGATATACTCTTCCTTATTCTTAGAATAAAATAATATATTATTAAGGTAAGCTATCGCCGAATAATCTAGTTAAGCTTAAACTACATTATTAATAAGTACTTAGCAGGTTACTAGTATATTAATAAGTCTAAATAGTATAACCAGGTACTTATAATATCTATAGCGAGTCTTAAATATAGTCTTTTATTCTTTACCTTCCTTTATCTTAATTAAGTTATAAGCTTCTTATAAGTTAAGCTTTATAAATATCTTTATCCTAGAGAGTTTATCCTATAGCTCGCTAATATTTAGTAAAGGATATCGGTTCTTAATAATAATATCATTTAACTTTCAGTAATTAATATATAGCCTTAGCGTTCTATTCTTCTTTAGCGTGAAGAGGATTAAGTATCCTATTAATAATTTAGATTCTTAAATAAATCCCTTTTTTAGGTTCTTGTTAATATAATCCTGAAGTATACTAAGTTCCTTTTTTAAAAGTATATAGATTAGTCTAAATATTAGAGCCTTTCCTAATTTAAGTTTAATCTTATAATCTTAAGGTTAGTATCTAGGTAACGCCTTTATTATTAACTCTTCTTTAAATAGAGCTACGTACTTCCTATACTTTAAAGGGATATTAGGAGGTTCGTCTTTTCCCCTACTAACTCTAGCTTATTTGCCCTATTAACCCTTACTAGTATATACTAAGTTAAACCCTCGTATAAGGTCGTTCTTATTTAAAACTAAAGTAATATAAGCTTTAACCGGTCTTTAATTCCATTTCTTATCTACTATTATCTACTATCGGCGTATAGGTTATATACTAGCGACGTCTCTAGTATTTATAAATGTAAGTACTCCTTTCTTCTAATTAATTACTAGGTTATACTTCTTTAACTAAGGTATTCCTAAAATGATATAATAAGTAGCTATCTTAATAATATCGAAGGTTAGCTCCTTATAATAGTATTGAATTATTATATATAACGAGTATATTTCCTTATCTATCCTTCTTATTAATAGTGTTAACCTGTCGGCTATTTATAAGTTATACTAGTCTTTCTTCTTCTAAGTTAGTAGGCCTACTAACTATACTAAGTCTTAAGAGATAAAATTCCTAGTCGCTCTAGAATCTATTATTATAATAGTTCGTTAACTACTAATTAGTACTAGTATATTTATATGTATATTATATTAAGTAGTATATAGGAACTATTTTAGGATTAGTATATTAATCTACCTATATCTCCTTATAATATAAGAGATTACTCTTTTTCCTATTTAGGAAGAAAACCGCTCTATATCTTTTAGCGTATATATTTTCTATACCTATTATGCCTATAAGTATACTATTCTATTAAATAGTAATCTGTTATATCTAGACGTTATTTTAGCTAACCTTGAATACTATCATGCTATCCTCTAGATAATCCTAGGAATTATAGGTTCCTACGTTTACTAATTAGATACTAGTTATAACTATTATTATAGTAGTTTTCCTATTACATATTCCTATATATTATCTTAATTATATCCCTACCGATCTCCCTTTAAGTAGGCTAGTAGTATTTATAGTACTCGTCTATATAGGCCGTCTAATATATAACGCCATACTACGGGTATATTAAGTTAAATTAATAGTCCTTAATATAAAGCTTATTATTTTATATTTTCTTAAAGTCCTTTCCTTTACTTAATCCTTATAATATAGTAGCGTAAGGTTAAGAGTTATTTAAAATCCCTGCGTCTAGTTTATAGCGCGGTACTTCTTCTTCTAAGCTCTCTTAATCTCCTTATCTATATTTTAAGCTATACTCTAGAATCTCGCTATTATCTAAAGATTCTAATTCTATCTTTTTATCTTAGATATCTTAGAGCTATTATCGTAATTACTTTATATTATCCTAAATATTATTAATCGTATATTATAGAAACTCTTTAAGTTTTAAATCTTTATATCCCTCCTAGATAAGGTATTATTTAATTCTTTTATTAATATCCTAAGGTGATATCTATCCCCTTAATAGATTCTTAATAAAATGAGGTACTTTCTAAATAATATTAAAATAATGTTTATCTTTTATAACTTCCTCTAATTTCCCTACCTTAACCTATTCGGGAGGTAGATTAAAGTTATATTCCTTTAGATTATTAAGAGGTTTTATATATAGAACTCTTCTTAATATATTTAATTATAAACGTAATACTATATTCTTTATCTTATAGTCTCTAATGAAGTGGCCCGGTTTATTATAACTATAATAAGTTACTACTTTCTTACCCCTTTCTTTTTATTACTTCTTACCCCTGAATTTTCCCTTATCTTATTTCTAAGTGAAGTCTAGTTCTATAGGCGTATATCTATATAGGTCGCGGGGTTAGAATCATTTCTTATTATAACTATTATTAGAAAATATTCCTAACTATCCTATTTTAAACGTCCTACTATTATATCGTTTCTCTATCGCTAATTTATAGAGCTTATCGTCGACCTTTATAGCCTCTATTATAAAAGTATTAAGATCCTCGATTTATACTTTAATTCACATGAATTCTTCCTTAACATTAAACTTTAATCTGTAGTAGTATATAGTTATTAGAGTATTATTATCCTAGTCTATCTTTATTATATACTACTAAAATTGCGTAGATTACTTAGTAATAGATTTCTTCTAAGATAGATATTAAATAACTTATATTACTACCTTATTTTCATTTAAGGGATTAAAAACTTATTAAATTTCTACGCGAAATTATATAAAACTCTCTATTTACTATTTAATACTTTAGTTATCCTTATTATCTTTATCTTTAAGGTACTTCTTAAGAGAAGGATAAACCTACTTTTATATTTATCCTCTTATATAAGTAATAGCGAAGGCGGGCTATTAAATAGCCGGTAAGGCCGATCTATTAAAGGCGAAGTAAAGCTGAAGCTATATAAGCTAGTCTTCTAGCTTTTCTTTTTTACCGTAATATAAGTCAGGTTTAGCGACCTTAGGTCTATCTTTACTATCTATAATTAGGCGTCGTAAACCTTAACTACTTAGGGGGGGGTCTCTACTTTCTAAGGTACTTATCTTAAGGGTACTTAAAGTATTACAGTTCTATTTACTTTAAAGAGGGTAGACCTATAATTAGTTCTCTTAAAGAGGAGTATTAAGGATATAGATAGATAAGCTTTATTTAAATAAGTCTGGTATAAAGTATTATATTTAATACTTAAGAGATATCTAGGATTATAATATAAGTTAAGTACGAAGCTCCTATCTATTAGAAATATCGCTACTTATATAGATATATAAGACTTATGCTAAGAGTAGTACTTAGTATACTTAGTTACTAAGCCCCCTAAGTAGTAGTAATACTTAGTGTCTTAGCCTACTAAGTAATACTATACCTGTCTATACGTACTAGGTAAGTATATTATATTATACTCTAATGTACGTTACACCTATTAAGCGTATTATTTAATAACCTTTCTACTTACCTTTCCCCCCTTATAATTATATTATTAATATTATATTATAGAGTATAGATCTACTACTAGATAGCCTTATAAGTACCTCCTCTAAGGTTATAAAAGCGTAGATTAATATATATATAGAATTATATAGCTACGTAGTTAAAATCTAGAGAACTAAGCTAGATAAAAAGGATAAAAAGTGAAAAGCCTAGTTCTTTTATAATTATAAGAATAAGGAGTATATATTAAAGGGATAGAAATAATTATAGATAATATCTTAGATAGTTAATTATCTATTTAAGATAATAGTAGTATATAATTATATTATAAATACCTAGGTTTTAAAGGTAGAGAATCTATCTTATAATTATCTTAGTATGAAGTTAGTTATATAGCTTAATAATCTATTATAATAATATTAGATATAAGAGATTAGATTTAAAGGTAGATATTTATTAGTAATATATCTACTTAAATAATTACCTCTTTATATCTAAATTATAATAAGGATAATCCTATTTTTAAGGCCTAAGATATTTATAATATAAGGATATATATAAATAGAGTTACTTTAGGCCTATTTATTCTTATATAAGCTCTTTTTTAATAGCTATATAAAGGGGATTAATATATAAAATACTTAAAGGATTAGAAGGATATCTATAAAAATATTTTACCTATTTTAAATACATATAATTAGTTTTAGTAGGTTTAGTAGAAATATCTTATATTATTATTCTTAAAGGATTTTAATATAAAATAAGTAGGTTTTAATAGCCTACTTATTAACTTAATAGCTAACTTACTTAAACTAACTTAGGATTTTTAGACTTTAACAAATTTTTAATAAATTTACCTATCCTTAGTAGAAGGAATTATAAATATATTATATTAATATATTTTTAGCTTAGATTCTAAATATAGAGTCTATTTTTAGATTTATTAATTAATAAGCGAGCTAGAAAGATTTCTAGCTCCTCTCTTAAGAAATAGCTTAGCTTAGACCTAAATTTTAAAAAACCTTAATTTAAAACTTACTAATTTAGTATCTACATGTAATTAAATTTTATCTAAATTTTAATTTTTAAATACCTACTTAGGATAACTAGTATTACTTATATAACTTATAAGTTCTTCCTCTTACTATAATTAATAATAATTACAGGATAAGAAGGTATAGATTCTTAGGTTATAAGACTAAGCGTAGAGTTATAGAAGAAAGATTAAAAGGAAGAAGGAGAAATAGTAAGAGATAAAGGTTTTTATAGTTAAAGAAAGTAGTAGGATAAGCGTATTATTTAAAGAGGTTATACTAAACCTTAATAAGTTATATAATAGCTAGAGTAGGAAAGAAAAGTATTATGATTACTAATTATAAGAGGTATATAGTAATGTAATATTAGTCTTATTCTTAGTAAGACTAATTCTTAAAGAATCTAGGAGGTCTCCTATAAAGGATTTCTATAAAATCCTGAGTAGAAGATATATAAGCCTTATATATTATTTCCCTGCATAGCCTTACCGTGTAAGTAAGATATATACTAAGAGTATATTATAAGCTAGTCCTAATAATTACCTCCTTTCCTAAGGAGACTTATCCTTAAGCTTCCTAAGGTAAAGTATAGTTATAGGATTATAGGAAACCTTTAACTATAAATTTCTAAGATATAGATATTATTATTATTAAGGTTATATTTACTATAATAATATTTATATAAATATAGTCTTAACGCTTAATATTATAATTATTATAATACTTAAAAATTTCTTTCCTTTTATAACTAATTATATTAATTTTCCTTTAAGTACTTTATTCCTCTTCTCTTATATATTATAAGTTATATATATTATTTAAAGTATATTAACTATATAATATAGTTCTTTAAAGCTTTTTAATATCCTAGGTATTATCTATATTATAAGTTTTTTAGCAATTTATATAAGTATAGCTAATATATTATAATTAAAGCTTAATTAAAAAGCTCGCGTTACACTAGCTCTTATAAAATAAAGCCTAACTTAAATACTTAATTAATAATAGATAATATTAGCTAGCTATCTAGCGCGCCCCCTATAAATCTTATTTATAATAGTAGGATTACTTCTACTTCTCCTTCGCCCTTTATTAGTCCTTTTAATTCTAGCCTTCTAATTATACCTAATAATTAGGTTACTCTTATTAAGGTAGATACTTACTTATTTATATTATATATAATTAATATTAGTTTAGTATATTAAGCTTATCCCTTCTTTTATAGCTACCTATATTTATAGTATTCCTTACTTATCTATAAATATCTATAAGCGGTACGTCTACTACGTAGATAAACTTAAAATGATACTTAAATATAGGTCGCCGTATCTATATAATATATAATATATATATTAATAATATAGGTAATACTATCTTTACGCTAGCCTCTAGGGGTAAGAAAGTAATATTAAAGTATTATAATTATTATTCTACTATTTAATATCCTTATAAGTTAGTAGGTTTTTATTAATAGTTAAAACTATCTTTATTAGTATAATATATATTAATTATTTAATTTAGATTCCTATTATTATTATCCCTATTTATAATAAGGCTATTAGCCTTCGCTAATCTATTAATAATATTAAAGATATATAGGATTTAGAGGAGGAAGGAGAACTTATAATAGTAGGTATTATACTTATAAATATTACTATAATTATAAAGACTAAGCTTACCTCTTATACTTAGATTATAAGGTACTTAAGAAATATTAAGATTCCTATTAATTTATCTAAGGTATAAATTATAATACTCTATTTAATAAAGTAGATTAATAAATCCCTTTAAGGTATTTATAATCTTAAATATATTAAGGTAAATCCCCCTATATTTATACTATATTTATACTATATTTATTAGGGGTTATAATTATTATTAATAAATTATTTTTTAAGCTAACCTTAATCCTTTAAGTTTAAAGCCTAAGGATAAGTTTATTAATAATAATAAATAAACTCCTTACACGTTATAACTATATTATCTATACTTATATAAGTAATTAAGTAAGTATTAATAGCTTAATACTTAATTCCTCTTATATACTTCTCTTTAATAGCTATCTTTTTCTCTTTCTATATTATCTTTAGTTTATTAGCGCCCTTAGAGTATTTTACCTACTCCTAATAAGTAAAATAAGAGGGATTAATATCCTTTATATTAATCTTTAAATAATTAAATAAATATTATTATCTATTATCTTATACTTCTTATATAATAATATTATAACTTCTATTTATAATAATAGTACTTCCTTTTCTTATTAAGGCTCTTTTATATCTTTAATATATCTTTTAAATATTCTTCTAAAATCTATTAATTATAAATAGAAGGATATCCTTTTTATTTAATAAGGTATTAAAGTTCCCCCTTTTTTATCTTTTTATTTAAGATTTCTTTTAACTCCTATTATTCCTTATTATTAATAAGTTTTAGAGGTAGTAGTTTAAGTATAAAGGTATTACCTTATTTATAAGTATAAGATTCTAAGAATAAGATATAAAAGATAAGGTATATTAAATACTTTATTAATAATAATAGGTAATATACTTACTTATTAATAAGTTTAAGGATATAAAGAGGTTTAATAAACTTATAAGATAACTTTTTATTAAGCCGTCTTTATCTTAAATTCTTTATATTTAATATAATTAGATCTCCTTAATTAAAAGATATTAATTTATATTTCTTATTATAGAACTTTACCTATACTCTTAATATATTTTATTATTAACTTAAAAGGTCTTTATATAATTTATATAATTTTTAGATATATTCTTTTATATTTAATACCTCCTTCTAATATATTTTATCTTTAGAATATAGGTAAATCTTAGGCTAATAGCTATAATATAGCTTAAAAGGATTATATCCTATTATTATATTCTTTATATTATAATAGGTAAATTTAGCTAGTAGTAATAGTCTTACTTAATTATCTTATTTATTATTATAATAAGTTCTTAGGTAATATTTTAATATTTAATTCTAATATTCTATTTATCTATTAATATATAGGTAGAAGGCTATACTTAGCTTATAATTTAACTTTAAGTAGTAATATAACTCTAATTAATATATACTTATAAAAAGGTTATCCTAATTTAATATAATATTATTAGGGGTATTATATTTTAAAAAGACTTCTTTAAATAAGATATTTATAAGGTTAATTACCTTGAAGTCCTTTTTAATAAATAGATAATAAAGTATTTTTATATACTTATTAATTATTATAAGGATTATATTATAAATATAGCCTTATTATTTATATAAAGGTAGGTTTATAATAAAATCTATTATAGTTAACTTCTATAGCCTTATAAGCTTTAGAAGTATAGTTAAATTATTATATAAATAATATTATTTTACCTTAACTCTTTAATAATTATTATAAGAATTAATATATTCTTTAATATTAACCTTTATATCTAATTAGGTATACTTTTAACTAAGGAGACTAAGCGTCTTATTAAGCTTAAAATAGCCTATTAAAGGATTATTATAATAGTATTTTAATAACTCTTCACGGATTAATAAGTCTTTAAGAATATATAATTTCTTATTATACTTAAGAAGACCTTAATTATTAAAAGTCTATACTCTAGCTTTTATAACGCGAGTTTCTTTTATTTTACCTACGCGTTATTAGCTTATAAAAATATCTTCTTATTAAAGTAGTTTAATTAATTTAATTATAGATTTTAAATTTATATTATATACTATTTCATTTTCTACTATTATATTAATTAAAAAATATAGAATAAGTTATTTATAATTAATAGTTGTAATAATAGGATTAAGCTATATCTTAGCTATATTATAGATATATTAAAGTAGCGTCTTACTTATATTTCTTATAACTTTAGGTTAAGGGTCTTTATACCTTAATAGATATACTCTATCTAATACTATTAATTTAGTAGCTAGAGCTAGAGTCTATAATTATCCTATATATATATTATCTATTATAGTAACTTCACCTTTACTATTAAAGGATTATAAATCCTATTCTAATATAGTAAATATATAGGCTTTTATTATAATATTAAAAATAAGATTAAAAAGCCTTATAATAACTATTAGCTTTTATTATAATATAGGAATAAGCTTATTTATTACCTTACTCTTACTCTTATAATCTAAGCGCTTTAATAGTATATTAGCTAGGTTTATCTTACCTAGCCTATATTTTATAATAAAATTATAAATTAAGAGTTTTATTACCTAATATACTTATTAGCTATTTAAGGCCTTTATATTTATAAAACCTTTTTAATTATTATAATTTATAAGTACTTTAATAGGATAAAAACTACCTTTTAAGTAATACTTCTATTACTTAAATATTATAATTATTATAAGTAACTCCTTATTATAAGTTTTATAATATTCTTTAATAGGGATTATCTTCTTACTTTAAAAGGCTATTAAATATTATTATCCTAATTATTAGAGTTATAAAAGAATATTAATAAATCTAAAATTAAATATATTAATCTTAACTCGCGTAGGTAATATAGGATTAAAGTATCTTAATATTAATATATTAAGAAAAGCTTAATAAAGCTTATTAAATATATACTCTATATTATTAGATTAAATAAAGGGACCTATCTTAATACCTTTTATATTACCTTTAATAGGCCTATTAATAATAATATAATTTAGGAATATTAATAAATAATTTAATAATAGAAATTTGTAAATTTAAGAAAGATTTAAATTTTATAAAAACTTCTTAACTTTAATTATAATTAGATTATATTTATCTTATATTAGTTTATTATTACGCCTTTAATCAATATAATAAAACCTAGAAATTTAACCTTAATTATAAAAAACTAGTTTTTCTTTAAATTTATAAATAATTTATATTATTAAAGTTATTTAAGTATTTAATATATATAATTCCTATACTTTATATATAATCCTAAGTAGATAAGAATATTATTAAGGTAAATAATATAAAATTTAATAAAATTTATTTAATAATCTTATTAAAGACTTATTAATATAAGCTTAAAAGGTAATTAATATATTTATAAGATTAAATAATATTATTAAATACTTAAAATAATTATAATATATATAAAATACAATCTTCTACTTATCTCCTTTCTAAATCCTAATATAGTAGTATATATCTTTAAGATTAAGTTTTATAAAGATCTTAATCCTATTTAAGTAATTTAATATCTTATTAATTAAGGGTAATAAATATTAATTCTTAATAGTTACCTTATTTAGCCTATAATAATTAATATATAGGTGTAAGCCTTTATCCTTCTTAGGGATAAAGAGGATAGGTAATTTTATAAGGCTTTTTAAATATTTAATTTACCCCTTTATTTAAATAGCGTTTTAATTCTACTAATCCTATATTTAATAGATTATATAGTAATTTATAAGAAGAGTTATTAATTATATTAATAATATAATTACTCCCTTAATAAGATAGTAGATATTTTACTTTATTTATTAAAAATATATCTAAGAACTCGCTAAACTTAGAAGATAATATCTATAATTTAATTATACTTTTTATACTTTAATCTATTATATTTATTACTCCTAAATTAATTTAAGTAGGTTCTAAATCTATAATATTAGAAATAAGAAGTATATAAATAATAGACTATTTCCTTAAGAACTTTATAAATTATTAAGGTTTATTAATTTAAAATAATAATTTATTAATTCTAAATTATTACTTCCTTATATTTATAATAATTTTAATACTTATTATATATTATATAGGCCTATTAATAATTAATAGTAAACCTACTTTATTAATAATATAAGAAGTATAGGTATATTAATAAAATTAATCTTAATTATCTATAATTTAATAAGTTATATTATATACTTTATAATAAAAAACTTATTTATTATTTATAAAGCCTAGATATAAAAACTCTATATCTTTAATATATTTTAGACTTACTTTAATAATATAAGTTTATAAAATAATATTTAATTAAGAATTATAATTTATATATCCTTTATATTAGAGAGGATTATACTTTAGTATTATCTTTACCTTATAATAATAAAGTATTAGAGGTTTAACCTTTACTCCTTTCTACCTCTCTCTTATTAAGTTAGAGTCCTTAATAAGATCTAGCTTTTTCCTTATTCTTTACTTACGTATTAACCTTAACTATTTATAGTCCTAAGGTTAGGATACTTTAAATTAAATTAAGACCTACCTTACTTAGATAATTTAAAATAATTAATTATATAATAATCCTTCTTATTATAATTTTAATAAGTAATATTAAATAGGTTATATAACTTAGACTTATTTTATCTTTATCTTATACCGCGCCTATTTAATCCTTATTTACTTAATTTATATCCCCTTATAATATTATCTTTATTTACTTATAATATCTTATCTTTATTATAATTTAATAGCTCT
>JAABUL010001535.1_pt1 | contig 43123 bp, 5 predicted proteins | sample 5559151 | NCBI WGS metagenome assembly JAABUL01 (sample SAMN10711876, study PRJNA513368) | rock metagenome | isolation source: Antarctica rocks | place: Antarctica: Victoria Land, Pudding Butte sud | reverse complement strand
GGAATAATCGACTATATAATCGATTATTAATCGATTAATAATTGATTACGATTATAGACCTTCGTAATCGTAATCGATTACGATTATAGGGTTTTCATAATCGATTATGGACGATTTTAACACCCTGCTTCCATCCTCTTCCTTGTCGGGCTGCCCGTGCTCGGACCTCATGCGGAGACTTTCTGTTAGGTGATCGCCTCGGAGCCAGCCTCGACGATTTCCTCGCCCAGGGAGCCGCTCTCTTACTAAAGCACCGTTGATGACTTCATCCCTACACGGCCGCCCTCTCGAGCTCGATGAGAGAATACAAAATGCCAGAAGGCCCGCTATTCGTCGACCAAGCATCACCATTCGCTGCATCCACGCGCGCCTGCATTGTAAATCCGGGGGAAGCCACTGCTACCACGGCGATCTGGGGAAACACCAAGCCCTTCTCGGTTCAGCAAAACGAGGGGAAGCCGCGAGAGAGGGAAGAGGGCTGAGCGCGGAGAGGGCAGCAGGAGTAGCACAGGCACATCTATAAGAATACCGCATCACTCCCCTCAATTCGAGACGAAATCTCCTACCCTTCCACCCTTTTCACCACTGCTCCACCGCCATGGCTCCCATCAACCCGTCTTCTGCATGTACACCCACAGACAGCATCGGTCACGCGACCAATGGTGTCCATCCATCTATAAACAGCAGCAGGCCGACCATCCTCCACCTAGGCGACCCAATCTCCTACAACCACCTTCTCTACTCGCGCCTCCAATCGAACTTCAAGATCATTTCTCCTGACCTGGGTGAGCTTCACCGTCCAGAGTTCATCAAGCATCTGAAAGACAAGACATGGGGAGACTTCTCGGCCATAATGAGGCCGTTTTGGAACACTGGAGGGGAAATGGGGAGGTGGGACAGGCAGCTGATTGACTTGTTACCGAAGAGTATGAAAGTGATGGCGAGTGCCGGTGCTGGGTTTGACTGGATCGATACAGACATATTAGGAGAACGCGGTATGTCCTGCCAGGCCCCAAGAACCTCCAAGGCGTACGCTGACGAAGTTTCACACAGGAATCATCTATACCAACGGCGCCGGAGCCTCCACCGAATCAGTCGCCGACATGGCTCTCTTCCTCATCATTTCCGTCTTCCGCCAAATGACCTGGTCCTCACTGGCCGCTCGTTCCAACTCACCCACCGACTTTCAAAAAGCCCATCAAAAATCCATGTACACCTCGCACAACCCTCGGAACCACACCCTAGGAATAGTAGGGCTCGGAAACATCGGGCTGGCCATCGCCAAGAAAGTCCGAGCTGGCTTGGGCATGCGCATACTGTACAACGACGTGGAGCAAAAGCCAGCAACTCAAGAAGACGAAGTGGCCGCCACATTCTACAAGTCTCTGGATCAAATGCTGCAAGCATCCGACTGCGTCCTCCTCGCCTCTCCGCACGGCCCCCCCATCCTTCACGCCCGCACTCTTTCGCTCCTACGCCCAGGCTCCCGCGTCGTCAACATCGCTCGCGGCTCCCTCATCGACGAGGACGCCCTCGCCGACGCCTTGGAAAGCGGCCACGTCAGCGCCGCCGGTCTCGACGTACACGCCCACGAGCCGAGCCCCAGCGCGCACCTGAGCGACCGCCGGGACGTGACGCTGACGTGCCATACGGGCGGCGCGAGCGTGGAGACGATTGTGGCGTTTGAGCGCTTGGCGATGGAGAATGTGGAGGCTGTGCTGTTGGGAAGGGAGCCGCTCACGGCTGTTAATCTGCGGGCTTTGAGAACGGAGGGGAGTGCGAATGGCGTTAATGGGCATGCGGAGGAGAGTTCGAATGGTGTAGATGGGCACGATGGGCATGTCAATGGCCATGACGGGCATGTGGACTCCAGGCATTGAGTAGCTACACCATGGGTTCGTATCATGTACTCTTCGGCATTATCTTGGAGTGGTTCACGTATACCATTGGAGGGAATTTTGGGATCGGTAGCTTCTTCTTTTGCTTATGTGCATATATGCATACATATATTTGGAAATGTCTGTCGTGCCATGTTGCCACATCTCTTACGCTTCGTTCGTTCGTTGGACTGGGTCGGCCTGGGCTGGACTGGATAGATATGTGGTATTCATGCGCTCATAAGGTGTTGATTCATATCCCCACCCCTATTTTCCTCCTTTATTTTTTGCGCTCGTTGGGGCTGGGTGTGTGTTCTTGCATAGATGGCGCTTTTCACCTCACACCTCTCTTTCCACCTCTCTTTTCCACAGGCGGATGGCAATGAACATTATAACGTTTGCAGGCTTCACAATCGTACCTAACGTTAGCTGCAAAATGTCCCGGCTGATGCTTTCAACTGTGCCGTCGATTCAACAGCCTGTTCCTTCAGCCTTTCTGACTAGATTGAGGGAGAAGAGTTTTATTTGCAATTATTTGTATAGTTCTTGACTTATCTTACTGCTTGGCCACATCTCTATCCCTCATGTTTGGCTTTGTAGTCTTTGACATGGGGTTCCTGAAGAGTTGCAGCCTAGAACATAGTATGGTGTGTTGGAACCTGACGCTCCAACTTGCTTGTAGTATTCAGGAAACATTCACAACCCTGCCCTCCGATTAAACTTACACTGATCAAGTATCGCGCAGAACCTAAGGCTACAAGTACTGCCGAACTTTTGAAGCTGAATATATACCTATGGATCTTGCAATGCGTCCTAATAGTATGTATGACCAATTAAGGGGTTATTACACGCTGTGCTCATCCAGTCACGCGCTACGTGGGGTTGGACGCAAGACGCAAGGCGCAGATCACCGCTATAATCTGCCTAGAAACTGTCTTGCCACGTTGCTGGAGTGCAGTGAAAGAACGGTGCAAAGGTATTATGCACAGACCCTTAGTGATTCCTGAACACACGAGCCGCATGATTTCTTGGATCCAAACGCCCACATTCGTTCAATACCATTTGACTACCGTTTCAAAGCCTGGTTGGAAGCTCGAAGGGGGTGTGTGGTAAAGGTATGGGATTGGCTCGTCATGCTAGCAGTCAACATCCTAAGTTTTTCAAAATGCATCAGCCTGCTTTTCACGAAGAATGAAGTAGCGAATTGTATTCCATGCTGAATTACGATGTTCACTGTTTTCTACATAATAATCGAGACCGCACTTTGAAAAGACATGTTCTCAACGTTCTCATCTGTCATCTCATATCTTCCTCTGGCATTCGTCAAGCCCACTCAGCCTTGAACCATCAACTTTCCACAACGGCAAACCTCTTATTCCGGAATTACAATGCGTCTATTCATCTCAGCCATAAGAACAGCAGTCCTGACTCTCGGTACTCTGCTCGGAGTAGACGCTCTGGGTATAAATTGCCGTGGGAGCTCAAACTGCATCTTTGCTGTAGCTACATTGGAGCAAGGTACAAACAGGCATGTAGACAGCCATCGACGCCGGTCATGGGAATGACTATTACAAGGACGGTGGTAAGTCCCCTCCCCCTCTCCACCTTCTCCCTTGCGTCAGCCTTTCTCGTCCCTGAGCCCTCATCTCCCCACCCCATCTCCCCACCTCGCTCCAACTGGCAAGGCAACACAGAACAAGCAACCTGCTCCCGCATCCTCGGCGCAGGCTGGGTCTGCATATTCTACTAGAGCAACGCAAGCGGTACCCCCTCAGACGCACTCAAACATGTGAAAAACCTAATCCATCATGGCTGCAAGAACTGCGGCAGCGACCCCACGCTGCCTGGCAATGATGTGTCGAAGGGGCAGCTGACGTCGAATTTCGTGACGCGGCCTTGTTGTGTGCCGGGGCCTATTGACGAGATTTGCTTTTGTAAAAGTAAGGGTTCTTGAAGATAGGAGGTTTTGGGGGGGGGGGGGGGTTTGATACTGGCGTTTTTGAAGGGAGAGGGAGAAGGAGAGGGGATAGTTGAAGGGTGGTTTTAGGTGTTTGATTTTGTGCGAAGTTGAAGATATATACCGCGGAGCTCTAATACTAAGTTTCATGCGGCGGTCTTAGTATTACAGGAGAAAATCGCAAAACTAGCCTGTAACTATACTTAAAGATATTAAACTTTTCCTATACTTATATTTAACTAAAGAATTTGGGATTGAGAAATAATACATTATAGATATAGATATATAATAATTATAAGTAATTATATTAAGACTTAATTAGATAACTAGAGTTATATTATAATACTTATATATTAACTTTTTTAATATTAATAAACTAAGTTTTTAAATACTTAATATCTTAGATATAATTAAATTATATATATCTTTTAATATAAAATAATTAATATTATATAAATTATTTATAAATAAGATAAATTTTAATATCTTCCTAGTTTATAATTTATTAAATAGAAGTTAAATATCTTAGTATATATATATTAATATTACTTATAAGATTTAATTTAAGTAACTTAACTATTAGGATTCTTCTAATCTTTATATCTATTAGAGATATAGCTCTTAGTTAACCTTAGATTAATCTTATAAAGAGGAGTATTAAGGATAAAAAGAGAAGTAAACTTTATTAGATTAGATTTATATTAAATAATATTAGGTATCTAGTAGTTAAGAGATATTATATAAAGGAGATAATATAAGTTAAATATAAAGTTCTTATATATTATAAAAGTAATATTATTATATAAATAAAGGAATTTATATTAAGATTAATTAGCTTAATTAACTTAAGAGGCTTAATTCTTAAGCTTTTTAAACTTCTTAAGTAATAGCTTAATTATTTAACTTTACTTAATACTTAAGCTTACTTACTTAATTTAATATATTTATTAAACTTATACTTATAATATTAAGTCCCCCTTTAAGGCTTTTACTTTAAAAAAGTAATTAGATTTCTTAATTTCTTAATATATTATATTCTTATTTTAATACTTATTATTATAACTTAATAATTAATTATAAATTCTATTAATCTTATATAATAATATATTCTTATAAGCCTTCTTACTTATAAGGCCTTCTTTATTATATTACTTATTAATAATCTAAGTATAAAGAGTATTTCTATTATAATTATTAATATAATTTAACTCTTAACTTTAAGGATATAAATAAGGTAATTTAAGAGTCTAAGAAGCTAAATAATAAGATCTTTAAGACTTACTTAAAACTTACTTACTTAGAGAAATAAAGGAAATTCTAATTAAAAAGATTGAAGGATTTAAGTAATAAAGAATCTATTAATATTTTAAAGATTAAGGGAGATAAGTAGAGTAATAATCTTATAAAGACTTCTATTTCTTTATTATTATTTAATAATCTTCTTAATCTACTTAATACCTTTAATATAATTAATTAATTAACTTTTAACTTTAATAAAATTATTTTAAGAGACTTAAATAATCTATTAAGTTCTAGTAGCTAGAAAGATATAGGATTTTAGTATAGGATCGACCTGATTTTCGGCGTAGGATAGGATATCGCACTCCTAAACCGTGAACTAGGCCTAATCGGGTAATTTTTTTATAGAGAGGCTAAAAATATACCCTAAACCCTATTTAATACTAAAAAAACTTTATAATAAACTATAAAACTAGCTAAGATATAGAGCTCTAAAGTTAACGTAATAAATGCGTTAGATCGTACGGTAATTAAATCCTATACCTTTCCGGCAAGTATTAAGTTCTTAGCTAGCTCCTAGGTATTCTTAATATTATTATAACTTTTCTACTTAATAAGGTATTATTAACCTTACTAGTTTAAGATTATTTTATTATATAATAAAATATTTTTTATAAGGATATATCTAGGTCTACTAGTTTTAACTTAAAAATATAAAATATTAGAAATATCTTAATATTAAGTAGAAGGTTTAATTTATAATTTACTAGTCCCTTTAACCTTTAAATAGAAAATAGTTTAACCTTAATAGGTTTAAGCTTCTTACTTTATTTTTAATTTTATCTCTTAAATTTTAAATCTTTAATAAGAAGATAAACTTTATCCCCCTCCTTTAATTAAGGATATATTTTTCTTTTCTTATTAATATATTAATTAATTCTTAAATTTATCTCTTTAATCTTATCTTATATTTCTTTATATAATACCTTTATATTAAATAATAGGATTAATACTCTATTAACTTCTAAGCTAAGCCTTAAATCTAGGAAGAGATTTACATATTAATTATACTTTATAAAGAATAGTAATAACTTAGTTATTTATAACTACTTATTATTATATATTAATTATATTATTAAAAGTAATAAGATCTAATTATTTTACTTTATATTTATATAATACCTTAAGTATACTTTTATAATTTAATTTATATATTTAATTTATCTATTTATTTATAAGTAATATATTATTAATATTTATAATTTTATTCCTATCATTAATATTAATATCTTCTAGTAGTTAAATATAAATAGTTTATCTCTATTAGATATAATTAACTCTAATATATTATAATCTCTTATTAACTTATTAAGGAGAATAAATCTTAATTACTTAATATTATAAGTTTCCTTAAAGGATGTTATAATAGTATATTTTATTAATTTATTTATAATAATTATAATAAAATTATAGACCTCTTTTATAATTAGGTCTTTTAATCTTAATAACTTAATTATAAAGTTTATTATAATATCTTTTTATAATAACTTAAGTACTAGTATAAATTATATTTACTTATACTTTATATAATATATTACCTTATTTTATTAATAACTTATATATCTCTTAATATATTTCTTAATATATACTTATAATCTTAATATAATATATATTCTTCTTAAGAGTTCTATTATCTTTTTAACTCTAGGATATCCTTATAATAGATTATTATAATAATCCGTTATTATATCTTTAATATATAATCCTACGTTAGTAAAATCTCTAGTAACCCCCTTTGCCTAAGATAAAAAATTAGCCTTAGCTTTATCCTAGGACCCCTAAGTAGGCCCTAGGCGGCTAGGATAGGCCTAGGGCGTATTACTATATACCTTAGACGCCCTAGGCTCCTAAGGCTACGGGGCTAATATCACGTGACTACTAACTAAGTAGAAAGTTAAAATCTTGATATTTTATAATTAATAGGCGACTTAGATAGTATTATTACAGTTCTACTTACTTCAAGGAGGATAAACCTATAATTAGTTCTCTTAAAGAGGAGTATTAAGGATATAGATAGATAGGCTTTATCTAAATAGGTCTAGTATAATATATTATATTTAGCGCTTAGGAGATATCTAGGATTATAATATAAGTTAAGTACGAAGCTCCTATCTACTAGAAACACGTAGTCTATATAGGTATAGGAAATCCCCTTGCTCGCTATACTTATTAGTAAGTAGAACGAGTATTACTTATCTTACGTACCTTTAAGTAAAGTAAGTATTACTCGCTTATTAAGAGGACTATCCTATAGGTATCTATAATATAGGATACCCTTTTATAGTATTATATATACTACTTAACTTAACTAGTTATAATATTACCCCTCCTTCCTACTATCTTTATCCCGAAGATTCTAGTTACTTATTATATTATATTAGTAATAAAACCGCTTTCATCTTACCTCTAAAATTTAGTAATATAGTACTACTATTAACTTTCCCTACGACTATTATTTATCCTTAAAGAGTCTCTATATTATTATAGAAGACTTTCTATCTTAGCTGAAGTACTTTAAATATATCCGTGCTAGAAAGCTATATATAAATATATCGTAGTAGTCCTTAAACCGTACTCGTAAGGAAATATCTTCTAAGGTAGCGGAAGATAAGAAGCTACTAGTAATAGTTATAACTAGATTATTACATAATAAGAAAATTCTAAAAGAGATTAATTTAAAGGCGTAATAGAAGATATAGTATTTATTATCTAAGGTAGAGGCGGAGGAAGACTCTAATCCTCTTAATTGTCCTATAGCGGATATACTTATTAGGCTATTCCTAGCTATCTAGTTATTAATAGCTATATTAGACGACTTCTCTAGTTTTAATAATATTATCGCTAAGCCTTCTAGGTTTAATAGAATTAGCGTAGAAGCGTCTAGTAATTCCGAAGGTATCTAATAGGTTCCTAGGTATTTTCCAACTCTTCGTAATCCTTTCACTTAATAAAGTAGTCCTAATCCTTCTACTCTAGGATCCTCTTGACTTCGTACTCTTTAGTCTTAGCCTTAAACTTCTAATCTTCTTAAAGTAATATCTTAGAGTCGGCTAGTTCTAATAAGGAGATATAGAATACTAGGTATACCTTAGTATTAAGTAGTAACTATAGCTTATAGTTAATAGCTCCCCTTAATTACTTAATTAAAAATAGTCTAACTTTAATATAGTCTAGCTTCTTACTTAGTCTCTTACTATTTAGGTTTTTTATATAGAGGTAAACCTTATCCCCCTTCTTTAGCTAAGGATATATTTTTCTTTTCTTATTAATCCTAGTTTAAGTCTTTATATTAACCTTCCTAATTATTTATTATATATTATTATATAGTCTTTTCATGTTAGATATATATACTATTACCCTTTCTACTCTTAAGCCTTCTTATAGCTTTGGAAATACGTTTATATACTATTTATAGTTTATAAAGAATAGTAATAGCTATATAATATCTAATCTTTTATTATTAAATACTAATTATATTATAAGAAGTAATAAGACTTAGTTATTTTACTTATAATTAATATAGTATCTTAGGTATACTTATATAGTTTAATTTATACGTTCTATCTAACTATCTATCTTAGGATAATAGGTAGTTAATATTTATAACTTAGTTTTAATTATAGTAATTAGAGTCTTCTAATAATAAGATATAAAGAGTCTATCCCTATTTAATATAATAGATTTAGGTATACTATAATCCCTTATTAGCCTATTAAGGAGTATATACCCTAGCTAATATACTTTATAAGTTTCCTTATAAGGAATTATAATTATATACTTTATTAATAATTACTATAATTAAGTTAAAAATATCCTTTATAACTATATCTCTTAATTTTAATAACTTAATAATAAAGTCTATTATAATATCCTTTTATAGTATATCTAGAACTAGGGTAAACTATATTTACCTATACTTAGAATAGCGTATAGACTTATTCTACTAATAATAAATATATTCCTTGATATATTTCTTAATATACGTATATAGTCGTGGTATTATATATATTTATTAGAGGAGTTCTATTATTTTAGATACTCCTAGATATTCTATTAAAGGATTATTATAGTAATCTCTAATTACTTCTTTAATATACTTCTTAGGTAAGTATATCTTCCCCTTATATTAGAGTAGTTCTTATCTAGGTTACTAATTCTATAATATTACTACTAGGTTATTATTAATATAGCCTTCCCTTAAGATTAGTATAATATCTTGGACTATAATCCGCGTAGTAGCTACTAAATTTTATATTAATACTAAAAATCTATCCTTTTCTTATTTAAAAATTAGTTTCTTTATAACGTCTTTAGATTCTATATAGTTAGCTCGCCTACTTAAGGCGTCTACTCGGCTATTATCTTTTCTAGGGGTATATAGTATTTTAAATTTATACTATCTTAATAATTTTAATTAATGGATCTACCTTTAATTTAACTCCTTTATTATTATAAAGTTAAGGAGGTTCTTATAATCTATAAAGATAGTAAATTCTAAATAACTCTTAGTATATATACTTTAATTCTAAAGTATATATATTACTATAAGTAGTTCCTTATCATAGATGTTATAGTTTTATTCTACTCCTAATATCTTACGCGAGTAGTAAGCTATAGGATACTATCTATTATCTTATTATTAATATAAATAAGCGCTAATTATAAGGTCTAAGGCGTCTATTTTAATACGTGCTAGCTTATTAGCTTAAAAGGTATAGAGTATTAATAGATCTATATAAGCTTACTTAAGTATCTCGAATAATTACTTCTAGGCTAGTCCTTACTAAAATCCGGTTTCTTTCTTAATAATATTAGTAAGCGGAAGTATCTTCTTTAAATACCCTTTAATAAACCGTTAATTAAAGTTAGTAAATCCTAAGAAACTCTAGACTAATTTAATATTATATAGTATAAGCTATTCCGATATTACCTAAATCTTCTTAGGACTTATTTAAATACCTATAATACTTACTATAAATCTAAGGAATTCTATTAATTCCTTATAAAATTCATACTTTTCTAGTTTAAGGAGAAGTCCCGCCTATAATAGGTATATAAGAACGTCCTATATATACGTAATATATTCTTCCTTATTCTTAGAATAAATTAATATATTATTAAGGTAAGTAATTACTAAATAATCTAACTAAGCTTAAACTATATTATTGATAAGTACTTAGTAGGTAGCTAGTACGTTAATAAGTCTAAATAATATAACTAGGTACTTATAATATTTATAATAAGTCTTAAATATAGTCTTCTATTCTTTACCTTCTTTTATCTAGATTAAGTTATAAGCTCCTTATAAGTTAAGCTTTATAAATATCTTTATCCTTAAGAGTCTATCCTATAGCTTACTAATATTTAGTAAAGGATATTAGTTCTTAATAGTAATATTATTTAACTTTTAGTAGTTAATATATAACCTAAGCTTTCTATCCTTCTTCAGCGCGAAGAGGATTAGGTACCCTACTAGTAATTTAGATTCTTAAATAAATCCCTTTTTAAGGTTCTTATTAATATACTCCTGAAGTATATTAAGTTCCTTCTCTAAAAGTATATAGATTAGTCTAAATATTAGGGCCTTCCCTAGTTTAAGTTTAATCTTATAATCCTAAGGTTAGTGTCTAAGTAACGCCTTTATTATTAACTCTTCCTTAAATAGAGCTACGTGCTTTTTATACTTTAAAGGGATATTAGGAGGTTCGTCTTTTCTTTTATTAACTCTAGCCTATTTAACTTACTAACCCTTACTAGTATATACTAAGTTAGATCCTCGTACGAGGTCGTCCTTATTTTAAACTGAAGTAATATAGGCTTTAACTAATCTCCGGTTCTATTTCTTATCTACCGTCGTCTATTATCGGCGCGTAGGTTATATACTAGTAACGTCTCTAGTATTTATAAATATAAGTACTCCTTTCTACTAGTTAATTACTAGGTTATACTTCTTTAACTAAGGCATTCTTAAAATGATATAATAAGTAGCTATCCTAATAATATTAAAGGTTAGTTCCTTATAATAGTATTAAATTATTATAGGTAGTAAGTATATCTCCTTATCTATCCTTCCTATTAATAGTGTTAACCTGTTAGCTATCTATAAGTTATACTAGTCCTTTTTCTTCTAGGTTAGTAAGCCTACTAATCGTACTAAGTCTTAAGAGATAATATTCCTAGTTACTCTAGAATCTATTATTATAATAGTTCGCTGATTATTAATCTATACCGGTATATTTATATATGTATCGTACTACGTCATATATAGGAATTACTTTGGGGTTAATATATTAATCTACTTATATCTCCTTATAATATAAGAGATTACTCTTTTTCCTATTTAGGAAGAAAACCGCTTTATATCTTTTAGCGTATATACTTCCTATATTTATCATGTCTATAAGTATACTATTCTATTAAATAGTAATCTATTATATCCGGATATTACTTTAATTAACCTTGGATACTATCGTACTATCCTTTAGATAATCCTAGGAATCGTAGGTTCCTTCGTTTACTTATTAGGTACTAGTTATAACTATTATTATAGTAGTTTTCCTAGCTTACTTATCTATATATTATCTTAACTACATTCCTACTAATCTCTCTTCAAGCGGGCTAGTAGTATCTATAATACTCGTCTATATAGGCCGTCTAGTATATAACGCTATACTATAGATATATTAAGTCGAATTAATAGTCTTTAATATAAAGCCTATTATTTCGTATTTTCTTAGAGTTCTTTCCTTTATTTAATCCCTGTAATATAGTAGTATAAGATTAAGAGTTATTTAGAATTCCTACGTCTAATTTATAGCGCGGTGCTTCTTCTTCTAAGCTCTCTTAATTTTCCTATCTATATTCCGAGCTATACTCTAGAACCTTACTATTATCTAAAGATTCTAATTCTATCTTTCTATCTTAGATATCTTAGTACTATTATTATAATTACTTTATATTATCTTAAATATTATTAATCGCTTACTATAGAAACTCTTTAAGCTTTAAGTCTCTATATCCTTCTTAAATAAGGTAATATTTAATCCTTTTATTAATATCTTAAGGTAATATCTATCCCCTTAATAGATTTCTAATGAAATAAGATACTTTTTAAATAATTTTAAAATAGTATCTATCTTTTATAACTTCCTCTGGTTTCCCTACCTTAACCTATTCAGGAGGTAGATCAGAGTTATAATTTTCTAGATCTTTAAAAGGTTCTATATATAGAACTCTTCTTAATATATTTAATTATAGACGTAATACTATATTCTTCGTCTTATATTCTCTAGCGAAGTGGCCCGGTTTATTATAACTATAGTAGGTTACTACTTTCTTACCCCTTTCCTTTTACTACTTCTTACCCCTGAATTTTCCCTTATCTCGTTTCTAAGTGAAGTCTAGTTCTATAGGTATATATCTATATAGGTCGCGTCTTTAAAACTATCCTTTTACCGGTTAATTACTAGTTAAGGCTCTTAATTATCCTATTCTAGATATCCTACTATTATATCATTTTTCTATTACTAACTTATAAAGCTTATTATTAATATTAATAGCCTCTATTATAAGAGTATTAAGATCCTCGATTTATATTCTAGTTTATATAAGTTCTTCTTTAATATTAAACTTTAATCCGCGGTAATATATAGTTATTAAGGTATTATTATCCTAGTCCATTTTTATTATATACTACTAGAATTACGTAGAATACTTAGTAGTAGACTTCCTTTAAGATAAGTACTAGATAACTTATATTACTACTTTATTTTCGTTTAAGGGACTAAAGATTTATTAAATTTCTATATAAAATTATATAAAACTCTCTATCTACTATTTAATACTTTAGTTATCCTTATTATCTTTATCTTTAAGGTATTTCTTAAGAGAAGGATAAACCTACTTCTATACTTATCCTCTTATATAAGTAATAGTAAAGGCGGGCTACTAAATAGCTAGTAATGCTAACCCGTTAAAAGCGAAATAGAGCTGAAGCTATATAAGCTAGTCTTCTAGCTTCTCTCTTTCACTGTAATATAAGTTAGGTTTAGCGATCTTAGGTCCGTCTTTATTATCTATAATTAGGCGTTAGGAGCCCTAACTACTTAGGGGGGGGTCTCTACTTCCTAAGATACTTATCTTAAGGGTACTTAAAGTATTATAGTTCTATTTACTCTAAGAAGGATAGACTTATAATTAGCTCTCTTAAAGAGGAGTATTAAGGATATAGATAAGTAGGCTTTATCTAAATAGGTCTAATATAACGTATTATATATAGCGCTTAGAAGATATCTAGGATTATAATATAAGTTAAGTATAAAGCTCTTATCTACTAGAAATACGCAGTCTATATAGGTATAGGAAATCCCCTTGCTCGCTATACTTATTAGTAAGTAGGATAAGTATTACTCGTCTTACTTACCTTTAAGTAAAGCGAGTATTACTTACTTACTAAGAGGGCTATCCTGTAGGTATCCATGATACAGGATACCCTTTCACAGTACTACATATACTGCTTGACTTAGCTAGTCGTAATAAGTATACCCCGGAGCTACCCCTAACGCCACCCTGAAAGCGACCCTAGAATCAGTCGACTAGGCTGAATTCTACGCGGGGGCGATACGCTTAAGAGGGTACGTATTAGGGGTAGATAGTAATAGTAGGTACATGCGATAGGATATAATATAATAAGGTATATAGAGGGCCTCCCGCCTTACTATATCTAGTAAGCTACCTAGTAAGCTACTATACCTTAGTCCCCGAAGGTCTAATCCTTAAGGTGGCCCTAAGCGCTTAGAGGCTAGCCCCTACAGCCCTTATAGTTCTAGGTAGAAGCGTGTTAGCCCTTATAACCCTAGGATAAGCTTTCTTAACCTAGAGCTTAAGGGCTATAAGGCCGGTCCTAGGTATCCTAGTAAGTTCTTAAAAATTACTAATATAGTAATTATATTCTATTTTTATAATTTAAGAGCTTAATACTTACTTATTAACTTTTTAATATCTTTATTAAATTATTAATTTTATATCTCTTTTAAATACTATTTAAAATTCTAGGAACTTAAGTATATATAATTATTATTAATATCTTAATTAATATAAATAATTTATTATTCTCTTATTTCAAGATTTTCTTTATAATATCTTTATCTTTTATATAGTCTTTATATTTACTTAAGGTATCTATTTAATTATTATCCTTTCTAAGTATATATATAATCTTAAATTTATATTATCTTAATAATTCTACTTCTCCTTTATTATTATAAAGTTAATAAGATTCTTATAATTTATAAAGATGATAAGTTTAAAATAACTCTTAATATATACTCTTTAATATTATAATATATAAATTATTATAAGTAGTTCTTTTTTATATATATTATAATTTTATTTAACTCTAATTATTTTCCTAGAAAAGTAAGTAATTAAGTACTACTTTCTATTTATTATCTAATATAAATAGGCTTTAAGTATTAAATCTAAGGTATTTATTTTAATTTAAGTTAATTTATTAGCTTAAAAAGTATAAAGTATTAATAAATTTATATAAGACTATTTAAGTACTTTAGATACTTTTCATTAATTAAAATTCTATTTAAATTTAATATTCTTCTTAATAATATTTATAAGTAGTATTACTTTCTTAAAATAACCTTTTATAAATTTATAATTATAATTTATAAATCCTAAGAAGCTTAAAATACCTTTAATATTATATAATATAAGTTATTTAAGGATTACCTTAACCTTTTTAGGACTTATTTAAATACCTTTTATATTAATTATAAATCCTAGGAATTCTATTAATTCTTTATAAAATTTATATTTATTTAGGTTAAGATATAATTTAATATAAGTAAAGTATAATAAAACTTCTTATATATATTAAATATAAGTAGCCTTATCCTTAAAATAAATTAATATATTATTAAGATATATAATAATTATCTTATTATTAATTAATATTTAATATTTAATATTTAATAAGTTATTAATATATTAATAAGTTAAAATATTATTATTCGTCCGTAAATAGAAAACCCGCCTATTTAGCTCCTAGGGGTAACCCTTAGCTCCTAGGGCTTTCAGGGGTAGTTAGGCTAGAATACCCGCGCTTAAGCCCCTAGGGCTGATAACTAAGCGACTCCAGGCGCCCTAGGAGCCTAGGCGGGCCCTTATTAAGCGGGTACTAGCGGGTACTAGGCCTAGGGCCTGTATAGGCTCTAGCCTTATACGCTAGCTCTATGTACTAGCCCCCGTAGTACTTACTCCCGCTATGCCTAAGGGCCTTAAGCGTATAGCGTATAATATATAATTACTATCACCGTACCCCTAATAATAGCGCTATAGCCTAGGTATATTATACGCCTAATACTTTAAGCTAAATAAACTAATTCCAGGTACTAAAACTTTATAGCGTTAGGAGTCGCTCTAGGAGCGACCTCCCGAAGGTCGCCGTTAATTACGAATATTAAGATATCTAGCCCCTAGGACTTAGGAGGATTAGCGCTCTTAGGATAACCCGCCCCTAGGACTTAAAAGGCTTAGCGCTAAGTCTTTAAAAGAAAACTATAAGGTCCTAGGCTACTAACTCTAAGCTAGCGGCTAAGATATATAAAAGATATAGAGTTAAGTAATATAGCTTAATATAAGATATAATATACTAATATCTTAGGTAATATACGTACTAAAACTAATCTTTAAGGAACTTAGAAAAATACAGGGGAGGGCTTAGTAGATATATATCCGCTAAGACCTAGCCTAATATTATACTAATACTACCCCGTATTTAGGAGGAAGGTCTGCTAAGTAGGCTATATAGTAGTGTATAAGGCGTATATATACTAGGGCCTAACTAAAACCTCTCTAGCGTTAGATTTCTTAGATAGTAGTAAATCACGTAGCTTCCTAGGGGTCGCCCCTAGAGCTTAGGGCGTAATACGCTCCCTTAGCCCGCCCCTAGCCCGCTCTTAGGCCGCCTTAGGGCCTCCTCTAAGCCGCTCCTAAGACCCGCCCCTAAGGCCCGCCCTTAAGGCCTACCCTTAAGCCTAAGGCTCGCCCTTAGGCCTGCTCTAAGCCTCCCCTAGGCCTTCCCTACATCGCCCTAGGGGCCTAAATAGAGCGTATTACGCCCTAGGCGGGCCCTAGGCTATATAGGTTCCTAGGGCGCTTAAAGGACGTCTAGGGGCTAGTAGAGCCCTGTTTCTATTTACGGACGTTAAATACTTATAATAATTATAATATATTTTAAATACTATCTTCTATTCCTTACTTTTTTTTTATATAAATTAAGTTATAAGCTCCCTTAAGGTCTAGCTTAATAAATACCTTTACTTTCCTAAGTCTATCCTATAACTTATTAATATTTAATAAAGGATATCTATTCTTAATTATAAAACTATTTAACTTTTAATAATTAATATATTACTTTAACTTTTTATCCTTCTTTAATATAAAGAGGATTAGATATCTTGTTAATAATTTAAATTCTTAAATAAATCCCTTTCTTAAGTTCTCTTTAATATATTTATATAATATTAAGAGTTCCTTCTTAAATAATATATAAATTAATTTAAATATTAACTTCTTACTTAATTTAAGTTTAATCTTATAATCTTATAATTAATACTTAAATAAAGCTTTTACTATTATCTCTTCCTTAAATAAGTACTTCTATTTCTTATATTAATAAGAAATAATAAAAGGTTTATTAATTCCCCCTTTAACTTTAATTTATTTACTTAATTAACCCTTATTAATATATATTAAGTTAGATCCTTTACTTTAAAAGTTATCCTTATTTAAAACTAAAATTAAATATACTTTAATTAAGCTTTAATTTTATTTCTTATTTCTTATTAACTATTATTAATATAAGGGGTAAATTTTAATTATATTATTAGATTAATTAAACTTAAGTACTCCTTTCTTTTAATTTATTATTAGATTTTATTTCTTTAATTAAAGTATACCTAAAATAATATAATAAGTAATTATCTTAGTTATAATAAGCAATTATCTTAATTATATTAAGGGTAATCTACTTATAATATTATTAAACTATAAAGGATAATAAGTATATTTCCTTAACTATCCTACTTAATAATAATATTAACCTATTAGCTATTTATAAGTTATAAAGATCTAGTTTCCTTTAAGTAAGTAAGCCTATTAATTATACTTAACTTTATAAAATATAATCTCTTATAACTTTAGAATCTATTAATATAATAATCCTTTAATTATTAACTTCTATTAAAATATTTATATATAATTCTTATCTTATAATATATAAATATTATATTATAAGGATTATGATATTAATCTCTTTATACTCCTCTCTAATATAAACGATTACTCTTTTCCCTATTTAAAAAGGAATTTAATAATCTTCTTTTAATATATATACTTCTAGTACTTATTATATAAGTATATATATTATTTTAATAAATAATATTGTTTTATATTTATATTATATTTAAGGTAGATATAAAGATACTTATATTATTCTTTATTATAATTTAAGAATTACTTTTATTTTTACTTTATTATAAGGTATTAAGTATACTTTATCTTATAATAAGTTCTTTAATTTAATATATAAGTTTTATTAATATTTATCCTTTATATATCTAAATTATCTAATAAACCTTATAATAATTATTTATATAAGTAGTCTAATATATAATCTTATACTCTAAATAATTTAAATTATTATAATACTCTTATATTAGTAACCTATTTTAAGTCTTTCCTTAGTAAGATTTTAGCTTTATTTTTTCTTTTAAGTCACTATTAATTTAATCTTAAAATATAAAGGTATAAGGTTTAAAGTTATTTAGAGATCTTATTAATTAATTATTAATCTTAAGTACTAGCCGGAAAGATATAGGATATCCCACGGGATATCCTACGGGGGATAGTATAGGACTATAAGATAGTATAAGTAGAAAGGGTCCTAATCCTATATCTTTATAAGGATATCAGATAGTAATAGGATAGGATTTTCTAGAGGTATAAGATATTTATAAGACCTCTTTATAAGATAGGATATTTATAGGATATCCTATTAACTTAATTATAAATTAAATAATAGTTATTTTTATAATAAGTTACTCTTTATAATAATCTTATTAATTAGATTATTAACTATAAACTTTTCCTAAAGTTTATTTATATATAAATAGTAGTATTTAATTCTCTATATTTTTATAATCTAGCTTATAAGAACTTTTACTATTAATTTAATAAAGCTAATATATCCTTAGACCTTACTACTACTTATTATTATTACTTATCCCTCCTATTTTACTTTATAGTAATTATAGAGAGTATTAATAAGCTAGTCCTACTAAATAGTATTACTTAAATTATAGTAGATAGTAATTATTCATCCTACCTCTACCTCTTTAACGTACTTATATTATTACTAGTAAACTCCTACTAATTATAAAGTTATCCTCTTAATTATTAAATTAAGTATTAATACTATTTCTTAAAATATATAATAGGACTTATAACTTATTTATTAGATTACTCTTATTATCTTTATCTCTATTATTAATATAATTACTATTAAGATAACCTTCTTTTACTTATATATTATATAGAATACTATTAGCCCTTTTTACTTAATTAGATATATTAAAGTCGGCCTTTAGGTTAAGTCCTACCTATTTAGACTAATTTTATTAGTTCTTAGTATAAAGGACTATTATTAAGGTATAGAAAGTAGGAGGTATATAATATATATAGCTTATATAATACCTCTTTATTATAGAGAAGTATTACTTATATATAATAGCCTCTATTATAGTAGTAAGAATATTACGGGTTATACGGGTAATTAATAGGTATTAGGACTCTAAAGCCTTTTATTACTTAAGAATAAACCTTTATTTTAAGTAAGTAAAGGGTATTATAAGAATATTAAAATACTACTACTAATAATAATAATAATAATTAGAAAACTTATAATAGGTATTACACTATTATAGCTAGTCCTTTATAATATTATTTAAATCCTTTAATAGAGCTTTTAAGGTATTATTAAGGTTAAAAGTAATATAACTCCTTATTAGTATAGCCGTCTATTCTTAGCTATTTACTTTATAATTTTAATAATTTTAAAAGGTTCTTTAAAGTACTTATTAATAGACTTCTATCTATAGCTATTAACTAATTTTAATAATCTAATTCTTATCCTTAAATATAATATCCTTATAATTTAAATAAAGAAGTATCGCTTAATTATAAAGAAATCTTAAACCTAATTATATTTAATTATAATATATAAAAAGCTTTTAATAAGCCGCTTTGAAAGCCTTAAAAAGCTTAATTTTCTATAAAACCCGCTTATATCTAAGTTACCTAAATTTTAACTTTATATAATTAAGGAGCCTATTATAAATAGTAAAGATATTATATATTATAACCTCCTTCCCTCTACTTATTAATAATATAAATATATAAAAAGGCTTAGTAAGTTAAATTAAATATTTAACTTATAATTATTTATTATTAATAAGCTTAAGGGAGCTATTTAATTTCTTATTAAAGTAATATTTTATATCTTTATAAAGTAGATACACTTATTTTAATATATAAAAAGTCGAGTCCTAGCGCGTTTTAATATCTTAAAAGAGTTTAAGAGAATGTTTCTACTTATATCTCTCCTTAATAGTAGGTATATCATTATTTAGAACTACTATTATATTATTCTTCTATAATTACTCCTTTTATATATTAAAAAAGGATTGTTTTTATTAATTATTTATATTAATAAATATTATAGTTTTTTATACTTTTAATTAATTAATTAGGAGATAATTAGGATAATAATTATAAAGGTTATACCTTAACTAGGATTATTAGAAGGCCCTTTTTTATTATTTAAACTTATTATTATATATTATTATTAACTTAATTCCTTTAAAATTCCTTATTAATTAGATTAATATAAACTTCTCTAAGTAACTCTTTCAAGGTTAATTAAATAATGTATATTATATATAAAATATATATTAAAGAATACTTAAGATTATCTTCTCCTTAGTTATTAAAATTATTAAAAGGGCTTATAAGAAGGGAGTTAATAAGTTTGTTATATAATAAAGTATTATTACTTACGTTATTAATAATAAGGATAAGAAGCTAATCTTTAATCTTATACTACCTAATAATTAGATTTATAATTATTATAAGTTATAAGCTATTATACTAACCTTTAAGATATTTAAAGCCTAAGAGTTTCTTATATTATATTTAATTCTTATTAATAAAGAAAGCTATAATTATTATATATAATTAACAGTTTAAGGCTAATTAATAATTAAGTAATAAAGAGACTTTAATATTATTAATAGGTAAGTTTATTAAAAGATCCTATTTAATCTCCTTAACCTTTATTATTAAATAATTCTTAATAATAGATATTAAGTCTATTTAAAGAATAGGGTTAAAGTAGTAAAAGAATTATAATGTTTTAAGTTTATTAATAATATTAAATAATATACTTGTAATTATAATCTAGTAATGAAATTACTTAAGGAAGTCTTTATATATAAGTTTCCGCTTATTTAATATTAATCTTATATCCTTATCCTTTTTCCTCTAGGATAGAAGGTATTATATTAATTCTAATTATTATTTTATTTATTAAAAGCCTAGGGAATTATACTATTAATATACCTTATCTTAATAATTATTAATTATTAATTATTAATATCTATTATAAAGTATTAAGACCTAGTTTCTTAATATATCCTTTAAATAAGATATAGATACCTATACTATTAATATTATAATCTAAAGAAGGGTAATTAATAACATTATTATAATAATAGTAAATAAGTTATAGTATCCTATTAGAGATAAGGGTATATTCTTAAAAATAGTCCTATTTATTAGACTTCTTTATTAAATCCTAATAGATATTATAATAATTAATAGATTTCTCTTTATTCTTAATAGCCTATATTATCTTTACCTATTAATTTAGCTACTTCTCCTTCTACTTATATTAAAAGATATAGTAAGGTTTATTTTTACCCTTAATAATAATATTAATAGTAAGAGTATTTATAGAAGTCTTAATAATAGAAGAGGATAGAATATTACTATTTAAAGAGTAGGATAATATATTAAAGTTAATACTTTAAGTATAAGGTTAGATTTAAGAACTTAGATTAGAATTTCTAAGCTCTTATTATACTTAGTATTATAATATTTATATCTATTACTTTACTATTAGTCTTTAATAATAGTAGGATAAAATGAAATAATCGGCTTATAAGTAGTATAATTAGCCGCGCTTTAACTTTTCTAATTATAATTTTAGTTAATATCCTAGCTAATTAAATATTATAATCCCTGCTTTAAGATTAATATTTAGATTAGGCTTTTAATATGTTTTATAATTAATATTAATCTCCTAAAATCCCTTACGCTCCTTCTCTCCTTTATATCTATTATTATTTATATATAATATATACCCTATATTTCTTATTAATAGCTATATAACTATTCTTCCTACTATTAATAATAAAGCTAGATCTTAAGATATTATAAGATCTAATACCTATAGAACCTACTATATATTATCCTAGCTAGGATCTTAGGATAGATCCTAAAATATTAACTTATAGTTATTAATTATACTACTAGCCCCTTATTAATATCTATAAACCTTAATAATATAATTTTTAATATTAAATAACTACTAAATAATTTATATAATTTACTATTAGATAAGTGAATCCTATTAAAATATTAGCGTCCTTAGAAAATAATAGGTAATAAGAAAGCTAGTAAAAGTTAGGTAAAATGAAAGTAAATAAGATAATTAATTATAATATAATAATAGAAACCTAGAAGTATATTAAGAATATAAATATAATTTAATATAATTAATATAATATTATAATATAGGTATTACTAGAAACTTATTATTTATAATAATTAATAGACTTAGTAATACTATAAGTATTATTTAATTATCTAGTAAAAGAAGTTATTATAAGCCTTTTATAAAAGATTATATAATTAATATAAATATAAGCCTTCGCTTTAAGTATACTTTAAGAAGTTATAAAGGCTAAGGTTATTAATAATCTTAATAATATATTCTTTATTATTATAAACTTTAAATATAATAGTTATTAATAAGTTATTAACAGCCTAATTATATATATTCTATATAAAGAGGATTATTATATAAGTAAAGAATATAGACTTATTTAAAAAGCTATAAAATAATATAAGTCTCTAAATAATATTAAATATAAATCTTTAAAATAGTACTTATATTATATAATTAGAATTATAGCTACTTTCTTCTTAAATAAATACTATTAACAACTAGAATAATAATTATATATATAAATATTATAAAGGTAGGATATATCTATATATATAAATAATAATGATAAGAAGGCTAATTATAAAGACCTTAAAGAATATATTAAAGAAAAGAAGAATAAGGGGATAATAAAGTATAACTTAATAAATCTAATAGCTAAGTTAATTATAAGTATATCGCCTATATTAAGCTCTATTAATTCTAGCGCTAAAATTATTATTAGAGATACTTAGGAAAGAGGTCTATTATAAATATATTAATAATATTAAAGTATAAGCTTATTAACTTCCTACTCGTTTAAAGATAATATTAAATACTATAACTCCCGCTTATAAGAGTAAATAACTATCTAGTACTAGTTATAATACTTATAAACCCTAGGGCTATAAAGAAATATTTAATTAATAATATTTCTTCCTCCTTTTATATTTATATTACTAGAGTAATAAGTAGTAAGCTACTCTAATCCTTTCTCTCTTTAAAAATTCCTAATATTATTAATAGTTTATTATAAGACTTATAAGATAATACTTATAAATTTTCTATAAGTAAAGGTAAGAAGCTTATAAGTAGGTAATAAGTAGGATTAATACCCTTAAGCTAGTTTAAGGTATAAAGACTCCTAGATCTAAAAGGTTTGAATAAGCTTAATTATTAATAAGATAAATAGAAATCTACTATTAAGCTATTATTAAGCCCTTATTATTAATTCATAAATAGATCGTCCTATCTTATTAAAGATAATATCTATTAATATAAATTTAATAATTATAAAGGCTTTAATATTAATAGCCTTATTAAGTATATTTATAATATTTCTTAGCGTGAAGACTAACCTCTTAATAGATAATAGATAGAACCCTTAATTAAATTAAATTAAATTAATAAAATATTATTTAAAAGTATTATATAAGGAGAATCTTTAATTAATTATATTTATAAATATTATTATTTATATAAGGAAATAGGTTATATCCTATAGTAGGAGGTATAAATTATTAATAAAAGATATAAGGCGGCTAAACTCCTAAGGTATCTACTTAAAATCCTAAATAATTAAAAGATATACTTATATAATATTAATTATATCTATATTAGGCTTAAAACTATTAACTACTAGATTATAATTATTAGGCTACTAGGAAGCGGATCTAGGAAGATTAATTAAGCGCGTATTATTTATAATATTGAAACGCTAGTCTTAAAGATAGCTAGTTATATTATACTAAATAGCCTTTTCTCTATAATTAAAGTAAATATATAGTAGAGGAAGGAGCTTACTATAAATCTAAATATTCTACCTAAGTTAGCGATATATATAATAATAATTAGAATAATAATTAGAATTATAGAATTAATATATCCTAATAAGTAATAGAGGTAAGCTATTAATATAATAATTAGGATAGTAAACTAGGTTTAAGTATCAATTTAGGTAATCTAACTTATATAAAAGGCTATATATTAACTTATACTAGATTAGCTAAGTATAAATAAATAAACTTATTTTAAGATTTACTATATATTCCTATTACAATTAGTTAGACTTTTATAGGATTTATTAATCTATAAATTAATATTAAGTAATATTATATTTTACTTAATTATAAAGCGTATCCTACTCTTAGGTAGCTTAGAAAATCGGATCTATATAATTAATATATAAATTAGATAAGAATTAGCTAAATATAAGTTATTTAACTTAATCTCTTTATTATTAATATCTTCTTATATTAAGTCCCTACTATTATTATTAATATAAATAATAACGCGTATAGTAGCTTATAAGTTATAATACCTTACTACTATATTTATATAAACTCTAGTAATAATCTTATAAAAATATTAAATAATTAAAATAATAATTATAATTTAGAAAGTCTTACTATTAATTTATAATAAATTATTAAAGATAAAGGAGCTATCCTTCCCTCTCTTATATAGACTAATTAAGATATAATAAGGACTTCTTATACTTCTTAATAATATAGTTAATTATTATAATATCCGCCTTCTTTACTATTTCTATTACCTTTTTACTTAATATAAAAGACTTTATACGTATTTATAAATACTTTATATATATATTCTCGCTTAAATCTTTAATTACCTTACGCTTTACTTAAATACCTAGGTGGTAACCTTTTATACTACGCGTTAAGCCTTATAAAGTATTAGTCTTATTATTACTATTATAAGTATTAAGGTAATAAAGGAGGATTTTATTAAAGTTATCTTCTTTATATTCAATATTTATAAAAGTTGATAAAATATTACATAATATTACGGTTTAACTTACTTCGAGGAGGATAGACCTATGATTAGTTCTCTTAAAGAGGAGTATTAAGGATATAGATAGATAGGCTTCATCTAAATAGATCTAGTACAAAGTATTATATTTAGTACCTAGGAGATATCTAAGATTATAATATAAGTTAAGTACGAAGCTCCTACCTACTAGAAACATCGCTATCTATATAGACATAGGAAATCCATGCTTACTAGGATCGCCTAGCTTACTTCCTAAGCGCTCCAGTCGATCCGTTAATCCTCTCGACAGGTCGACTTCTCTTAGCGGAGGTTCGCCCCCGTGATCCGTATTACTTATCCGTACTAAGCCTTAGTAGCCTAGTAAAACCTATAATCGTAATATATAAGTATAATAAAGGCCTTTATATTATAATCTATTAAATTAAACTCTACTACCTACTCTACCTTCACTACCTTATATTTACCTACGAATATTATTAATTCTAGCTATTATTATAGTTATTAATAATAAGATATATATACCACGTATTATTATATTATAAACTATTAATACTTAACTAGATTATAATAATATATAAAGGAAGTATTAGATAAAAATAAAAATTAAGGGATTTATTTTAATTCTAAAATATATTATTCCTAATTAGGTTAAATAGTCCTACTACTCTTTCTTAGTATTAATACTTAACGCTAGTAGTAAATATAGTAAATATTAATTCTATAAGTAATTATATTTATTCTTAACTATAAATATTCCTTATAATATATTATATAATAATATAAAAAGAGGCGTATCTTTATAAGCTTAAATAGTATTAAATAAAGAAGTATTATATATATTAATAGTAGAACTTAAGTTCCTAGCCTTATAGTACTAGCGGGGGCCTCCCGCTATTAATAATAAATCTCTATAAATATTAATTCTATAAGTATTAAATTATAATAATAATTATATTATATTATAGGATTCTATAATAATATATTCTATAATAATATTAAATCTATAAATTAATTATAATCTTTTCTAATATTAATTTAATAAGTATAATAAATTATAAAGTAATTTTAAGTAGAGAATAATAATAAATCCAAGTATTTACTTTAAATAACAATAGCTTAAGGATATCTTATTAGGAAGATTTAACTATTTAACTTATAACCTCCTCTAATATTATATATATATAATTATATAATTCTAGGAGTATATAGGTCTTATCTTATATATATTATATTATTATTATAAAGTCCTTTATTTTATTATATAATAATTTAAGTATATCTATCCTTTTATAGTTAATAGTATAGCTTATACCCGCTAATATATATTTATAAGTTTCCTAAGTTAATTAAATATAATTAATTATTAATATTCTATCTAGCCTTAAAAGGTAGTATATACTTTTAATAAAGATATTTAATTTATAATAGCTAATATAATAATATAGAAACCTTATAAGATTATAAGTATTATAGATAGTAAGAAGTTTATAAGTTATAAGTCTACTCTTATTATTAATCTTCTAGGTTTAGGTATAATTTATAAGAAGTTTAGATTTAAATAGGATAGTAAGTCTTTATAACTATTATTCTACTTATTAATCTTAGCTAATAAAGTATAATAGCTATTATCCTTTATAAGATTCGCCGCTATTAAAAAGAAATTAATCTTATTATTTTAAAACTCCTTTTTTATAGACTTATTTATAAGGTTACTATTAATTTACGTATAGGTACTAGGTTCTAGCGAAAAGTACTTAAGGCCTTATAAGAAGCTACGGAATTATTCTTAATAAATATATTAAAATATAAGTTATCTATATATTTTCTATATAACTAGTATTAATAATTATAGTAGCTTTAAACCTATATATAATATATATAAAGCGTATTATATTATAATAGAAGGATATTTAATTATATATATATATTATATATTCTTATAATTATAGATCTTTTACTTTAATATAAATTATAAGGCCTAAAATTCCTTTAGAAGAGTAGTATTTAAGAGTATAATAATATACTTTATTTATTATATATAATAGCTTAATAATTAAAGTAATATTTAAATAATATAATTTCTAGTTATTATTTTAGTTATAACCTTTACTAAACGTAGTCTTTTATACTACTCTTTAATTAATTGAATATCTATATACCTATTCTAGTATTATTTATATTAATAAGGGTAGTCTTTTACGCTTAGGTATACCCGCCTAGTAAGGAAATTAGTAAAGCTACTATATCCTATTATAATAGGGCGTAAAAGAAACCTTTTATAATTAAAAACTTCTATTTATTACCTCCTTTTCCTATAATATTTTACTTATTAAGTAGCCTAATAAGTCCTTTTTATTAAAATTATATCTTTTATTATATTTAATTAATAGTATTCTTATAACTCTTTAATTACCTTTTTCTCTTTTTACTTTATTTTTAATACCTTTATTAATTTTAATAGTAGGACTATTTCTTAAGGGAGTTTTATTTACTCTAATTAAAGCTTAATAAGTTAGAATTATTTTAAGTAACCTATCTTTATTAATTAATAAGCTATTATATAAGTACCCCTTAATTTAATTAATATCTCCTTAAAGTTATAGGTTTTAACTTCCCTAATTAAGTTTAATCTTAACTCTTATAATTTTAAGTAAAAGAAGAGGATATATTTTATATCCTATTTTACTTAATTATAATTATATCTAAAGTCTTAGATCCTTAAGATATTAATTTGAAGTAAAAATACCTTAAAGCTATTTTTCCTATTATAAAATTAAGTTATTAATAAGCTTTCTACCTTCCTTAAGTCCTAATAATAGTTAATATAATTATTTAAAAGGGGGCCCTTAATTATTAAAGCTTAATTTTCCTTTAAGATAATTATTTAATAAGCCTCCTAATTTTTTTTATTAAAGTTATTTTTAATCTTTTACCTTTATTAAGATATTATTAATATCTTAAAACTCCTTAATATCCCTTATTAAGTTATATTAATAGGCTTTTTAATAAATATTTATTATTACTTAATCTTAACTTATAACTTTAAGCTTTTATAAGGCCTATTTCTCCTTCTCTTATATTAGAGTAAGGGCTTGATATTTAATTTTATTATACTTCCCCTTTAATTAATATTAGATCTTCTTATTCCTTATTATTATACTCGCGTAGATATTATAAAATACTTAATATTTTATTAATTTATTATTAAGTTATATTTAGATTAGGGGAGTTACTACCTTTACCTTTAATATTAATATTAGTATAACCTTATACGCGTTAAGGATTAACCTTAAATAATTATTCTATATTATTATTAAAGTTTATATATAAGTTTTTATAATATTAGCTATTCCTCTTAAATAATATTATATTAGGATTATAAATATAAGTATTAATTAAACTATTATATTATAAATTATCTTATATCTTATAAAAGTTACATTTTAAGTTAAGCTTATTAAGTACCTAAGCGCCTAGGATTAAATAATCGCCTTTACCTTAATTTAAATAATATATAGGTATTAGTAGAGTTTTAAGTTAATATATAATCCTAGGATTTATATACTTATACTTAGGATAACTTTTATACTATTAAATTAAATTATTTCTAATATATTAAATTTCTTTAATATTCTTAAAAGGTAGACTAGTTTATATTTTTATAATATAAATATTATATTATAAGTCCTTATCTATCTTTAATAAATTTAATAGGCCTTTTTAAATTAATAGTAATTTTCTTTCATAAACTTATTATATATTAAGAGGTAAATTTTATTAATAAAACCCCCTACTTATATAAGGAGTTTAATCCTTATATATTCCTTAATTAATAGCTTATTAAAGAATAGGAAAAGGATTAATAAAATTAGGGAGCCTTAAGGGATCTTTAATTTTACTTCTTTTATTTAATTAATTCTTATTTTTATTATAATAGATATTATCCTTCTTTAAAGGAAGCTTATAATTTAAGTTATAATTATTAATAAGACTCTTTTTACTCTAAGGTTATAAAGTAATCTATTATATAATATATTATTAAAGGCTCTTATAATATTCCTTTTCCCCTAATTTTATATTATACAAATTAAGTTTATTAAGGTTTTAAAGATTATTTTTTTATTAACTTATCCTTCCTTACTCTTATTTATTACTTTAAGAGGAACTTATAATATTTTATTAAATTATGAAGATATTTAAATATTATTATCTTTAAAGCTTTCCTTAATATATTAAGTAATATTATTAATTAATATACTTTTAATTTTAAGTAGTCTAGCTTTTTAAACTTTTTTAAGATAATTATATTTACCTCTTTAAACCTCTTTAAGTAATATTCTTTATTTAAGTAGGCTTAAAAGAGCTTTATTACTACCTTAATTAAGCCTTTATATAAAATTTATTAAAATTTATTTAATAATCTTGAAGTCCTTAGGGCCTTATTTATAATTAAATAATAAATTACCTCTTAAACTTCTTTAAGCTCTAAGGTAATATAAAAGTTAATTAAGGTAAAATATATTATATACTTAATATCCTTTAAATTAACCTAGGAGGGGGGAGGGAAAAGGATTTTCTTAAGTACCCTTACTTTCCCCTTAAAATTAATAGCCTTCCCGCCCTCCTTATCCTTAAGGGCTAGGAATTAGGGGAATTTCTTAAGGGATATATTCCTCTCTTTTCTTTATTATATTAACTTCTAGATACCTACCTTTTTTAATAATATTATATATACTACCTCTTAATAATTTAGCGTATAAGTCTTCTTAAGTATTAAGGCCTTATCTTTATTTACCTCTTAAAACCTCCCCTTTATAGTAGCTATTCAATAAAGTTTATAATTTCTTAGGGCTTCCCTTAAGGCTTTTATTACTCTTATATAATTTATTATTTAATATAACTTAAAGCCTTTAAAGGGTCTTATATTAAGAATAATATTATCCGTGATTTCTTAAACTATTATAATTAATATATTTATATATATATATTAATATCTTTATATAATTTTAATAGATATTAATTTAAGACTTTAGCTTAAATAGTTATTTATATATTAATATCTCTTCTTATCTCCTTAAAGTTAACTCTCTTTTAGGCCTATTTCTTATAAGGTTTTAACTCCTCTTATAACTATTTTAAGGAGGTATATATTAAGAGGTAGTTAAATCTAAAATTAAATTTTAATTTAACCTTATATCTTAATATTATATTATATATATCCTTAATAAGGAATATTAAATTAATTATACTTTATACTCCCTAACTTTAACTCTACTATATTATTAAGCCTTAAGGTATATTAAGTTTTATTCCCTATTATCTTATTACCTCTAATAATTTATTTATTATTAAGTAATAAGTATACTTACCTAAGTTATTCTATTATAAGTAATATAAGTTAAAGTTATTAATTATTATATATTCCCTATCTTTATTAAGTACCCCCTTAAGGGCTAGGATTAAAGATAGGTTATTATTAAAAGTTAAGCTTATTAAGGATAAATTATATATATTATAAATTTAAAGGGTTATTCCTTATAATATAAGGGACCCTTTAATTCCTTTAGGCTTATCTTAAGGATTATAAACCTATATTTATAATAAGTAGAGATCTCCTCTATTATATTATACCTCCTAAGATCCTAGGTCTAATCCTTTATTTATATAAAAGTAGATTCTTACCTCTAAATTATTATAATATATTAAATAAAACTTATTTATATTATAATTATAAGATATACTATTTATTAAATTCCTAGCTAATTCTTATATAATTAATATATTTATATCTTAAGCTTTATTATTTTCTAGGAGGGATACTATTATTATATCCTTCCTTTTCTATATATTATATTATAGGATTTTTAGTCCCCTTATATTACTTATTAAGTAAATAGGGGTTAATTCTCCTCTTATATATTTATATCCTAATTAGGGGCTAAGGTAGACTCTTCCTTTTATTAATATTATTAAGGTTTTATTAAAAGGAATAATTAATTAGGCTCTATTAAGGATAACTTTATTAATTTCTTTATCTTCCTTAATATAAGCCCGCTATTTAGTTTAAGTATTATATTCCTAAGCGCCTTATACTTTATATTATATATTATTATCTAGAATTCCTTTATATCCTAATAACCTCTTATTATAAATAATATAATATATATAACCTTTCTCTTTAATATATTAAAATATTTTAGCTTCGCCCTTAACTTAACTTTTATTTTCTTTATTTTCTTCTACTTAATTAGGTAGTCCTTAGACTATATTAAGTATTTATTTTTATTTTTATAAATTATTTTATTATACTTAGGCTATTTATATAACTATTAATTAAGTAGTCTTTAATATACTTATTATACTTTATTAACTTTATATAAATATTATTAATATACTTATATATATAATAATTAAAGTATTACCTAGGCGTTATATCTCTTTCCTATTTAATATAAAAGAGGAATATATCCTTTATTACTATCCTCTTATTAATTAACCTATTTACTATCTTAGGATTAATAATTTTTATAATTAATAAGGAGAAATTCTTCTCCTTATTAATTATATTTAAATTATATATATAGGCTAGCTATTTAACCTTAATTATCTTTAATTAAGGATATAATCTTTTATTAATTATTTTTAACCCCTTTATTATTATACCTTAATCCTTATTATTAATTATTACCTTTTTAATATTATAAATTATTATTCTTAATATCTATTAAAGTATTTATATTAACTTATATACCTTTATTACCTATCCTTCTATTCTTTCTAATTCCTTCCTTACTTTTATTATAAAGGTATAAAGTATAATATCCCTCCTCCTTATTTAATAAGTTGTAATAATAAAGTCTATAACTCCTCTTATAACATAGAATATTTATATAAGCTATATAAATATAATCCTTAATAATTATCTCCTCTCTTTAATATTATTAATCCTTATTATAATTTATTTAACCTTCCTAATATTTTCTATTTTTAATATATTAGGCTAAGGGTACCTATAATCTTAATATAATATATTATATAACTTATACCTAATTATTTAATCCTCTTTATATTATTAATAATATTAATATATTCCTTTTAAACTTTATAATAGTAGCGTAGCCTTTAATATTATAATTAATATAAGCGCGTAGTTAGCTTATTATACTTTAATAAAACTTTTATAATATCTTATTTATTTACTCTTATTTTATATTTTATATTATTTTAAGGAGTTTATATAGCTCTTACTCCTTATTATTTATTAAACTTATCTTATTTATTAAATCTACCTTCCTATCCTCTATTAATTAATATATTATTATATTACCTTTATTACTTCCCTTATTTATTCCTTTACTACCTTTACTATTATATCCCTCTTATTAGATACCTCCTTCTTCTCTCTTTCTAGCCTACTCCCCTATTATCTAATACGTCTATTCACCTACGCGGCCCGCCGTATTTACTATCTCTATCGCTATCTTCTTATATAAATTATATCTTATTTATCTATACTACTCTTTATAGATACCTAGCTCCTCTTAGTAATTATAGGATATCTTATCCTATAGGATAATCCTATAAAAACCTATACTATCTTATAATAAGATAGGTATAAAATCCCTAGTCCTATACTATACTATAGGATAAGTAGGAAGGCTAATATCCTATACTATCCTATATCTTTCTAGCTAGTATTTAAGAGTATACTTAAATAAAATAACTATTATATACCTTAATAATATATTAATTTATTTTAAAGATAAAGGTATTTATATTTAATATATATAAGAGATTTTATTATACCTTACTTATATTAAATTATATTTTAGCCTAGAAAAATATAAGTTTTATAAAGAATTAATAAAACTCCTACTTAGGATTTATAATTAATATAAAAGGTATTTAAATAAGCCTTAAAAAGATTAAGATAATACTTAAATAACTTATATTATATTATATTAAAGGTATTTAAAGGCTACTAAGGAAGATAGATAATAGTAGGAGGATATTATTAAGTCCTCTTAATTATTAGAAGACACCGATATTGATAATAGTATTAGAAGTCCTAAAGTATAAATTAATAATTAAAGTAACTATTATATTAATAAGCCCCTTAATTACTATTTAATAAGTATTATCTAGGTATATAGGTATTAATTAATTGCTAGCAGAGAATAAGTCTCTGTAAGGCTAAATAGGCTAGTAGCGGAATCCTTCCGCACTACTAAGTAGTCGCTAAGCGATAGTAGTCGCCACGTCTATATTAATATACTAATAAAAATAAATAAGATCGACGTCCTTATTAATAGCTATATTATTATTGTTTCCTAATATCCTATTAATTATAGAAATAGGTAGTAAAGATACTTAAATATATTATACTTAAAGTAAAAATCAGAAGTAATAATTAGAAGTATTTACTACTACTATTAAGGTCCTTTATAACTATTAACGTTATCGACTTCATCTTATTAGTAGTCGCTATTACCTATCCTTATAAGCCTTTACTAACGCCCTAGCTTCTAATAGATCTTCTAGATTATATTAACTATTATCCTAATTCTTATAGCTAATCTACTTAATAAGGTACTAAGTCTTACCTCTAGTAATACGCTTATCTATTAGCCGTTTAATCTTATACTTATCCTTATATTTTGTACCGTCTTTAATAATAATAGGGGGTAGCTACTTATTAAAGGTTCTTTTATAAGGATCTATACCTACTATCTTAAGCTCTAACTAGATAACTAATACTATTAACTAGATCTTTATAATTAGTAGAAGCTTTAACTTATAAGTAAGTAAGCTAACTTTATAAAGGACTTAAAATAGTCTAATATATTATTAGGATAGCTTATAATTAATAATACCTAGTATCTTATAACTATAATATAAGTATAAAAAAACTTTATTATTAACCTTAGTATTAAATTTTTTATACTTACTATTATAATAGGCTTTTATTATTATATTTATGAAAGCTATATAATCCTCTACTTCTTCCTATTTAATAAGCCGTAGCTTATTGAAGGCTTCTGTAGGTATATTACTTGTAGTAAGTATATCTATCATATTATTTACCTTAAATCTATAGTATAGCCTATTAGGAATGAAGCCTATAATAGCTATAAGTGAATTATTTAATATAGCTTAGATATATAAGAGTATAAGATCCTATTTACTTTATAAGTTAGGATTAAAGGCTAAATAAAATTATATTATAATTTAGTTAATTTAGTTAATATATTTACTTTACCTATTAATTTATAAATAATAGGCTATTATAATTAGAAACTTAAAATTAAGATACTTAAAGACTTCCTATTAGAAGTCTAATATAAATTATAAGTCCCTATTACTAATAATACTTCAGGGTATACCCTAATTATAAGATAATAACTTCTAAAGTATAACCTTAGCCTATTTAAAGGCTTTCTATATATCTAAACCTAGTAAAAGAAGGACCTTCTTAGTAAATTTATAAGTAATTATTAATAGGTAATTTATACTACTTAGCGTTATAGGTAGGGCGATAATAAAGTTTATTATAATAGTATGGAAAGGGATTAACGGAGTAGATATAAAGGCTTAGGCGCTATATAATAGATACCTTTATATTTAATTTAGTTAGCATTAAAGGTAATAAGTAATATATATCCTTAGATTCTTTACTAAATACCTTATATATACTAAATAGGATGGTTAATTATAGTATTAGTAGTAGCTACTATAATTCAATAAGTTATATATTTATTTAAATAGCTCTTACTCTATTAATACAGGTATATACAGCCTATACCTACCTTTACTATTAACGTAGTAGACGAGGTTGTTATGAAGGATAAAGGCTACTCCTAGCCTAGTATTCTTAATAACTATTAGGGTCTTATTATCGCCTACTTTAATAGGTAGTTTATTATCTATTAAAGGCTTTAGTATATTTTAATACCTTCTTCTATTAATTATTAGACTTATATACGGCTTATAGCCTAGATCTAAAGTTATCTATTATATCTATTAGCGTAGTATAATATACCGTGATATTAAGGTCTTTAATTAGACTAGTAAAGGCTTCCATAATTACTATACTACTATAAAGGGCGTTAAGTATATTCTTAGTTAAATTAGAGGTACTTATAATAGCTATTTATAATCTTAATAAAGCGTTTAATATAATATTAGATTTACCCGCTTTATAATATAGTTCTAAATTAAATAATAATAAGTACTAAGAAGCTCTAACTAGTTATAGATTTAACTTATTTATATTAGTAATACTTAGCGTTATCTACCTAGATATTAGTATAGCTACTAAGTAGTCTATATATATAATAATAGGAGGCTTTAGATTAGACTTAATTATATACCTAACCTTTTTTATAACCTAGATAATACCTATAACTTCTAATTTAACAGGCTAATAATTCCTTTTAGTATTATTAAGGTATCTATTAAAAATATAATTAATTAAACGTTCATCCTTATAAAAGGCTTTAATAGAATAGGATCTCCTTTTATATAATATATTATAGTTATAAGACTAATAACCTTAGAGGCGTTAAGGTTAATATATAATACTCTATTATAATTATAATAGATTAGGAAACGTAGTATTCTAAAAGCCTTTTATAAATCCCGGAAAGCTAGTAGCTCTTTAGGAGTAGGCTTATAGAAGATAACCTATATAGCTTACCTCTTTTATATAAGGCCTTTTACCCCTATATTAAGGCCCTTATTAAGTATAACCTTTTATTTCTATAATAGATCTACCCGTTAAGTATACTATTCAATAAATAAGTAGAGCTACCTAATAAGATTAAGGAATATTTTAAGATCTCTAAGGTTTTAGGGAAAGTGTATTAATATAATAGTAGCGATCTTCTCTTTAATTATAGATATTCTAAGGTTATTAACGTATTAGCTAAGTAATATTATAGAGGGATAGCTAACGTAGGACTTTATAAGAGATAGGCTTATACGCTTCTAATAGAATAGCTTAAAGACCTTATATAGATATTTAATATACTCCTATCAGGTATAGGAGTAAATAATAATATCATTAATATAGGCTTTTATAAAGCCCTAATATAGCTGAAGTATAGTATTAGTCTAATATTAAATATATAAAGGAGAGTACTTATAGCTTATTAGGACTATCAAGGACTATTTTTAGCTATAATAGCTTATAATAGTAAGCTTATAGTAATCTTAACTTAGACTTAGAATTAATAAAACTATCTAATAGTATTAATAATAGTAATATATTAATATTCCTAAATAAGAGCTATTATATCGGCTTATAATAGTAGTAGATAAGTATTACTATCAGTTATTTTATTAAGTTCCCGTATATTAATAATAACTTAGCCTTTTCTTCTACTAGGAGTATTACGCCACACCACGAAGTATAGATAGCTAAATAGGATTAGCTAATTTAACTAAGTAAGCTTATCCTAGGCTTATAGCTTATTAAATATCTTATTAATAACGTCCTTATCCTTTTACTTAAGAGGATATACTCGTATAGGCTTAATTATAACGCTAGGCTTTAATAAAATTAATATCTATTAATCTTCTAATATATTAATAGTTTCACCTTTATTAATAAAAAGATCTTAATATATATTAATAATATTAATAAGCTGTTTTATAATATAATACTCGCCGTAGATTTTAACTCTATTAGATATTATATATTTAAGATTAGAGTTTATATTAGTATCTATAAAAGGGTTTTAATTAAAGCCTTTATTAGGTATTAGGGAAGCCTTTTATAGACTCCTTATTATAACTATTATTACTACTATAGTAGCTAATCTAACTACCTTTATAAGACTACTCTTCTAGGTATTATACTATCTAGTAGTAGCTAGGCTAGCGTAGTAGGTATTAACTATAAAGTACCCGTTATTACTAAACTCTTCTATTATTCTTAGTCTTACCTTCCTAGGAATAATAATATCTATATTAGTATTATTCTTTACAAGTACTTATCTAAGAGAGGTATTAATAATATACGTGAATACTTTACTAGCGTAGTTAAGCTTAAGGTTATAATTAAGCTTAAAGAGGAGGTCTCTATTATCTAGGAATAATCTATTATAAACTACTAGGATAGAGGTAATAAATCTCGCGGGAATTATAAAATTCGCCTTATTCTTAATAATATATTTCACTAGGGTAGACTATATATAAGTACTTATTAAGATAACGATATTTTAATAGCTACTAATAGTAATTTACTACTTCGCGAAATCTAGTATTATACCTTTAGGAGTAAGGATATCTACTTGTATAAGTATTTTAGCCTTAAGGTTATTTATAATATAAACCTCTTATATAATACGGGTAATAGCTAATTTATTATTAGTTCTTCCCTTAAGGTAGAATATAATAGTAGCGAATTTATCTAAATAATATAGTTTAGACTTAAGGCCTCTAATTAGGATACTTATAAGTATAACCTTAATTTCCGTGCTTATAAGTATAAACATAGCATTTATAATTAATATTATATACCTTAGATAAGAGTATATCTTAATATTATTACTATTAATTATCTAACTTATAGAGGTAATTGTATAATAATAGTTCTTAAACGTATAGCTAGTTCCTTATATTACTTCTACTAAGGAGTATATAATTAGAGGATTATCTACTAAAGGGTTTAATATATAAGCGGTTATAACCGCTAATAAGTTCCCTGTTAAAGGCTTCACCGGATCCGGCGTTAATATTACCGATTTCTAGTAGTAGTTACATAGATAAATAAAGAGCTTATTCTTTAATATAAACTTATAACGATATCATTAGCACTTATAATCAGGTGATAGGATAGGGGTAGCTGTGAAGTAATTATTAAAACCTTCCTCCTATTACTATCTAAAGTCTTCGGTAACTAACGTCTAATAGTATTAGGATAGCTTATCTAAATACTATTTAGATATATCCTCCTTATATATATCGGAGCTCTTATAAGGCTATAATGATAATATATCGTAGGCTTCTTACTTATATTCCTATGGGTTCTAAGGGGATTAGTTCTCGGAGTCTTCTATAGTAGCCTAGTAGGCTTATTAAGGTCTCTAAGGATACTATTATTAATTACCTCTTAACTTAAATAGTATTCAGCCCTGTTAATTCTAGGGGTATCAAGGACCTTATTAAGGTCTATTAAATTAAGAACTAGATACGTTTACTAGTATTATAATTTATAGCCTAGTTAGCTATACTAGTAGTATACGGATGTTAGGCCCTAGTATATATACGCCTTATACGCTACTATATAACCTGCTTAGTAGACCTTCCTCCTAAATACAGGGTAGTATTAATATAATATTAGGCTAGATCTTAGCGGATATATATCTACTAGGCCCTCCCCTATATTTTCTTAAGTTCCTTAGAGATTAATTTTAGTATATATACTACCTAAGATATTAATATATTATACCTTATATTAAGCTATATTACTTAACTCTATATTTTTTATATATCTTAGTTACTAGCTTAGAGCTAGTAGCCTAAGGCCTTATAATTCTAATCTCTCTACCTTTCTTAAGGAAAATACTTAAAGTTATTATAATATTAACTTCTCCTTATAATTTATATATTAACCTTAATAATAATATAAAAGAAGTCCTTTAAGATAATATTCCTAATAGACGCTATTAGAGCGACGTATTATAGTCTAGGATAGTTATCCTAAATATTAATATAGAACGCTAAAGGCTCCTTACTAACGTTAAAAGAGAAAGTCGTTACCTAAAGGAAGAGGATAAGTTTATTACTTTAATAGCTTATATTAATTAACTTTAAAACGCTTAGGCTATTAGAGTCTTAATAATAAGTATAACTACTATCTTATTAACGCTACCGCGTATATATATATATATTCTTCGCCCGGAGAAGATACGTATTTATAAGGGCACCTTTAAGGAGGAGTATATTTATTAATTTTATAAAGTTAATATTAAATTTATTATATGTATTAAGTACTTTATTACGCTAAAGTCCTATATAGCTTATTATATAAACTTCTTAAAAGGGGATCTTAAGGCTTAATAATATTCTTACTAATAAGCTTATAATTTTAATAGTATTACCTTTAAATTCTTTAAATAAATTCTTTTAAATTTAATTATAGATTTAGCTAGCTACCGTCTCCTTATTTATAAGAGGTAGGAGTAGGCGTACTAATAAAATAATTAAAAGGTCTTAAGTTTTAAATCTTATTTAAAGGAGTTAAAGTTAAATTTATTACCTTTTAATAAAGAGTATAAGGCCTAATTTTCCCTTATTAAGCTTAAGATTAAGCTAAAAAAAATAAGATTTTAAGTATTAATAATATCCTTAAGGGATATAAAGAGATCTTTATTTAGGCTATTATACTTGAGAATATTATAGAGTAAGGGCGCTATAATAGCGGCTTAAGCTTATAAGGAAAATCTTTAAGAGGTTTTAAGCTAAAGTTATATAATAAGTAAGGTAATAAAAAACCTTTAAAAGACTATATTTAAAACTTAAGGACTTAAATACTAATAATAATAAATAATTATAATCTAAAGGTAATAAATTAAAGTAAAAGGCTAAGGATATTAAAGATAATATTATAATATATTATTATTATAATAAAGAAGGTTATATCTAATTTAATTATCTTAACTATAATAAGCTATAAACCTATATAGGTTCTATTAATATAATATTAGTAAAAAAAGATTAGGCTTTATAATTACCTTAAAAGCGGAGTAAGAAATTTAATTAATAAAGATAATATCCTCTATTTATATAAAGGGATAAGTAAATCTTTAAGAAGACTAATACTAAATAATAGTACTTTTAAACTTTAAATCCTATTTAACTTTAATTTTAATAAAGTTTATAACTTAATAGGATATAAAACCTTATAATACTATCTTATTATAAGTATAAGCGCTTAATAGATGTAGTATATATATCTATAAAGCCTATTAATTATATTATTAATTAATAGATAGCTAGGATTATAAAAAGGAGTATACTACTCTTTTCTATATAATAGATTAATAAGGCCCTAATATTATTTTAAGTATATCTAACTTAAAGAATTAGCGTATTTTATTAAATTTAAAGGTAAAATACTAGTACTTTAAAGTTAATCCTAATATAATATAAGTTAATAAGTCCTAATTATTTACTTAAAATATTAGAAAAGAGCTAAATATATTTACTATTATTTATATTAATGTAGCGCTAGGTAAACCTATTAATAATAATCCTAAGATCCTTAAGGAGTTTTAAGGCTTTACTAATATCTTCTTTAATAATAAAGCGGGAATCCTACCTATATTTAAAGAAGGTAATTATATTATTAATCTTATAAAAGATAAAGAGCTACCTTATAAACCTCTTTATAATTTATCTTAAATTATTTTGATAGAATTATAGCGCTATCTTAAAGATTCTCTTTAAAAAGGTTTAATTTATTATTTTATCTCTTTAACTAGAGTACCTATCCTCTTTATATTAAAGAAGGATAGTAGGCTACGTTTATATATAAATTATAGGGGTTTAAATATAATAACTCTAAAAAATAGATATCTATTACTTTTAATTATTAAGATATTAGATTATTTAAGTAGTTCTAAAATCTTTATAAAGTTAGACCTTAAGGATACCTATTATAAGATCTATATTAAAGAAGGTAATAAATAGAAGATTATATTTTATACTTATTATAATTACTTTAAGTATTTAATTATACCTTTTAGGCTTATTAATATATTAGCTATATTCTAAGCCTATATTAATAAGGCCCTTATAGGACTTATTAATATAATATATATAATATCCTTAAATAATATCCTAGTTTATAACTCTAACCTAGTAGACTATTAATAATATATTTAGTAAGTATTAAATAGCTATAATAGTTCTTATTATTTATAAATCTTAATTTAATATTTAGAAGATTAAGTTTCTAGGATTTATTATTTTAACCTCTAATATTAAGATAGATCCTAAGCGTATAAAGACTATTAGAGAATAACCTTAATTTAAGATTTATTAAGATATATAAATCTTTTTAAGCTTTATAAATTTTTATTATTAATATATTTATAGCTATTCTTATATAGCGGAGCCGCTTATAAGCTTACTTAAAGGGAGTAAGGATAGTAAAAAGACTAGGTTATTAAATTAAATAATTATTATTAAGGAGGTATTTTAAATATTATAAATTACCTTTACGTCTATATTATTTCTCTATTATTATAACCTTATAAAAGTACTCTATATAGAGATAATATATTAAACTTTATTATAAGGGTAATTTTATTATAATAGGATAAGGATAAATATTAATAGCCTGTTATATTTTAATCTTAAAAATTAATTAACCTAGAATAAAATTATAAGACTTATAATTAGGAATTACTTACTATTATAATAATAATAAAATAGTAGTAATATTACTTAAAAGGTAATAAGTTTACTATTAAGGTATAAATTAATTATAATAATCTTAAGGGGTTTATAAAATAGAAAGAACTTAACTTTAAGTAGGTATAATAAGTATTAAAGCTTACCGCCTATAATTTTAAGATATTTTACTAATTAGGGAAGTTAAATCCTATAGATATACTATCTTACTATCCTAATTATAAGGGAAAGTCTCCCTTAAATATAAAATTATTATTAATACTATAAAATAAGCTTACTCTTTAAAGGAATCAAGATCTTAAAGAAATTAAAGCTATTATTATAACTATAATACCTATATTTTATATTATAAGTATTCAGGTTATTATACCTAGAAAAGATATAAAAAATATACTAAAGGAGTCTTTTTATAATAATACCTAAAGGCTTATAAAGACTCTTATTAAGAATATTTAAAAGTATAATAATTAAATAAAGTCCTTTTTAAAGGCGCTAATAGTACGCTATTATAATTAATTATAAATATAGAGTTTAGACTCTAAAGGCCTATTAACTTTTAATAGTTATCTTTATGTTCCTAAGGATAAAGTATTATAAAGCGAGCTTATTTACTATTATTATAATAATCCTTTAGCGGGTTACTTTAATACTAAGAAGATATATAATCTTCTTATTTATAAAGATTATTAAAATAGAAGCTTAATTTAGGTTATTAAGTATTATTAAACTTATAATATTTATTAATAAATTAAGTTACCGCGCTATTATACTTATAGTAAACTTAGTTCTCTTCTAATTCTAATTAAGCCTTAAAAGGAAATTTTAATAAATTTTATTATAAATTTACCTCTTAATAAGTATAGAAATATAGTTTATAACTTAATCCTTACTATTATAAATTAATTTATTAAAATAGTATAATATATACCTATTAATATTATAATTAACACCGCGTAGCTAGCGGAAGTATTTTATAAAGAAATAGTATATTAATATAATATATTAAATAATATTATTAATAATAGAGGCTTTATATTTATAAATACCTTCTACTTAGCTATTTACTTCTACTTTAAAATAAAGAGGCGCCTTAATACTACCTTCTATCTATAAATAGATAGGTAAATTAAGCGCTAAGATTAAATACTTAGATACTATTTATATATCTTTATAAATAATACTTAAATTAATTAGGCTAAATATTTATCTATAGCTAAATATATATATATAAATAGTTATTATTCCTCTACTAGAATAATACTATTCTACCTTATATATAGATATTACCCCGAACTCTATTAGGAACTTAAGGATAAGTCCTTAAAGGAGGAGGTACCTAATATAAATAAAAGGCTTAAACTATTATAAGTTATAAGGAATAAAGCCGCTAAGCGCCTTTAAACTATATAGGAGTCTTAAGTTAAGTATTATAATAAGAATTATAAGCTATAAATATACAATATTAAGTAATTAATTATATTAATAATAAAGAATTAAAAGTAAAGATATCTAAATAAGAAGTTATTTTATAAGTTTATAAGGCCCTTTAAAATTACAAATAAAATTAGTATATAAGCGTATTACTTATTATTATCTAGGACTTATAAGATTTATAATATATTTTATATCTTATTATTAGAACCTTACTACCTTTATAATTATAGTGAAATAGTAGATAACTTTATATAGGCCCCTAAACTCATTAATAATAAAGAATAGTAAAAGGTTAAAGAAATTATTAATAAGGTTAATAATAAATAAGATATCTAGTATAAAGTTAAATAGATAGGCTAGAGTAATAAATATAATTGATAGGTTCCTAATAAAGACCTTAATAGGGCGTGTAAGTTAATTTAATCCTATAATATATAAGCGGGTAATAAGTATAAGTATAATAAAGATATTTAACTAATAAACGGCGGCGACGTAATAAGTTAT